>Ga0233438_10000360_pt1 | contig 60652 bp, 56 predicted proteins | sample SI_123_September_FD_182720 | JGI IMG/M metagenome (GOLD analysis project Ga0233438, IMG submission 182720) | Seawater microbial communities from Saanich Inlet, British Columbia, Canada - SI_123_September2016_10_MG | ecosystem: Environmental > Aquatic > Marine > Inlet | place: Canada: British...
AGCAGGCCACGCTTTGTCATAGATTGCTTCATCGCTTGACCGGTTTCTGAGTTTTGAAACTCATCTACCGCATTGATGTTTTTAAACATGAATGGCAGATCAAAAATGCGGAATTTCTTTGTGAACTGCTCAAACTTTGACAAGGATGGCGCGGCCATTTGTACGTCACCTTGCAACAGTGCTTCTAAAACTTGATTGTCGTTGTAAAGCGTGGAATTCGGGAATACTTCAAGACAGGCCTTGCCGTTCATCTCATCGTTTACCCGTTGTTCAAGCAATGTGGCCGCGATGCCTTTGGGATGCTTGTCCGTGTTTGTAACGTGACTAAATTTGATGACGATCTCTCCGGAATCACAGGCAGCAAAAGCTGAGCCCGCAGAAAACGACAGTGCAACAGCGGCCGCGGCCGCAGTAAAGTATTTCATGGTATCCTCCCAATTTAACCGGTTTGTCCGGAGTAGCGATAACTGTATCTCGCGGTGGCAAAAAAACAAGGAGCATTCTTTGTTTTTGTCTCGGATATTTAAATGCGCTCAACACATCTTGCCAGCCTGCGCATTTTCGGCTGTCATGACGCTATGCAAATATTCAAACAATCGCCAACAGAGCCCAGTTTTGTGCAAAATCCCTATCCAGCCTATGCGCGCGCCCGCGCCATGGGAGATCTCGTGTGGTGGGATGACTACCAAATGCCTGCTGCCGTCAGCCATCGGGCGGTGCGCGGGCTGCTGACCAATCGCAAGTTTGGCCGTGAGGCCCTGAGCGCGCCCGAATGTCCAGCCCATCTTGCCGATTGGCAGGCCAATGAGAGCCATTCGATGCTTGAGCTTGAGCCACCGCGACACAGCCGGCTCCGCGGCTTGGTTTTGCGCGCCTTTACCAGCAAAAAAGTAGCGGCCATGGCACCGGAGATTGTCGACACTTGCCACAGGTTGATCGACAGGTTCCCCGCCCAACCTTTTGACTTCCTCGAGGCCTTTGCCCGTCCCTTGCCTGTGCATATCATCGCCAAACTCTTGGGCGTGCCCACCGATCGCAGTTCAGATTTGCTCAGCTGGTCTAACGCTATGGTGGCCATGTATCAATCGAATCGCAGCTATGAGACGGAAGTCGCGGCCAATCAGGCAACGCTGGACTTTACAGCTTTCTTGGACAGCTACATCGCCCACCGTCGCAGCCAGCCAGGCGACGATCTTTTGTCCGATCTCATTGCCGCTGAGGAAGCCGGCGAAAAACTCACCGGCGCCGAGTTGATCTCCACCTGCATTTTGCTGCTCAATGCCGGCCATGAAGCCACGGTGCATACACTCGGCAACGCGCTCAAAACCCTCCTTCCAAGCCCCTATCGCGAGGTCACGCCGCAATTGGTTGAAGAAGTCCTGCGCTTCGATCCGCCTTTGCATCTTTTCACCCGTTTTGCTTATGAAGACACCCATTGCTTTGGCTTTGACATTCACAAGGGCCAAGAGGTGGCGTGCCTTTTGGCCGCAGCCAATCACGATCCCGCCTTTGTTGAAAATCCCCATCTGTTTGACCCGGGCCGAAAGATCACCGCCCACCAATCCTTCGGCGCGGGATTGCATTTTTGCGTTGGCGCACCGCTTGCTCGGCTGGAAATTTCACTTGGTTTGCAGGTGCTTTTTGAGCGCTGCCCGAATTTGCGCATCAGCCAAACGCCACTCTATGCCAATAGCTACCATTTCCATGGGCTGGCGGCGCTGATGGTGCAGCCTTAGAGCCGCGCGGCAGCACCGCGGGGTTGACCTTTTGCCTTGTGCTGGTTTTATGCGCGCAAACTGGAGCCCTTCATGACCAAAGAACGTCTATATGTCTATGACACCACCCTAAGGGATGGGCAGCAGACGCAGGGGGTGCAATTTTCACTTGCAGAAAAGCAGCAAATCGCAGCAACCTTAGACGCGCTTGGCATTGATTACATTGAAGGCGGGTGGCCAGGAGCCAATCCGATTGACAGCGCCTGGTTTGACAGCCAGCCCAAACTCCGTGCCACGTTTACAGCATTTGGCATGACCAAACGCACCGGACATTCGGCCGAAAATGACGCGGCGCTCAATGCTGTGGTCAATGCCAATACAGCTGCGGTCTGCCTGGTCGGCAAAACCCATGATTTTCATGTCGAAACCGCGCTTGGCATCTCTTTGGACGAGAATATTGAGAATATCACCCGCTCAATTGAGCACCTCGTCGGCAAGGGCCGTGAAGCCCTGTTTGACGCAGAGCATTTCTTTGATGGCTATAAGGCCAATCCCGACTACGCCTGCTCCTGCATCCAGGCCGCTTTTCGTGCAGGTGCTCGCTGGATCGTCCTCTGCGACACCAATGGCGGCGCCTTGCCTGCCGAAATCAAACAAATCGTGCAGGAGGTCATCGCCGCCGGGCTACCGGGGGATCGTTTGGGCATTCATGCCCATAACGATACGGAAAATGCTGTCGCCAATACTCTGGCCGCAATTGATGCCGGGGCGCGGCAAATTCAGGGAACGCTGAACGGGTTGGGCGAGCGATGTGGCAATGCCAACCTCACCTCGCTTTTGCCAATCCTCAAGTTGAAAGAGCCCTACCGGTCGCGATATGAAATTGGCCTCACCGATGAGGCCTTGCGGGATCTAAAACGCGCTTCTCGAGTGCTCGATGATATTCTCAACCGGGTGCCTGCGCCGCAGGCTCCTTTTGTCGGAGCCAGCGCATTTGTGCATAAGGCCGGGCTGCATGCCAGCGCCATCCTCAAAAACCCTGTGACCTATGAACATATCGACCCGGCTTTGGTCGGCAATCAACGCGACATCCCTATGTCAAACCAAGCTGGGCAATCCAACCTGCGCAAACGCCTCAAAGAGGCCAATTTGATTGTCGATAAAGACGATCCCGCACTGGGGCGTATTTTGGAGCTGGTTAAAAAGCGCGAAGCGCAGGGATATTCCTACGATACGGCGCAGGCCAGTTTCGAGCTATTGGCGCGGCGCGAATTGGGGCTCTGTCCAGATTTTTTTGAAGTCAAACGCTACAAAGTTTCAGTGGAGCGGCGCAAAAACAAATACAACCGCATGGTCTCTTTGTCAGAAGCCTTTGTTGTGGTGCGGATTGACGGCGAAAAGAAAATGTCCGTCAGCGAATCGATGGATGAGCTGGGCAATGATCGGGGGCCTGTAAATGCTCTGTCGAAAGCTCTGGCCAAAGACCTTGGACCCTACCAAGCCATGATCGATGATATGAATTTGACCGATTACAAGGTGCGCATCACCCAAGGTGGCACAGAGGCGGTGACGCGGGTGGTGATTGATTGCGAGGACAGCAAAGGGCGCAGCTGGGCCACCGTCGGAGTGTCTGCGAATATCGTTGATGCAAGCTTTGAGGCCCTGTTGGATGCGGTCAATTGGAAGCTAATTCGCGACACAGCCGCGCCCGCCTAGGGCGCAGGGCCCCTGTGCCGCGGGCCATCCCAAAACGATCCTGCGAAAGGCTGACCTCATGACGCGCTCTTTGGAAAAATCTGCTTTCTGGACCGGGGTTGTAGATGTTTTGCCCTTTATTGTCATGGTCGTGCCTTTCGCCACATTGTTTGGAGTTGTCGCCATTGAAGCCGGTTTAAGCTTGGCGCAAACCTTGAGCTTTTCCATTATGGTCATCGCTGGCGCTTCGCAATTTGCAGCGCTGCAATTGATGCTCGACAATGCCGCCATTGTGTTCATTCTCGCGGCAGCCTTGGCCGTCAACCTACGGATGGCCATGTATTCTGCCGCTTTGGCACCGCATTTGGGCAGGGCGCCTCTGTTGCAGCGCGCCGTCATTGGCTATTTGAATTTTGATCAAAGCTATGTGCTCGCTGTTGCAAAATACGAAGACCAACCCGACATGCCGCTACCGTCACGGGTGGCTTATTTCTTAGGGGTCTCGCTCACCATTGCGCCGCTGTGGTGCCTGTTCACCTATATCGGCGCAGAGATTGGCGCCTGGATACCTGCCGACTTGGAAGTGTCCTTCGTCTTGCCTTTGGCGTTTTTATCCACCGTGGCCCCAATGCTGAAATCACCAGCCCATATCGCCGCGGCCGGTGTGTCAATTATTCTTGCCCTAGCCCTGGCTGGGCTGCCGTCTGGCAGCGGGCTCCTGATTGCAGCCCTCTGCGCCATGGTCACAGGGGTCGTTGTAGAAACTCTCTTGGAGCGCGGTGCATGAATTACTCGCAATTTGAAATCTGGGTGATTATTGCGCTCATGGCGATTGGTACATTTGCGATACGCTTTTCGTTTTTGGGATTGATCGGATCAAAGCGCATGCCGCCTTTGATTGAGCGCATGCTGCGTTTCACCCCGGTCGCCGTCCTGCCGGGCATGGTGGCACCGCTCGTGCTCTGGCCAACCGATGCCGCAGGTGGCGTCACCCTATTGCATCTGGCCGCTGCAAGCGCCGCCGTTGGCACGGCCTATATGACCCGGAAGGTCATTTGGGGCATGTTGGCCAGCCTCAGCGTGTTCTTTGTTCCGGTGCTATTCGATTTGCTCTAGGGCCGGTGCGATCCAGCTCTCAAGCGTCCCGTTCCAAGATCCATTCCACCTCTGGCGCCGCCACAAATCGCCACTTGCGCAGCGGTCCGGCCATGACATTGAGATAATACATTTCAAAGCCATGTGGCGCACCGCAAGGGTGATGGCCGCGCGGCACACAGACCACATCCCCATCTTTGACTGCCATTGTCTCATCCAATTGCCCATCATCAGTATAAACCCGCTGAACACCGAAGCCCGACGCAGGGTCGAGCCGATGATAGTAAGTCTCCTCAAGATATGTGATGCGCGGATAATCATCTTCGTCATGGCGATGACTGGGATAAGAGGACCAATGCCCCGGCGGGGTGAACACCTCTGTCACCAGCAAACTGTCGCAATAATCTTCATTTTCCATAGCGATATTATTGATGTAGCGGGTATTTGCCCCCTTGCCCCGCTCGGTCAGCGTGATGCCCTCTGGGCCGATCCGCCGTGCCGCATGACCCCCTTTGCCCGGCGCTGTGCACAGGGCAATGACACAATCGGTCTCGGCCACGGCCTCCCAATCGGAGTCATTGGGCAAATAAAGACAATGGGGCGGCGTTTTTTCAAACACCGACATCCGCGCGCCTAAGACTCCCCAATCCTGCCCGGCGCCAGAGATTTGCGCCTTGCCCTCCACCATCACCAAAATAACTTCGCGATCACTCGTCAGCTCTGCTGCGCGCTCGCCGGCGCGCAAATGATACAGCGAAAAGCCCACATAGCGCCAACCGGCAGATTGCGGCGTAATTTCATGCACTTTCCCGTGGGTGCCAAAAGGTTTTTTGAGCAAATTGGACATCGCGCGCCTCATAGGTTGAACTTTTCACCGTCATAACCAACTGCAGCCGTGGCATCAATCGCCACATCGCACCCTCTGGCCCTCATTGGAGCAATCGTAGCAATCGTGCTTTGTGATCGACACTGCGCCGGCCATTTAAATGCTCGGAAAGATCTTGCAAACTGTCAAGATTGTGGCAGGCCACCAATGAGGACACATGCGGCAGCATCGCTTTGATGCCAGCAGCCTGCGGCGAGAATTGATCCCATCGCAGCAAAGGATTCAGCCAAATCAGCTCTTGTGCTTGCAACGCAAGGCGAGAAATTTCACCTTCAAGCGCCGCAAGTCCCGACCGTTCGAGCCCATCGCTGATGAGCAAAACCACCGCAGGCGTCGACAGCACCCGCCGAGCCCAATCGCGGTTGAAAACCCCAAGACTTGCGGAGATACGGGTGCCCCCTTCCCAATCATGCACATGCTGACCGATTGCCGCCAGCGCAGAATCAGGGTCTTTGATGCTCAGCTGCGGTGAAATATTGTGCAATTGAGTGCCGAAAGTGAACGCATGCACCTCGGCCCAGTCCGATCCACGCGCCTGCGCGCAGGAATGCACAAAATGCATCATCATCCGGCTGTATCGGGTCATGGAGCCAGAAATATCGCATAGCACCACCAGATTAAGCCGTCGGGGTTTTGCCCGCCGCTTCGCCAAAGTCAGGATTTCGCCGCCGCTGCGCCGGGCCTGTTGCAGCGTCTTGCGTCGATCAATCCGTAAAGCCTGCGCCGCCGACTGATACCGCCGCCCCGCCAGTCGCGGCAGATCCAACCGCAGGTTTCCAATGGCCTGTTCGGCCTGGCGGATTTCTGCGGCATTCATAGCCTCAAAATCTTTTTGCATCAGTTTTTCCACATCCGAGTGAGAAAACTGCGCATCCATTTCCAGCTGCTCTTTCGGGGGCGCATCGCGCGGCTTGCCGCCACCGGCCGCCATCGCCTCAGCAGCCCTATTCTGCGCCGGTTTCATCGGTTTCTCGACCGGAGGCGCCGTGATCACAGGCAATAGGTTGGTGATCATATTCTCCAAAAAGTCAGGGTCGCGCCAGAACATCGCAAAGACTTGATCAAATATCAGCAGATGCTCTGGCCGGGTGACAATCATCGCCCGCAGAGTGATGTGAAAATCTTGCCGCTTGGTAAAACCAACCAACTGCACCGATCGCAAGGCCTCAAGAACTTGCGCCGTTCCGACGGGCACCCCGGCGCGCCGCAAGGCACGAACAAAATAGACAATATTGTCCGGCAATCTGCCTGCGGCATCTGGCATTACAGCGCCTGCATATCTTGCCTAATCTGCTCCAAAATACGCGTCGCAGGTCCTCCGGTGATCTTGGCAATGTCATCTTGGTATTTCAAAACCGCACCGATGGTATCTGTGATCACATCTGGTGATAGAGCCACAACATCCAGTGCCACAAGGCATTTGGCCCAATCCAAGGTCTCCGCCAGGCCAGGTCGCTTGAACAGCTCTTCTTCCCGAAGCCTTTGGATGAAAGAGACCACCTCTCGGCTGAGATGATCGTTCACCTCTGGCAGCCGGGCACGCAGGATTTCCATCTCGCGCTCGAACCCCGGGTAATCAACCCAGTGATACAGACAGCGGCGCTTCAACGCGTCATGCACCTCACGCGTGCGGTTTGAGGTCAAGATCACAATCGGCGGCTCTGGAGCTTTGATGACGCCCAGCTCTGGTACGGTCACTTGAAAATCAGAGAGCGCCTCCAATAAAAACGCTTCAAAAGGCGCATCGGTGCGGTCAATTTCGTCAATCAGCAGCACCGGCGCTCCTGAGGCATGGGGTTCAACCGCCTGCAATAAAGCACGTTTAATCAGGTATTTTTCTGAATATAGATCGCCCTGCTCCGCCCCATTGCGCATCGCCAGCATTTGGCTGGCGAAATTCCATTCATAAACCGAGCTGCTGGCGTCTAGCCCTTCGTAGCATTGCAGGCGGATCAAATCCCGCCCCAGGCCTTGAGCAATGACTTTCGCCAGCTCCGTTTTGCCCACGCCAGCCTCGCCCTCGAGAAAAATGGGGCGGTTGAGCGTTAAAGAGAGGAAGGTCAAAGTCGACAACGCACGATCGGCCACATAGCCTTCATTGGCAAGAAGAGCGGTGGTTGCGTCTATGGACTGCGGCAAGTTTTGCACGATATCTGCCCCGTAAATTGGCAACACCAACCCCAATCATGGGGTTGGTGCCTAAGGAGTATGAAAGATCTAGCCCAAAGCGCGTTTGGCCATGACCTTGATCAAATTTGCGCGATAGTCCGCATTGCCATGCAGATCAGACAAAAGCCCGTCCGACGAGATCTCCACCCCATCGACCGCAGAGGCAGACCAATCCGCACTCAAAGCTGCTTCCAGCCCATCGTGGCGGTGCACCCCATCTTCGCTCGCGCCAGTCACGGCGACCCGCACGCTGCCATCGGTTGATTTGGCCACAAAGACCCCAGCCATTGCATAGCGCGAAGCCGGATTAGGGAACTTGCCATAGCCACCTTTCGCCGGGGCGGTGAAACTGATGGCTGTGATAATCTCATCCTCTTCCAAGGCCGTTGCAAACATGCCTTCGAAATAATCATCCGCCGCAATTTCACGCGAAGTCGTGTGGATCCGCGCATTCAAGGCCAATACAGCCGCTGGGTAATCTGCCGCCGGATCATTATTGGCCAATGATCCGCCAATCGTGCCGCGATGCCGGACGGCAGGGTCGCCAATATTGGCCGCCAGCTTACAAATCGACGGACACAGCGCTGCAAGCGCTGCGTGTCCGGCCACCTCTGCATGGGTTGTCATTGCCCCAATGGTCACCTGGTCCCCTGCAATGGTCACACCACGCAAGTCCGCCGCACCGCTTAGGTCAATCACATCGGTGGGATCGGCCAGTCGTTGCTTCATGGTGGGGATCAAAGTTTGCCCCCCCGCCAGGATCTTCCCATCGTCAGCACTGTTCAACAGGGCGGCAGCCTCCTGTGCTGTGGCCGCTTTATGAAAATTGGTCTCATACATCGTCCAGACTCCTTATTCAGCTGCTAGTTTTTGGCTCACATCCTGCAACGCGGCCCAAACCGCAGCAGGGGTGGCTGGCATTGAAAGATTGTTATTGCCGATGGCATCGGTAATGGCGTTGATCACCGCAGGCGGCGAGCCAATCGCACCGGCCTCCCCACAGCCCTTCATCCCAAGCGGGTTCCCTGGGCAGGTGGTTGAGGCGTGATGCACCGAGTAATTTGGCAAGTCATCCGCGCGCGGCATGGCGTAATCCATGTAGCTGGCCGATAGCTGTTGACCGGCCTCGTCATAGACCACATTTTCAAGCATCGCTTGGCCAATGCCCTGCGCGATACCGCCATGCACTTGGCCTTCCACAATCATGGGGTTGATGATGGTGCCAAAGTCATCAGAGGCCACAAATTGCACCACCTCTGTCACCCCAGTTTCTGGATCCACTTCAACCTCACAAATGTAACAACCTGCTGGGAATGTGAAATTGGTTGGATCATAAAAGGCGCTTTCCTTCAAACCCGGCTCCATCCCTTCGGGGATATTATGGGCCGTGTAAGCCGCAAGGCCCACCTCATGCCAGAGCATCTGTTTGTCGGTTCCCGCCACTTTGACGGCCCCGCCCTCGATCACGATATCATCCTCTCCAGCCTCAAGCACATGGGCGGCGATTTTCTTGACCTTGGCCTCGACTTTATCCATCGCTTTGACAATCGCAGACATGCCAACAGCCCCAGAGCGAGACCCATAGGTGCCCATACCAAATTGGACCTTATCGGTGTCCCCATGGACAATCTGGATGTTTTCCGTCGGCAAATCGAAGCGCTCCGCCACAATCTGCGCGAATGTGGTTTCATGCCCTTGCCCATGGCTGTGCGAGCCGGTCAGGATCTCTATGGTACCCACGGGATTGACCCGAACCTCAGCACTTTCCCAAAGACCAACGCCCGCTCCCAGGCTTCCAACCGCAGCCGAAGGCGCGATGCCGCAGGCTTCAATATAGTTGGAATAGCCCATCCCTCGCAGCTTACCGCGGCTGGCCGCTTCAGCTTTTCTTGCGGCAAAACCTGCCACATCTGCAGCGGCTTGGGCCTGTTTCAAATTGGCCTCAAAATCGCCGCTGTCATAGGCCATGATTACAGGGGTTTGATGCGGGAAGCTGCTCACGAAGTTCTTTGAGCGCAGCACCGCAGGGTCCATGCCCATTTCACGCGCCGCTGTTTCCATGATGCGTTCAATCACATAGCAGGCCTCTGGACGCCCGGCCCCGCGGTAGGCATCCACGGGTACGGTATTGGTATAAATCGCCTGAACATCACAATAGATATTTGCAATGTCATACTGACCTGACAGCAAAGTCGCATAGAGGTACGTTGGCACAGCAGAGCTAAACAGGGACATATAGGCGCCCAAATTCGCCTTAGTGTTCACCTTGAGCCCCACAATCTTGCCTTCCGTGTCAAAACCGATTTTAGCAGTTGTGACATGATCGCGCCCGTGGGCATCTGTGAGGAAGGCCTCTGTGCGATCTGAGGTCCATTTCACCGAACGGCCCGATTTCATAGAGGCCCAAAGGCAGGCAATCTCTTCGGGATAAATATAGATCTTCGATCCAAAACCGCCACCAACATCAGGCGCAATCACCCGCAGTTTATGCTCAGGTGCCACGTTATAAAAGGCCGAGAGCACCAAACGCGCCACATGGGGATTTTGACTGGTGGTATAGAGCGTGTAATGGTCTTCCGCCTCGTTAAAGGTGGCGATAGCGGACCGTGGCTCCATTGGATTGGGTGCCAAACGATTGTTGGTGATTTCCATCTCCGTTACATGCGCCGCAGAGGCCAGAGCCGCCTCAGTGGGCGCCAAATCCCCGATCTCCCAATCAAAGATCACATTTCCGGGGGCATTGTCATGAATTTGCGGCGCATTTGGGGCCAAAGCCTCAACGGACCCCACCACAACGGGCAGCTCCTCATAGGTCACAACCACCGCCTCAGCAGCCAATTGCGCCTGTGATTTACTATCTGCCACAACAATGGCGACGGCATCGCCCACATAGCGCACTTTTTCAGTCGCCAATGCGGACCAAGCGCCCATATTCATGGGACTGCCATCTTTGGAGGTAACGCCCCAACCGCAGATGATGTTGCCAATGCCATCGGCGACCAATTCCGGGCCAGTTAAAACGGTTTCAACCCCCTCCATGGCCAAGGCCGCAGAGGTGTCCAGCGAGACAATCCGTGCATGTGCATGCGGGCTGCGTACAAAGGCAGCATAGGCCTGATTGGCCTCGATGATATCGTCGGTATAACGGCCTTTGCCGGTGATGAATCTTTTGTCTTCTTTGCGCAAAACGCGCGCGCCAATTCCTTCTGACATATCCCGTCCCCCTATGCTGACGTCATCTTGGACGCACCGTCCGAGATGGATTTCACAATGTTATGATAGCCGGTGCAGCGGCAAATATTGCCTTCAAGCTCATGGCGGATGTCATCCTCCGTCAATGTTTTACCTGCGGCTTGATAGCGTGCGACCATATCGGTTGCGGTCATAATCATGCCCGGGGTACAAAACCCGCATTGAAGACCGTGATTTTCTTTGAAGGCGATCTGCATGGGATGCAGATCATCTTTCGATGTGGCCAACCCTTCAACAGTCGTGACCGACGCGCCTTCAGCGCTGGCCGCGAGCATGGTACAAGATTTCATCGCCTTGCCGTCCAGGTGAACAACACAGGCACCGCATTGGCTGGTGTCACAGCCCACATGGGTCCCGGTCAGTCGCAAGTGATCTCGGATATATTCAACCAACAAAGTATTGCCGGCAACATCACGAGATACCGATTTGCCGTTCACAGTCATCGTAACTTTCATTCATTTTCTCCCTAGTCGTAGTCTTTATTTTTAGTATTTTTATCTTACGCGTGGTCTTTAGACGATGTGTTGCCCGCAGTGGCGTTATTGGAAGCTGAGCATCAGGCGATACGCAAAAGGCGGGTCACAAAGATCAAGTCATGCGCCTCCCAATTTATAAACAATGGGTTAAGCGCTGTAGCATTAAAGTCTTATCGACGAGCTTATTGCATTCGTTTCATTATGCAAGGCGCGACTTTCGCCAAACCATCGCGTCAGCGCCCGTCGCCCGCCTCAAAACCGGCCGCCCAGCCGCAGATTTGGCAGGCGATTTTCTTCGGGCGCAGAAACTCAGCGCCCTGCGCTCATACAGAAATTAAGCGCAAGAACTTCGGAATTTGTTTTTTGACCTTAAAAAATCCCGCACTCGCATAGGGCCAGATCGTCGCATCCCAATCGCGGCGCCATTCAGCCAAGGAAATGCCCGCCGCATCAAGCTCCGGTTTGGCACGCGCGAGCCAATCGCGCAGCGGGCCAACAGGCACATAGGGCGTGACGATTTGCTGTGCGCCCGATTGCAAGGCCCATTGCACCAGATCGGACGGTGCGCCAATCTGCAAAGCGGTGACCGCATGGCCAGATCTTTGTGCAACATCAGCCAAAGCCTCCGCCTCAAACTGCGCCACATGCGGCGCGGCCTCACGCGGCGAGCGCAGAGAGCTTGCTGCCAAAGTGGCCACGGTGGTGCAGATCAAGTCTTGCACGGGAAAATCCTCGATGCGGCAATCTTCCTCGGTCAATAACAGCGCGGTCGGAATGTGCTTTTGCGGCGCGATTGGCACCCTTGGTGCTTGGCACTCAGGCAACCCATCCGGTTCAAGCGCCTCCAGCCCGACGGCACCCTGCGTCAACTCCTGCCTGCGCGGCACAAAGCGTTCTTCGGTAAAGCGGGCAATATTGTCCGCTTGCGCCACATAGGGCTTGCCGCGCGTATGCAGACCCGCGACCCAGCGCCAGCTCAACGTATTGGAAGCGGGATCTCCATCCAACAAATTCCGCAAGAAAAAATCTGCCCCAAGGCGCCATGGCAATTTGAGCGTAAATATCCAAATCGAGGCAAACCACATGCGCGCGTGGTTGTGCAGATAGCCGGTCTCAACCAGCTCTGCGGCCCAACTGTCGAAATAGGCCAGCCCTGTCTGTGCCGTTTCGGCGGCCTGCACCGCGTGACGCAGCCCCGCATCCGCGTCCAGTTCAGCTAAGTCCTGCCGCAGCCCGCCCGCATAGCTGTCCCAGATCTCTGGCCGCTGCTCCAACCAACCTTTGAAATAGCTGCGCCAGATCACCTCATCAATGAATTTGGCAGAGGCTTCAGCCCCCTGCGCTTTTATGGCCGTGGCGATAACCTCCTGCTCTGTTATGAGCCGGCGCCGGATGTAAGCCGATAGCATCGAGACATCCCGATGCGCACCCAAACCGCGATCGAAATTGCGCCCTTGAGCATAATCGCGCCCCATTCTTGCAGAAAATTCTTCAAGCCGCGCCAGCCCTGCCGCGCGGGTTGCTGTCATTGGATGTGTCATCGCCAGCTCCTTTGTTGCTTTGGAACTATGGCGACAAGCCGAGAGTGCAATGCGCGCGGCCCCTATCAGGCGACAAAAACTGCCGCCCGGCGTTGCAGCGCGGTCAAATCAATCTACCTCACCTCGCAAGGGCCGGCGCTGGCCTAGGCAAAACGGAATTGGGGACAGTTTGGCGGTATTACGCGTAATTTTGGGCGATCAGCTGAGCCCGACACTGTCTTGTCTGCACGATACAGACAAGGACAGAGATACGGTGTTGCTCTGTGAAGTCCAACAAGAAGCCACCTATGTCAAACACCACAAGAAGAAGCTGGTCTTCATTTTTTCCGCCATGCGCCATTTTGCGCAAGAGCTGCGCGATGCAGGCCACCGGGTCATCTATCACAAGCTGGATGATGCCACAGCATTTTCACGTTTCTCAGACGCGGTGATCGGCGCGACGCAAGGGGCAAGTTTTGATGAAATAGTCGTGACAGAGCCCAGTGAGTATCGTGTTCTAGAGGAGATCAAGCTTTGGCCTGAGCTGCTGAATGTGCCGGTTGATATTCGTCCCGACACGCGATTTTTAGCCAACCATAGCGATTTTGAGACCTGGAGCGCTGGGCGCAAATCTTTGCGGATGGAATATTTCTATCGTGAAATGCGCAAGCGTTACATGATCCTTATGGACGGCGACCAGCCGGTTGGCGACCAATGGAACTTTGACAGCGAAAACCGCAAACCGCCCAATTCGACCATCGTCATTCCCGATAGGTTTCACAGCGCGCCCGATGCCATCACCCAAGAGGTCTGCGCTATGGTTGAGAGATTGTTCCCCGACCATATGGGCTCCGCCGCCCCCTTCCATTTCGCAGTAACCGCCGAAGCTGCGCGCGCGGCGTTGCAGCAATTTATCGACGAACGTTTGACCTTCTTTGGCGACTACCAAGATGCCATGCTGCAAGATGAGGCTTGGATGTTCCATGCGCATATCGGGCTCTATCTCAACACCGGCTTGCTGCTTCCGCTAGAGTGTATTGCCGCCGCCGAGCAGGCCTATCATCGAGGTCAAGCGCCTCTCAATGCCGTTGAAGGCTTTATTCGACAGATTTTAGGTTGGCGCGAATTTGTACGCGGGCTCTATTGGCAAAATATGCCTGGCTATGACCGGCTCAACTTTTTTGATGCCCAGCGCGATTTGCCCGACTTCTACTGGACCGCTGACACGCGCATGAACTGTCTGCGCCAATCGGTGCAAGATACGATTGATCATGCCTATGCGCACCACATCCAACGGCTCATGGTTTTGGGCAATTTTGCACTGCTGGCCGGTATCTTGCCCGCGCAGGTCAATGATTGGTTCTTAAGCGTATATGCCGATGCCTTTGAATGGGTCGAGCTGCCGAATGTGTCGGGCATGGCGCTCTTTGCCGATGGCGGCAAATTGGCCAGTAAACCCTATGCCTCTGGTGGGAGCTATATCAATAAGATGTCCAATTATTGTAAAGGCTGCAGCTATAGCGTGACGGTCAAAAACGGCCCAAAGGCCTGCCCATTTAATTACCTCTATTGGGATTTTCTCGACCGCAACCGCATCAAGCTGCGTACAAATCCACGGGTCGGCATGATGTACCGGGTTTACGATCGCATGGACGCTGACAAACAGCAGGCAATCCGATCTGATGCCGAACAGTTTTTTAAAGATCTCGCAACCAAAGACCACAGCCCATGACACTTCTCGACAGCCGCGCCTTTCAGACCCAAATCCCAAGCGCACCGCTGTGGCTTGGCCTGGCGGGCGTGCTGCCCTTTGTTTGGGGCGCCTTGAGCGCTTGGAACGGCGAGCTTGCCCGGCCGGTCGCCGACTGGCTTGGCACCGGCTTTATTGGCCGCGGCCTACAGCTGACCTATGGCGCGGTGATCTTATCGTTCATGTCCGGGGTTCTGTGGGGTTTTGCCTGCAAAGCGGTTAAACCCAAAGCTGCCTTGCTGTTCAGCCTTTCAACCCTTCCGGCGCTCTGGGCGGCTTTCCTACTGGCCAGTGCGGCACCGATGCAACCCATATTGCTGATCGGCGGCTTCGCGGCACTCTTTGGCCTTGATATTATGTTCTTTCGCTACCGATTGACGCCAGATTGGTGGCTGAAACTGCGCGCGCTCCTGACGGCTTTGGTCTTGGCATGTTTGGCTATCGCCGCTTAATATTGCGCAGCAGGTGTTTACTTTTCAGTCAATTCCCACGACGAGCGTACGAACACATTTAAGTCTGGATAGTCATGCGGATCTCAACTCCCGAATTTATTGCGCTGATGGCGATGCTGGTGGCCACGGTTGCCATCTCGATTGATGCGATGTTGCCCGCGCTACCGGATATCGCCGCAACACTGACGCCAGAGCGCCCAAACAACGTGCAGCTAATCTTGTCGAGCTTCATTGTCGGCATGTCTATCGGCACATTGATCGTCGGCCCGCTGTCGGACAGTTTTGGCCGCAAAACCGTAATTTATTGGGGCGCTGGGCTTTATATTTTGGCCTCCATCATTTGTATCTTTGCCAGCAATCTTGAGACCATGATTGTCGCTCGCCTCTGTCAAGGCTTTGGCGCTGCTGCCCCGCGTATTGTCTCCCAAGCCTTGATCCGAGATCTTTACTCTGGCCGTCAAATGGCGCGGATCTCCTCTTTTGTTATGATGATTTTCTCCATTGTACCCGCGCTCGCCCCTTTGCTTGGAGCCGGATTGATGTCAATTTTCGCATGGCAATCCATATTTGTGATTTTCATTGTATTTTCGACCCTCAGCACCGCTTGGACTGGGTTGCGCATTCAAGAGCCCTTAGCACCAGAGCAGCGCATCCCCTTCCGCAGGGCGGCTTTTCAAGCGGCTTTGGTCGAGATTTTTTCCCTTGGCATGGTGCGCATTTCGATGCTGACCATGGTGTTCGCCTATGCGATGCTGTTCTTGAGCATCCTCATGGTGCAACAGATCTTCGATCAATTTTATGGCCGTGCTGACAGTTTTCCGCGATGGTTCGCATTAGTGGCGGGTCTATCAGCCTCGGCCAGTTTTCTAAACTCCATGATCGTCATGCGCCTCGGGATGCGCCGTCTCATCAGCGCGGCTTTGCGCATACAGATCGTCTGGAGCCTCGGGATGCTGGTGCTCTATACGCAAGGACTAATGGCGGGCAATCTTGGCTTTGCCCTGTTCATCTTTTGGATTTTTGGACTGTTTTTTCAGGCTGGAATGACCTTGGGCAATCTCACAGCTTTGGCGATGGAGCCACTCGGTCATATCGCCGGAACGGCCGCCAGCGTCACCAGCGCCGTCGCAACCTTAGGCTCTATCCTTTTGGCCAGTATGGCCGGGCAGTTTTTTGATGGGACGCCCCTGGTGATGCTTATCGCCATCTTTGCCTGGTCAATCTGCGGATCCCTCAGCGCGCATCGCTTGAAAAAATTTGACCGCACAAAGGCTCTTTAGGATGCCTTCGTCACAGCAGCCAAGCCGCGCCCGCCCAAAGGCGACGACTTGACAAGGGCGCTTATTTTCACTCCAGTTTCAAATATGAAAGCGCATCCCAGCAACACCGTCAGTAAGGATAAGTCATGAATAATTCAGCCGAGACGATCGGATTTATAGGCGTCGGCCTCATGGGGCACGGCATTGCCAAAAACCTCTTGCTTGCAGGCTACCCGGTCTATGTGCTGGCCCATCGCAATCGCGCGCCCATTGACGATCTCCTGTCCAAAGGAGCGAGGGAGGTCACCTCTCTGGCCGATATGGCACGCAATACAACCGTCATACATATATGCGCACCCGGCTCACCGGAAGTCGAAGCCATTGTGACCGAGCTCTTGCCTGAGCTGCGTGCGGGCAGTGTGATCATTGACTGCTCCACCTCAGATCCAAACTCGACAACGCGGCTGGCCGCGCGCCTTGCTGAACATGGCTGCCACATGGCGGATGCACCTCTGGGCGGCACGCCGGTGCAGGCCGAAGCCGGTGAATTGTCAACAATGATCGGCGGAACAGATGAGATCTTTGCCCGCATTAAACCGGTGGTCGAAGCCTGGGCGCAGTCTATCGTGCATATGGGGGAAAATGGCGCCGGCCATAAAATGAAACTGCTCAACAATTTTTTGTCGCTTGGATATGCAGCGATGTATTCAGAGGCACTGGCTCTGGCCGAAAAAGTTGGCATCACCACCGCACAATTTGACTCCGTTATTCGCGGCAGCCGTATGGATTGCGGCTTTTATCAGACCTTCATGGGCTATGCTTTGGAGGGCAATCGCGATGCGCATAAGTTCACTTTGAAGAACGCTTTGAAGGATACAAGTTATCTTGCCAATATGGCCGATGGTGTCCAATTGGCAAATCCCATCGGCGGGGCCGTCAAAAATAGTTTTGCCTTGGCATTCGCAGCGGGCGGCGACGGTCCGCAAGATTATGTGCCGCATCTGGTGGACTATGTGATGACGCAAAACGGTGTGAAAACATGACAGTGATATCGCGCCCATTCGCAAGATCTCCGCAAAGCGCTCAAACCGTCGTGACCGGCGCTTCGAGCCCCACACAAAGGCAATGAGATGAGTTATGCGGCCGGTGCGGCGTGGATGGAAGGTAAGGTCATACCGGTATCGGAGGCCAAAATTTCGGTCTTTGACTGGGGTTTGACGCGCTCGGATATTACATATGATGTTGTCCATGTTTGGGAAGGCGCATTCTTTCGGCTGGAAGACTACTTAGATCGCTTCATGATTTCGATGGATAAGCTGCGCCTTGATGTGGGCATGGACCGCGCTGAGATTAAGGCGGCCTTGGTTGAATTGGTTGCCACATCGGGTCTCAATTCAGCCTATGTTTCCATGGTGGCCTCCCGCGGCACGCCGCAAATTGCCGGCACGCGTGATCCCAGAGCCTGCACCAACCATTTTTATGCCTGGGCCGTTCCGTTCATCTGGGTGATCCCGCAAGAGGTGGCACAACGCGGCGTGCATATTTCTGTTGAAGAGAACCTGCGGCGCATCCCCCCTCATAGCGTTGACCCTACCGTTAAAAACTACCATTGGGGCGACATGACCGCCGCCTTGTTTAACGCGCTCGATGCCGGCTATGACACCACCGTATTACGCGACACGGACGGCTATATAACCGAAGGTCCAGGCTTTAACATCTTCGCAGTTATTGACGGCAAAGTGCTGACACCCAGATCGGGAATGCTCGAAGGCATTTCCAGAAAAACGGTCTTGGAAATTTGCGTCGACCTTGGCATCCCCTGCGCAGAGACTGACATTAGCCTTGATGAATTCCTATCAGCCGATGAGATTTTCACCGCGACCACAGCCGGTGGCCCGGTCCCTGTGACAAGGGTCAACACAACCATTCTGGGCAATGACACAGCCGGCCCGCTCACGGCTCAAATTCTCCAAACCTACTGGGATTGGCACAATCGGGCAGATTTGATTGAGAAAGTCCCCTACGTTTAAATCCCGCGTCCCATCTGATGTGCCACGCGCCATTGGCGCCGTTTTGATTGACCGTTCTTTAAAAGATTGCCTCCCGGCTGGTTCCGCGTCACTGTGACGGTGTTAAGGAGTGCGGCACCGATGCTTCAAACTTTGGGATTGCTTCTAGGCTGTCAACTTGCAGGCGAGTTCGTGGCGCGCGGATTGAGCCTGCCGATTCCCGGACCTGTCTTGGGCTTGGTGATTTTGCTGGCGGCTTTGGTCTTAAGATCCAGCTTGGCTGGCGCTCTGCGCCCGACCTGTCACGTCATCCTGGCCCATTTATCGTTAATGTTCGTACCGGCCGGCGTCGGAGTTATTGGCAATTTAGACGTTCTGTCTTCAGATTGGGCCAAGTTGCTGGTGGTACTGACCCTTTCGACGATTTTGTCGATGCTTGTAACCGTGGCCACATTTATCACCATGAAACGGCTCATCTATAGGCTGCAAAAATGAATGATTTTGCCAGCCTGTGGAGCTACTTATCAGCCACGCCTTTGCTCTGGCTGACAGCCACAATCGGGGCCTATCTGATCGCGGATAACCTCGCCGGGCGATTGGGAAATCCCCCTTGGGCCAACCCGGTGTTGCTCTCTGTGCTCCTGCTCTCCCCGGTGCTGGTCTTTACCAATACCCGCTACAGCACCTATTTCGAAGGCGCGCAATTCATCCATTTTCTTCTAGGTCCCGCAACGGTCGCCTTAGCTCTGCCCCTTTGGGACAACCGCAGCACGATCCAAAAATCCGTTATTCCCATCTTATGCGCCCTTGTCGCCGGCTCTGCGGTGGCGGCAGGATCCGCCATCGCATTGGCACAGTTTTTTGATCTGCCCATGAGCGTGTTGCTGTCCTTGGCACCCAAATCCACCACAGCCCCGGTCGCGTTGGGAATTTCAGAAGCCGTGGGCGGCATTCCGACGCTCACCGCTGTTCTTGTTATTTTAACGGGGATCATCGGGGCGATCACCGTGACCCCATTGATGAACATCCTGTCGATTAAAGACTGGCAAGCGCGAGGGTTTGCGGTGGGCGTTGCAGCCCATGGAATTGGGACGGCGCGAGCCTTCAAAGTAAACCCAATTGCCGGTGCCTATGCGGGCATTGCCATGGCTCTCAATGCCCTATTCACAAGCCTAATTGTACCCATCCTGGTCAGGTGGTTGACCTAACAGAACACCTACGGATGTCTGGCGGAAATCGCAAAACCCAATCAAAACTACTTTCGAGTTTGCACTAGATTTAAAGCCCATAAATCACTCACCATAAAAAATCACAAACATGGAGAGAGCAATGGCAATTCGAATGACTTACATAACTTACACGCCTGAGGCACATCGGGCGATCATTGAAGGCAAGCAGAACAGAGAGCCTGTGATGCGCGCGCTCATAGAGGATGCTGGAGGAAAATTTATCGGATTTTATGGGCTGATTGGCCGTCCAGAGGGAGACGGCGTGGTCATAAGCGATTTTGCTAATCTTAGTGATTATATGAGTGTTGTGGCTAAAACGATGCTATCTGGAGCAATATCGGACATTACGACGGCGCATTGTTACACAGGTGAAGATGTTGTGGCTGCATCGACGAAAGCTGCGGGCATGACATACCAGCCGCCCACCCCCTAATTTGATTTTATTGATTGGGCCGGGCGGTCACATAAGTGCCATGACTTGGCCCGATCAGATCCAAGCACTGTCCTATTTTCGATAAATGAGGGAGAGATATGATGACGGCAGAAGAAATCGTAATGAGCGGCTATGCGGCCTTTGGGTCTGGTGACATGGAAGCATTGGGGAAAATATATCATCCCGAATGTAAAACCACTTTCCATGCCAACCATGCTTTGGGCGGCGAATATATTGGATTTGAGGACTTGCTCATCAATATGCTCGCCAGACTTAATGATGCCTGGCCCGGCTTTAATCTCAGCGTAGACAATGTCGTTTCCAATGATACCGACGTTTGCGTATTTTGTACCTTCACCGCGGACGGCGGCTTGAGTGGGAAAGGCGTGCATCATTTTGTCGTAGAAGATGGCTTAGAAGTGAGCTTCGATCTTTATTGGGACAGTGGTTATTGGGCAGAACACTGTAAAATATAGCCCGTTGCGCAGTTTCAGCGGATCGAAGAGGCCTTAGCAAACAGCTCGCTTTGCAACGGCATGCGAAAGACACCATCTTTGCAGCGACGCAAAGCCCTGCGGGCGCGTCGCGGATAGAGATTCGCAAATCAACAAACCGATAGCGACACTCTACGGTGTGTCGCGCGCATCTGTCTGGCTCTATGTCTGGCTTAAAATTCGGCATGCGCAATGAAGAAAGCGCCAAGCTACTGAAAGTAATGGTACCACCTCCTGGTCTCGAACCAGGGACCTCCTGATCCACAATCAGGCGCTCTAACCAACTGAGCTAAGGCGGCACTGCTTGCGATTTAGCGGGGCTGTTGCGTGAATGCAAGGGCTCGATTGTGCAATAAACGCGATCGACCCACAAAATGCGTCAAAATGCACGCAGCGGCCTTGGCGGAGGCTTAAGGCTGCGCCTAGGCCGCTGGAAAGACACTTGATCAAATCTCAAAAGCCCCTTACCCCAAAGGCATAAATTGAAAGGCACACCCATGGGCATCAACACAGAAAAAGACATCGAAGCCAATTTGCAAATTGGACCCACGGATCAAGGCATGGTGAGGATCTTCGTCACAGCCGGCGATGCCGAAATCCCGATGGATTTTGAAATTGATGAAGCCAATGATATTGCCGAAGAAATAATGGCCGCAGCCCGAGCAGCCGCAGCGGTGGCAAAATAAGCGCGATGTCCCTCAGGCAGAACCGCTAAAACGCGCCACGCCGGGGTCACGGCTGGCCTGTGCTCGGCGTGCGGCATGGCGGGCAAATTTTTGGATCATGACTTTGCGCCGCGCCGGTGCCAACCTATGCTCTGGCCCCATACGCAAGATCGCAGCATCATAGGCATCGGCGATGATGAGCCCCGTGTCATCGGGTAAAATTTCACTGGGAAACTCCTGATCTACCGCCCAAAAATACCTGTCACACCACTGAAGGTAGTCTTGCCATTTATGGTCAGATTGAAAATCGGCGCGGGAAGATTTGCATTCGACAATCCATATCTCCCCTTTCGGACCCAGCGCCATCACATCCACGCGGCGACCGGGTGTCGGCACCAATTCTTCTACTGAAACGAAATCATAGCTCAGCAGATGACGACACACGCCCCGCGCCAAAAGCTGGCCCGGCATCAGTTTTGAAAGATTGCTCTCATCCATGCGCCATCTATGGACGAATGGGCCGGCGGCGCAAGGGCAAGCCGCTTCTTGCGCGCAGCGCAAACGCAGGTATGGTGCCAGTCATGAGACGCCGTAAAACCAGGCAACTGCCCAGCGCGACACACAGTTGGTCGGTCCTGAAAAATCCTTTTGAGCCGCAAAATATTTTCTCGCAAGATCGGGTGGAGGCCATCCATCAGGCCGCCTTAGATGTCTTGCAAAACCTTGGCATTAAGGTGCTTTTGCCCGAGGCGATTGAGCTGCTCACGAAACATGGCGCTGCCGCATCTGGGCAGATGCTGCGGATCGGCTCAGATATGGTGGAGGCCGCGCTGGCGTCCGCGCCCAAGTCCTTCACCCTGCATGCGCCCAATCGTGCACGCAATCTGCCGGTCGCGCCCGGACAGCTGATCTTTACCCCCGGCGGCGGATGTCCCAACGTCAGCGATGCCATCCGCGGCCGCAGAGCTGGTGATCTGGCAAGCTACCAAGACGCCGTGCGTTTAATGCAGAGTTTCGACGTCATCCACAAACTTAGCCCGGCACCTGAACCGCAAGATATTCCAGTGCATTTGCGCCATTACGCGATGATTCAAACTCAGATGGGCTTGGGAGATAAGGCCTTGACCGTCTATGGCCGAGGGCGGCAGCAGGTGCAGGAGTGCTTTGACATCATCCAAGCGGCCCTGGATCTTAGCGATGCCGAATTTACCGCGGCACCCTATTGCTCAACGGTCATCAATACAAACTCCCCGCGCATGCTGGACCGGCCCATGGCGCAGGCTTTGATAGACTTCGCCCGCGCCGGTCAAATGTGCATTGTCACGCCGTTTTGTTTGGCCGGTGCTATGGCGCCCATCACAATCGCCGGGGCTTTGACCTTGCAACATGCCGAGGCCTTGGCCGCCATTACGCTCAATCAATTGGCCAAACCTGGCGCGCCTGTGATGTACGGTGGCTTTGGCTCGAACGTAGATATGAAATCTGGCGCACCAAGTTTTGGCACGCCGGAACATATTCAAATGTCGATCGGCTCAGGGCAAATGGCCCGTCATATCGGCCTGCCCTGGCGTTCAGCCGCCGGTGCGGCAGCCAATACCAATGACATGCAGGCCACCCATGAAACCGTTATGTCGCTCTGGGGCTGTCTGCAAGCCAATGCAACCATGGTCATCCATGCGGCGGGCTGGCTTGAAGGCGGGCTGACCTTTGGCTTTGAGAAATTCATTCAAGACATCGAAGCGCTGCAAGCGATTGCGCATCTGTGCAAACCAGTGGCTGCGGATGCTGCAGCCATTGGGTTGGATGCCATAGGGCAAGTGGCTCCGGGCGGACATTTTTTCGAAACAGATCAGACCTTAAAGCATTACAGCACAGCCTTTTTAGAACCTGTAAATGCCGATCTGACAAATTTTGGCACTTGGCAAAAAAATGGCGCATTGACCGCCGAAGCGCGCGCCACGGCGAAATGGCAGGCAATATTGCACGATTTCACCGCCCCACCTGGCGCGGAGGAGCGGGTGGGCCGCATGGAAGGGATGATCGCCAAATTTACCCAAGCCGGTGGTGCACCGATTGTCGAGTGAGCCCTTGCACAAGCCCGTGCAAAAGCCTATCTCAAACAGCGGCGGGTTCTGCCCTTCTCGAAAGCGGTCAAATTCCAGTGGCCATACGCAATCCGAGGGAGCTGGCTCTGATTGAACCCTGGTTCTTTTACCTGGCGCCCACCTGTACATACAGGTCCTCGGGAATTCAGTACCAACACGGTTGTTCTGGTGGGCCCGCCACGCTTTGCTTCAGAATGCCCCGTCTTTTTGATCTTCAATCGGCTCCATCGTCAGTTCAAAATTCGGCACATCTGCGGTCAAGTCATCGACCACCAGAGCGCCACTCGGACGCGCCAGCCGGTTGCGCACCACCCAAATGAGCCGGTTCTCCGCGCGTGTGATCGCCACATAGGCCAAACGTTTCCAAAGCTGGGTGCCCGCCTCTGTCCGGTTCATGCGGGCGGCGACAAAAATATCCGGCGCAAACACCTGTACCGTATCCCATTGAGAGCCTTGAGCCTTATGAATCGTCGCCGCTGCACCATGCAAAAATGTGGCCCCCATGCGAGCGGCGAAAGGAATGAAGGGTTCTTCCTCATCGGGCATTTCTATCTTGACGATACTGGCGGCGCTCAGCTGGGGTTGCTCTGCACCGATGACATGCAGGCGCGAAAATCCAGGTTTACGGCCAGGGCCAAGATAAACCACCTGCGCGCCTTTGATCAGACCGCGCGCCTCTAGATCCAACCGCTTTTTGCGGTGTTTCAAAGGAAGCTCGATTCCATCACAAATCAACGGCTCGCCCGGCAAGAGCTCCTCCATCGGGGCTTGATAGGCCCCGCGGAACGCTTGAATGAGCTTGATCCGAGTCACATTTCGCCACACCAATACCGGTGACCGAGCCATAAGGTCAGATTCAACCCTTTGGCCAATCACCACCCGATCATCACGCTTGGATGCGTCCTGCACCATCTGCTCGAAATCAGAAAACTGCAAAGAGGGGTCGCCCAAAGCATGGGCCAGATCCAAGATTGGATTGTCCCGCGTCTGGCGATGTACCCGGCTCAACACCAAGCGCCGCTCCTCTGGCAAGGCGTCAAACACCATCGCCCCGGATTGGTTCACCGGTGCCAATTGCGCCGGATCTCCAAACAAAATCAACGTGGGGAAAATCTCTTTGAGATCTTCCAATTGCTGCGCATCCAGCATGGAGCTTTCATCAACAAAACCGATATCCAAAGGCTCCTCGCGGCGCTTCCATCCGGTAATGAAGTCCGAACCACGCAGCCCCGCTGCCGCCAAAGCGCCGGGAATGGAGGCATTAGAGGAGAAAAAGCTCAATGCCCGGTCCAACGCGAGGTCACTGACCCCTTCCACCTCGGGGCGCGCGCCATTGCCACCGAGCCACTCTGCGATTTTCTCATACTCCGGATCATACATCGGGGTATAGAGAATGCGGTGAATGGTCGTCGCTGGCACACCTCTATTGCGCAACACGCTCGCAGCTTTATTGGTGGGCGCCAAAATCGCCAAGGTACGGCGGTCTTTGCGCGCTCGGGGTTCATAGTCTCCAGACAGGATGTTCAGCCCCGCGTCTTTCAGCGCATGATAAAGCTGGGCCAAAAGCAGGGTTTTTCCCGATCCGGCCTTGCCAATGACAGCAGCCACGCTGTCCTTACCCGCTGGCGGCGGGGTCACATGCACATTGGTCAGATCCACGCCCGCAGAGCGCAGAATTTCTGTTATGGTGTCATAGGCCTGAGCCTGATCTTCGGAATAGGAAATTGGGGTCTGTGACATGCCTTTGTTTAGCCAATGGCTTGCCGTGGGGCCAGAGCTATTGCGCGCCCCTGGCTGCCGGGAGCAAATTAATTGCTCCCGGAGGCTATTTTACCGCGCAACCGCGAGCGTCTCTTCAATCGTGCGCAATCCGCGGCGGGGCGCTTGCACCAATACTGACATATTGCCCGGCAGATGCTCATTGCGGCGCATTTTCATATGTGCTTCGGGCAGGTCGACCCAATCAAAGGTTTCAGACAAACATGGGTTCAACTTGTCTTCGCACATCAACCGATTGGCGGCGGCGGCCTGCTTGAGATTGGCAAAATGAGAGCCTTGAAGGCGCTTTTGATGCATCCACATGTAGCGCACATCAAGGGTCAAATTGTAACCGGTGGTGCCAGCGCAGATGACCACCATACCACCTTTTTTGCATACGAAAGTTGAGACAGGAAAGGTGCTCTCGCCAGGATGCTCGAAGACCAAATCGGGATTGTTGCCCTTTCCTGTGATCTCCCAAATCGCGGCGCCAAACTTACGGGCCTCTTTGAACCAAGCGGCATATTCCGGGGTGTTGACCGTGGGCATGGCTCCCCAGCAATTGAAATCACGGCGGTTGATCACGCCTTTGGCGCCCAGCCCCATGACAAAATCACGTTTGCTTTCGTCACTTATGACACCAATGGCATTGGCACCGACCACATTGGCCAATTGCACGGCATAAGAGCCCAGCCCGCCCGATGCACCCCAAATCAATACGTTTTGCCCAGGTTTCAACTCATGGGGCGCGTGACCAAAGAGCATGCGATAGGCCGTGGCCAAGGTCAGCGTGTAGCAGGCGCTTTCTTCCCAAGTTTGATGCTGCGGACGCGGCATAAGCTGTTGGCTTTGAACCCGGGTAAACTGGCTGAATGAGCCATCAGGGGTTTCATAGCCCCAGATGCGCTGGGATGTCGAATACATTGGATCACCGCCATTGCATTCTTCATCATCACCATCGTCTTGGTTGCAATGGACGACAACCTCATCGCCCACTTTCCAGCGTGTGACTTTCGAGCCTACGGCCCAAACGATGCCCGACGCGTCAGATCCCGCGATATGATAGGGTTGCTTGTGGCCATCGAACGGGCTGATTGGCACGCCCAATGCGGCCCAAACACCGTTGTAGTTAATTCCAGCCGCCATCACCAAGACCAAAACATCGTAATTGTCCAACTCCGGCACATCCAGAACCTCTTGCAACATAGCTGTATCTGGCTCGCCATGGCGCTCTTTGCGAATGGCCCAACCGTACATTTGTTTTGGCACATGACCCAAGGGCGGCATTTCGCCCAAGTCATAGAGGTCTTTTTTCTCCGCGGTATAGGCGGTCAAGGGTGAGTTTGAATCCAATGGCATGAGAGGCCCCTTACGATATTGCTGCGATGCAGAATCAACCTGCACCCCAATGGGTAAAATCCATCGCGCAATATTGCAACCAATTTTTGCGTTAATTTGTAATTTAATTACTTGGTCAATATTTTTGATATATGAGATAGGCTGGCCGCATAATAGGGCAGAACAGATTTTCCTTTCTCGGTAATGACATAACGCCCCGCGTCATGCACAATCAGCTTGCGCTGCATCAAATTCAGCACGCCCGCTTCCGCCGCCTCCGTCCAAGCATCTGGAGTGGCGGGCAAATACTCCGGCTCAACCGCCTGCATCACAGCCACAAATGCCGCATTAAGCTCCAATGCGCGCAGAGGCGCTTTTTGTATGAGTATCAATGCGATGAGTGGAACTGGCAAAACAGGTATGCCGGCCTCGACCTGGGCCATGATCTCGCGTGCAAGCACAGGCGAGGAGATCGCACCCTCCCGTCTATGAACGTCTGACAGGCTAACCGGCTTGCCAAAATGAACCGCCGCATACCCAAAGCGCTTATACCGGCCAGTCAACCAAAGCCAGAATTGCTGCGCCATAAACCGCGCAATCACTGAGATATTGGCGCCAAAACGCCTTTGGCCGCGCTTGCCAGCGGCCAGCAAAATGTAATCCTCTAAGACTCGATCGTAGTTGATCGAGACTGGTACGAAAACCACGTCCCGAGCCTGTGGTTCCCAACCGGAAAGAACATAGTTCAGAAAACCCAAACGCGGCGGCGCCAAACGCCCATCCAGAGACAGGCCGCCCTCAGGAAACACCGCTTGCGTCACCCCGCCCTGCGTTGCCATTTGCACATAGCGGGCCAGAACCCGCCGATACAGCAACCCGCGCGACTTGCGGCGAATAAAAAAAGCGCCCATCGCGCGAATGAGCAAGCTGATCGGCCAGATCCGCGCCCATTCGCCCACCGCATAAGACAAAGCAGACCGTTTTGAGGCCAGGTAAGTGACCAGAACATAGTCCATATTTGAGCGGTGGTTCATGACAAATACCACAGTTGCCTTGGGGTCTAGATCGCTCAAGACATCCTCAAAACGGCCGATTCGCACCCTGTAAAGTGTCTCGCTGAGAAAGCGGGCAATGGTGCTGGCCACAGTAAAATAGACTGTCGCACTAAAAGACGGTACAATTTCTCGCGCGTATTTCCGAGCCTCTTGAAAGGCGACATTTTCCGGGATGCCCTCTTTGCGGGCATGATCATTGACCGCCTGCATCACATCTGGATGATAAAGCAGTCTTTGAATCATATCATGGCGGCGGGCCAATTTGAACGGCTCAATAGGCCGGTCCAAACGCGCGTTTAACCGGGTGACCACGCGTTGCATTCTGCGCCGGAAAAACCACCGCACCGAAGGGATCAAGGCGCGCTCCAAAGCGGCAATCGCAGCAAAGACCGCCGCGATCACCACAAACCACATCGGAAGTTCGATTGTCTCAAACATTCAGTCAAACTGCCCGAAAAGGCGGGTCTGCGCCAGATAGAAAAATTGCCGCGTTGCAGCGAATTGACAGGGTGGGATTATTCCTCCATTAAGTGGAAATGCGCAATTATATTTCGCACACAAGAATGAGAGGCTCGTCATGACCCAAGTGCAAAAAGATCGTCCCTGGTTGTTTCGAACATATGCAGGCCATTCCACGGCCGAGGCTTCGAATGCTCTTTACCGCTCCAATCTCGCCAAAGGGCAAACCGGCCTATCGGTCGCCTTTGATCTGCCGACGCAAACTGGATATGACAGCGATCACATCTTAGCGCGCGGAGAAGTCGGTAAAGTGGGCGTGCCCATCAGCCATTTGGGGGATATGCGCACGCTATTTGCAGATATCCCACTTGATCAGATGAATACCTCCATGACCATCAATGCCACAGCACCCTGGCTGCTGGCGCTTTATATTGCCGCGGCCGATGAACAAGGCGCCGATATCAGCGCGCTGCAAGGCACTGTGCAAAATGATATCATTAAGGAATACTTGAGCCGAGGCACCTATATCTGTCCGCCCAAGCCTTCCTTACGGATGATCACAGATATCGCCGCTTATACGCGCGCGCATCTGCCCAAGTGGAATCCGATGAACGTCTGCTCTTACCATCTGCAAGAGGCCGGCGCGACACCAGAGCAGGAGCTGGCCTTCGCCCTGGCAACAGCAACTGCGGTTTTGGACGACCTCAAAGGCAAAGTGCCCGAAGAACATTTTGGACAGATGGTCGGGCGGATCAGCTTTTTCGTGAACGCCGGCATCCGTTTTGTCACTGAAATGTGCAAAATGCGCGCCTTTGTGGATCTGTGGGATGAAATCTGCCGCGAGCGCTATGGGGTGAGCGACCCGAAGATGCGGCGTTTTCGCTATGGTGTTCAGGTCAACTCTCTGGGCCTGACCGAACAACAACCGGAAAACAACGTCTATCGCATCTTGATCGAAATGCTGGCCGTCACCCTATCCAAGAAGGCCCGCGCCCGCGCTGTGCAATTGCCCGCTTGGAATGAGGCTTTGGGCCTGCCGCGCCCCTGGGATCAGCAATGGTCGCTGCGGATGCAACAAATTATGGCCTATGAAACCGATCTTTTGGAATATGAGGATCTGTTCGACGAAAATCCCGCGGTGGAACGCAAAGTCGCAGCACTCAAGGAGGGCGCGCGGGCTGAGCTGGCACTGATCGATTCCATGGGCGGAGCCGTAGAGGCGATCGAATATATGAAGTCGCGTTTGGTCGACTCCAACGCTGCACGGATTGGGCAAATTGAAAGCGGCGATATGACTGTGGTCGGGGTCAACGCCTATCAAAACGGTGAAGCCAGCCCGCTCACCTCGGGCGATGATGCTATCATGACAGTGGATCCCAAGACCGAAGCCGAGCAAATCGAGCGCCTGACCCGCTGGCGAGATGCGCGCGATGCGCAAGCCGTGACCGATGCGCTTCAGGATCTGCGCACAGCCGCGCTCGATGGCAGCAACATTATGCCGCCCTCTATTGCCGCCGCGAAAGCCGGGGTCACTACGGGCGAATGGGGCGATGTCCTGCGCCAAGCTTTCGGTCAATATAGAGGCCCCACAGGTGTCAGCGGCACCCCGTCCAATCGCACGGAAGGCTTAGATGAGATTCGCGATCAAGTCGCGGCGGTCAGCGACCGACTGGGACGCAAGCTGACGTTTTTGATGGGCAAACCGGGTCTGGATGGGCATTCCAACGGCGCAGAGCAAATCGCAACCCGTGCCCGTGATTGCGGAATGGAGATTTCTTATGAGGGCATCCGCCTCACTCCAGACGAGATCATCACAGCCGCGCGCGACGGCGCGGTGCATGTGATCGGCCTGTCGATCCTCTCCGGTTCACATATGCCTTTGATGGAAGAGTTGATGGCCAAGCTACGCGCCGCTGAGCTGAGCCATATTCCGGTGATCGTGGGCGGAATTATTCCCGATGACGATGCACAAAAGCTCCGCGCAATGGGCATCGCGCGCATCTACACGCCCAAGGACTTTGAGCTCAATCGGATCATGTTCGATATTGTGGCCCTCGCTGATCCCGGCCCGGACGGCATTGCAGCGCAATAGCCGGGCCAAGTCATATGGTCTGGCCGCCAGGCTATGCCGGGCGCTTTCAGTAAAAACTCTGCGGATCTATGTCTATTGATAAGCGGAGGGAATTTGGCAGTTTGAATAGGGCCGTCCAAGCGCTCAAAGCTGCCTGAATAGGGGCGTTCTTTTCCGCCTTGATCAAGAGACGCACCCTGTGGCGGCCGCGAATGCGGGCAATGGGGGCCGGGGCCGGCCCAAAGATCTGTGCGCCGATATCCGTCAAGGGCTGGCAATTGCGCGCCATGGCCTGCGCCACCTCAAAGGCCTCCTGCGCATCGGGTGAAGATAAAACAACTCCGACCAATCGCCCATATGGCGGCACACCGGCCTGTGCACGCGCTTGCGCTTCAGCGCTCCAAAAGGCCTCTTCATCGCCATCCAAAATTGCACGAATGACCGGGTGTTCAGGCTGATGAGTTTGCAATGCCGCAACACCCGGCTTGTCAGCCCGACCGGCACGTCCAGCCACTTGGCGCATAAGCTGAAAGGTCCGTTCTGCGGCGCGCAAATCTGAACCTTGCAACCCCAAATCCGCATCAATCACACCAACCAAGGTTAACTTTGGAAAATTATGCCCTTTCGCGACCAGCTGCGTTCCAATGATCACATCCACCTCACCGGCCGCGAGTTTGGCAATTTGCTCCTTAAGTGCGCGGGCAGAGCCAAATAAATCTGACGAGAGAACCGCGACTTTCGCTTCCGGAAAGAGCGCTGTGGCCTCTTCTGCCAGGCGTTCCACACCCGGCCCGACCACAGCCAAACGATCCTCCGCCGCACAACTGGGGCAAATTTTCGGCACTGGCTTGCTTTCGCCGCATTGGTGACACATCAAACGCTTCTGAAAGCGATGCTCGACCATCCGCGCATCGCAATGATCGCAGCCCACCTGATCGCCACATGCCCGGCAGAGGGTGATGGGCGCATAACCGCGGCGATTGATAAAAAGTAAAGATTGCTCCCCCGCCCGGATGCGGGCCTCAACCATCTTTTGCAAACTGGGAGATATCCAACGATCCGCCGGTAAATCTTCTTGCCGCATATCAATCGCCATCATTTTGGGCAAAACCGACGCGCCAAAGCGACTTTTCAGTTCGATTTTCGTATATTTTTCGGCCTCCACATTGGCCCAACTTTCGAGACTGGGCGTTGCACTGGCCAGCACCACCTGCCCGCCAACCAAAGACGCGCGCAGCACGGCCATATCGCGCGCGTTATACAGAACGCCGTCTTCTTGTTTGTAGCTGCTGTCATGTTCCTCATCGACCACGATCAGGCCCAAATCTTGAAACGGAAGAAACAGGGCCGACCGCGCACCCACAACCATTTGCGCGTGACCTTGCCCGACCATTTTCCAAGTGCGGCGGCGCTCCGTCATCGTGACGCCCGAATGCCATTGTGCTGGGCGCGCGCCGAAGCGGACCTCCACACGGGTTAAAAACTCTGCGGTCAAAGCGATTTCAGGTAACAAAACCAAGGCCTGTCGCCCCTGTTTGAGACAGCTGGCCACCGCCTCCAAATAAACCTCCGTTTTCCCCGATCCTGTGACACCTTTCAAAAGCGTCGTGCGATAGCCTGCGGAATTTGCCTGCAATTGCGCAACCGCATGGGCCTGATCCTCTGACAGGCTCTTGCCGGGCAAGCTCGGGTTTAAATGCGCAAATGGCATGTCTTGCGGCGTGGCCACCTCTGCCACCGCGCCCAGTTTCACCAGGCCTTTGATCACCGATGCGGTCACGCCTGCCGCCTCTGACAGTTCCTTGAGCGTAAAGCTCAGCTCTGCAAATTCTTCCAAAACCGCCAGCACTTTTTGCCGTGCGTCGGTCATGCGGACCTCGGTCTGCGCACCCAAACGGTAAACATGCCGCATCGAGGGCGGATCACCCAAGCCCGGTGCGCGCGTGGCCAAGCGCAGCATTTTCGACATTGGTGTGAGCGTATAGTCCGAGACCCGGCGCAGGAATTCTGCCATACTCTGTTGCATGGGCGCCACATCAAGCACGCGGATCACGGGGCGGATCTTGGCGTGGTCATAATCCCCCGCGCCAGCCCCCCAAACGACACCTAAGACCTTTCGCGGTCCCAAAGGCACTTCGACGAAAGCCCCCTGCCAGCATCCACCTTCCGGCGCCTTATAATCAAGCACCCGATCCAGCGGTTGGCTGGTTAGGACGGCAACCAAGTCACCTTGATGAAAGAATTGGGGCTCTGACACGACATTTCCTTAACAGCAGGGCTTTTAGTGCCCTAAAAACTCCGATAAAGCTTGCCCCAACGAAGGCCAACCTATCAAGGACATACGCCATGAAATTTTTTGTTGATACTGCTGAAATAGACGCAATTGCCGAATTGAACGATTTAGGCATGGTCGATGGGGTGACAACCAACCCCTCTTTGATCTTAAAATCTGGTCGTGATATTATTGAAGTTACACGCGAGATTTGCCAATTGGTCTCGGGCCCGGTCAGCGCCGAAGTGGTTGCGACCGAAGCGGAAGATATGATCGCCGAAGGGCGCAAGCTGGCGGAAATTGCCTCAAATATCACGGTCAAATTGCCACTGACATGGGACGGGCTCAAGGCTTGTAAGACCCTGTCGAGTGAGGGAAAAATGGTGAATGTCACCCTCTGCTTCAGCGCCAACCAAGCGCTTTTGGCCGCCAAGGCCGGGGCTACTTTCATAAGCCCCTTCATCGGCCGCCTAGATGATGTGAACATCGACGGTATGGATTTAATCGCAGATATCCGCCAAATTTATGATAACTTTGGATTTGACACGCAAATATTGGCCGCTTCTATCCGAACCGTTAACCATGTCACCCAATCGGCCTTAATCGGAGCAGATGTGATCACAGCGCCGCCAAATGTCATCAAATCCCTGGCCAATCATCCGTTGACCGACAAGGGTTTGGAGCAATTTATGTCGGATTGGGCAAAAACAGGTCAGAAAATTCTCTAACCTATGGTAAACTTGTCTCGAGCCTCTATGGGACAACCATCGCATCAGTGAATGGGACAGCCATGACACCGCAAACCGCAGCGCAAGCCGAAGATATTTTACGCGATATCATCACTCAGAACCCACGCATCGTTCTTGACGCCCCGGATGTCATGCGCGCGCTGCTGGCATCTCATGATGAAGCCTTAGGGCAGAATATCGTCGACCTGCGCAGCGTTGCCATGAAGCGGCTTGAGGCGCAATTGGACCGGCTTGAAGAAACCAACCGCTCCGTTATTGCAGCCGCGTATGACAATCTCGCTGGCACGCAACAAATCCATCGGGCCTTATTGAAAATCATGGAACCAACCGATTTTGGCAGCTTCTTGACCATGATCGGCACTGAGATGGTCGATATTTTGCGGATAGATTACGCCTGTTTGATTCTTGAAACTCAAAATCAAACTCCCGATCCCAGCCTCGCGCAGCTGGGCCCTGGTGTGAAACCCGCGCCTTTAGGCTTCATCGCCCGTTACCTGTCCGCAAATTTGGACGAAAAAGTGACTCTGCGCACCGTCACGGACCCAGATGTTTTTGTCTACCGCCAAGAGATCACGCCCGTAGGGTCTGAAGCTTGTTTGCGGCTTGATTTTGGCGCAGGCACCCTGCCCGGATTGTTGATCCTCGCGGCCAAAGATCCCGAGCAATTTTCTCCCGCCCAGGGAACAGATTTGTTGACATTTTTTGCAACAATCTTTGAGCGCGCCCTGCGCCGGTGGCTGGCATAGGGGGCGATGATGTCACAGAGGTCTGACCTCACCTTGATATCACCGGCCATTCGCGACGCGATGCAGCATTGGCTGTCACATGAGCGCGCTTTGAAATCTGCGGCCGATAACACTCTAAGTGCCTATGCAACCGATGTCGCTAGATTTACCGCTTTCATGGCTGAGCATAGCGGCGATCGGCAAGGGCTGGCCCCATTGGCCGCCATTGCGACACGGGACATGCGTGCCTGGATGGCACATGAGCGCAGCCGCGGCGTGAGCAGTCGCAGTTTGGCGCGTGCGCTCTGCGCAGTCAAAACCTTCTTTCGTTGGCTCGCCGAGCGACATGCGCTTGAACCGACAGCCGTCTTATTGGCACGCGCGCCAAAGTTCGAGCGCAAATTGCCCCGCCCTCTGGCGGAGGATGCCGCTCATGACATGATTAAGACCCTTGAGATCCAGGCCCAAGAAGATTGGATTGCCGCCCGCGATGTGGCCGTTTTAACCCTGCTTTATGGCTGCGGTCTGCGAATATCTGAGGCACTCGGATTAACCGGGGCAGATCATCCCTTGCCCGAAGTCTTGCGCATCACCGGCAAAGGCGGCAAGCAGCGTTTGGTGCCGGTTTTACCGGTCGCCCGTGCCGCGCTCACGCGATATGCAGATCTCTGTCCCTTTCATATCGGAGCAAAAGATCCGATCTTCCGAGGAAAACGCGGCGGCGCATTGGGGCCGGGATTGGTTCAAAAATCCATGCGTATCGCGCGGATGCAATTGGGTTTGCCCGCAAGCGCCACCCCGCATGCCATGCGCCACTCCTTTGCCACACATCTGCTCAGCGCCGGCGGTGACCTGCGCACCATCCAAGAGCTGCTCGGCCATGCTTCGCTCTCAACCACGCAGAGCTATACCGCCGTCGATACCGCTCGCTTGATGGATGTTTACAACGCCGCCCATCCCAAAGCTTGATTGCCACTTGATGGCAATTGCGCCTATACGGGTGTATGGATATTCGAATTAAAGCCTTGGCAGTTCACTTGCTGACTGCAACCGGTGCGGTTTTTGCCATGTTGGCAATGCTGGAAGCGGTCAATGAAAAATGGGACATGATGTTTGTCTGGTTGGTCGTCGCCTTTTTCGTTGATGGGATAGATGGCCCCTTGGCGCGTCGCTATGACGTCAAAACCAATGCACCGCTGTTTGATGGGGTGCTGCTCGATTTGATCATTGATTATCTCACCTATGTCTTCATTCCTGCCTATGCGCTCTTTGCCAGTGGCCTATTGGCCGGCTGGTCCGGCTGGATGGCAATCATTGTCATCACCTTTGCAAGCGCAATGTATTTCGCAGACCAGCGCATGAAGACAAAAGACAACTCTTTCCAGGGCTTTCCTGGCGCTTGGAATATGGCGGTGATTGTCATCTTTGCCACCGAACCTAACCATTGGGTTATTCTTGCGGCAGTTTCGCTCTTGGCCGTTTCGATGTTCCTGCCGCTTAAATTTGTCCATCCCATGCGCACGGAGCGCTGGCGCCCGTTGACCCTGCCCATTGCTTTGGCTTGGGTGGGCTTCGCGGCTTGGGCTGCTTGGGGCAATTTCACTGAGGTTTATGTGGCCAATCTCGGCTTGGTGGCCTGTTCGGCATATTTACTATTTGCCGGTATTGTCCAGCAAATGACGGCAGAGTCTTAAAAACGCGTGAGCACGACCCCGGCGACAATCACCAGCCCCGCCAAGATCTTGGTCGGACCCATCGTGTCTTTGAAGAAAAACCAGCCCAACAGCATGGCAAACAGAATGGAGCTTTCACGCAACGCGGTGACCAGGGCGATGGGCGCGACTGTCATCGCCCAAACCACAATCGCATAAGCAATAAAAGACGCAAATCCGGCCAAAAGCCCAAGCGCGATCTGCCCGCCTCCCCGCGGAAGCACCGAGCGACCGCGTAACGCCAAAATTACGGGTGTGTAAAACACCGCAGAGAAAATCAGCAACCACGCGACATAGGCCAGCGCATCCCCCATCACACGCGCGCCCAGCCCATCCACCAAGGAATAGCCCGCCGTGGCGGCCGCTGACCCAAGCGCTAGGGGAATAAGCCGGCGATCCTCGCCCGAGCGGAACACCCCATGGGCCATCAAAACGATCCCAAGCCCCAAAACCAAAATCCCCAGCAGATCCATACCCCGCAAGGAATCAATGCCAAAACACAGGCTGATGATCAAAACGATCAACGGCGCCGCGCCGCGGGCGATCGGGTAGACCCGGCTTAAATCACCGCGCTCATAGGCAAAGCCGAGGAACAGTTGGTAAAACATGTGAATAAGGCCCGAGGCGGTGAGCCACAGCCAAGCCGCGCCCTGCGGCACCGGAACAAAGGGGAGAATACAAAGCCCAAAGAACCCATGAGCCAGAGTCAGAAGCAGCATGCCCGATTGCTTGTTCTGTCCAGTTTTGACCAAAGCATTCCAGCTGGCATGCAACACGGCGGCAAACACCACCGAGCTGAACACTAGCCCGGTCACAGCGTCCGCACTTTGCGAACGAAAGCGGGGCGCACACGGCCCCCCGCTCTTAAATCACATAGGGCCCTAGCCCAGCGCAGCATCACAGCGCCCGCAGACACCGGCATGGCTGTGTTGACCCACATCGGGAAGAATTTTCCAGCAGCGTTGACATTTTTCACCACTGGCCTTCGCAAAGGACACCGCCACCCCATCTGTGTCTTCCAAAACAAAAGCGGCCTCTGGCGCTGTCTCGGTCGAAATTTCAATGCCAGATGTAATACATAAATCTGCGAAGCTCACAGATTTCAACACCTCTGCCACATCGGCAGATACATAGACAACCGGCGCCGCCTCAAGGCTGGAGCCAATGTTCTTTTCACGCCGCTCCACTTCCAGCGCCCCGGTGACCACACGGCGTACCTTGCGGATGCTGGACCATTTTTCAGCCAAATCAGGATTGGACCAGCTGGACGGGGTCTGCGGCATATCTTGCAAATGCACCGAACTGCCCTCTTCCCTGTGCCGCTCAAGCCAAACCTCTTCCATCGTGAAGGTCAAAACCGGAGCCAGCCAGGTCGTCAAACGCTGATACAGGATATCCAATACCGTCCGCGCGGCGCGGCGTTCGGGAGTATCGCCATCACAATACAGCACGTCTTTGCGAATATCGAAATAGAATGAGGAGAGATCAACAGTTGCGAATTGGAACAAGGCTTGGAAAACCCCTTGGAAGTCATAGGCCGCATAGCCCTCCCGCACGGTGGCATCCAATTGCGCCAAGCGATGCAAAACCCATTGCTCCAGCTCCGGCATTGCCTCGGGCGCCACCTGGTCTGCTGCGGTGAAATCCGCCAATGAGCCGAGCATAAACCGCATCGTATTGCGCAAACGGCGATAGCTATCGGCCACACCTTTGAGAATCTCCGGACCAATCCGCAGATCACTGGTGTAATCAGACTGCGCCACCCAAAGACGCAAAATATCCGCTCCATATTGCCGGGTCACATCCTCCGGCGAAACCGTATTGCCGATTGATTTAGACATCTTCATGCCCTTTTCATCCAGCGTGAACCCATGGGTCAGAACACCCCGATAGGGCGCGCGGCCCTGCGTACCGCAAGATTGCAACATTGAGGAATGGAACCATCCGCGATGTTGATCGGTGCCTTCAAGATAGAGGTCAGCTAAGCCATCTTCAGACCCATCGGCTCGGTCGCGCAAGACAAAAGCATGCGTGGAACCGCTGTCAAACCAAACATCCAAGATATCAAACACCTGCGTATAGTCTTCAGGGGCCACAATACCGCTCAAAAACCGCTCTTTCGCGCCGTCCTGATACCAAGCATCCGCACCTTCTGCCTCAAAAGCGTCCAACACGCGGGCGTTCACCTCGTCATTGCGCAGCAGATAATCATCATCGGTGGGCAGGCTGCCGTTTTTGGTAAAACACGTCAAAGGCACCCCCCAAGCACGCTGGCGCGACAAAACCCAATCCGGTCGCGCTTCAATCATCGAATACAACCGATTGCGCCCGGTCGTGGGCGTCCAGGTGACCAGCTCGTCAATGGAGGTCAGCGCCCGCTCACGGATGGTCTTGCCATATGTGTCTTGCCCATCGTTGACCGGCTTGTCGACTGCGGCAAACCATTGTGGCGTATTGCGATAAATCACAGGCGCCTTAGAGCGCCAGCTGTGTGGGTAGCTGTGCTTTATTTTTCCGCGCGCAAGCAATCCACCAACTTCGGCCAGTTTCTCAATGATCGCGCTGTTGGCATTGCCCTCTTTGCCATTGGGCTTGAGAATTGCCTTGCCGCCAAAGAATGGCAGATCAGCGCGGAAACGCCCATCTTCCATCACGTTATAGGTAATCACCTGCTCCAACATGCCCAGATCACGATAAAGCTCAAACTCTTCCATCCCATGCGAGGGGGCACAATGCACAAATCCGGTGCCTTCACTGTCGGTGACAAAATCAGCCGCGCGGAAATCACGGATGTCATCCCATTCGCCCTCACCGCCGTCAGCCCCATGCAAAGGATGGCGCAACTGGATCTTCGCCAAATCCTCGGGCGTGATATCACATAGGCGGCGATACATCGACGGCTCAAGCCGCGCACGGCCCAAGACATCTTCGGCCAATGCATCTGACAAGATAAACCGCTCACCGATCCGCGCCCAACATTCCTCAGGCCGGCCGATCACCTCATAAAGCCCATAGGAAATTCCCGCACCATAAACCACCGCCTTATTCGACGGCATGGTCCAAGGCGTCGTGGTCCATATCACAACTTTGGCACTGTCTAGCGTCGCATCACCCGTGCCAACCACCTGAAATTTCACCCAGACTGTGAAACTTTCCTTGTCGTGATATTCAACCTCAGCTTCCGCAAGCGCTGTCTTCTCAACAGGCGACCACATCACAGGTTTTGAACCTTGATACAGTGTGCCATTCATCAAAAATTTCTGAAATTCCGCCGCAATCACCTGTTCCGCATGAAAATCCATAGTCAAATACGGATTTTCCCATTTGCCGGTGATGCCAAGTCGCTTGAATTCCTCGCGTTGGATATCAACCCATCCCGCGGCAAATTCGCGACATTCCTGACGAAATTCGACGATCGGAACCGCGTCTTTATCTCGGCCTTTTTTGCGGTATTTCTCTTCTATTTTCCACTCAATGGGCAAACCGTGACAATCCCAACCTGGGATATAGCGCGCATCTTTGCCCATCATTTGTTGCGAGCGGACCACCATATCTTTGAGGATCTTATTGAGTGCATGGCCGATATGCAGGTTGCCATTGGCATAGGGCGGCCCGTCATGCAGGGTAAAACTCTCACGACCGGTTTTTTCCCGCAACCGGTCATAAATGCCGATCTCTTCCCAACGGGCCAGCCATTCGGGTTCGCGCTTTGGCAGGCCGGCGCGCATGGGAAAATCTGTCTTAGGCAGATTGAGTGTATCTTTGTAGTCAGTTGCTTGCTCGGACATATCTCGTCTCATCTTTTATAAACTGGGGAAAGGCGGCGCGGTGGGCTCCAACGCCTTTGGCCCGGCAGCTGCATTGTCACAGTGCCGGGGATATAATTCGTAGAATGATCAATATCCGTTCCATCTTGCGCCGGTTATAGGCCCCTCTGTGCCGCTGCACAACTGGCTTGACGCAGAGAGTTTGCCACAGGGCTGAAAAACACTTCAGCGCGTCCGATCCGACACGAAAACCCCCAAGAGCGCCCGCTTCATAATGCCAGTCACGCTGGGTGATGCACCGGCTTGAAAGGCGAAGGGACGGCACAGCTGCATGGCCGCGATGCCCACACGCGCGGTCAAAGCACCATTGATAACCCCTTCGCCAAATTTTCTGGAGAATTTGGCCAAAACAGAGCCGCCCGCGACCGAGCCAATGAGATCATCGCCAATGGCCACAGCCCCGGTTGCCATCACATGCGCAAAGACCAGACGGGCCAAACGCCAACTGCCGAGAAATCCGGACCGACCACCATATATCTCAGCAATCCTGCGGATCATACGCAGATTCGTGATCAATGTTGCAATCACATCCACCAAGGCCAGCGGCATCAAGGCGGTGAGAGTGGTGACCTGACGGGCGGCGGCCTCAATATTTTGCTCGGCCAAACGATCCAAAGGGGAGAGCAGCGCGCGCTCTGCCGCCTCCATCACCCCGTCCGCATCAAATATTTCTGGTTTTTGTTCCGCAAATCGGGCCGCCTCCCAGCGTAGCTCCTGCCGGCCACGGTAGAGCGCCTCAAGCTCGGCGCAAACATTCTGCGCCTCGACGAGCGCCCCAGACGCGCGGGCATCGCTGGCCCGTTGCTGAATTTGATCAATCTGCGTCAAACGGCGCAGAGCCGAAATCTCCTTGCCGACGACCCAAACGGCCGCAAGGCAGGCGCCCAATAGCAAGGCAAGGGCCAGCCATCCCACCGCTGGAAAGCGCGCCATCAACCCCGTCAAAAACTCCCAAATGGTCAGGCAAAGGCTAAGCACCACAAAACCGCTGAACAATCCGCAAGCCCAGCGCAGCGCGCGGCCGGGGCGGCGGCCAAGCATCAAACTTGTGGCCTGAAAACCGGTAGGGCTCTGGCTTGCCTCCAGGCCCATCTCGGGCAGCACCGGAGCAGTTTCTGGAGTTACATCTTCGGCAGATGTCGGCAACTCCACAACCAAAGGCGCATTGCGTTTTTCATCCATGGGCCTGCCTCCAACACAGCGTCACATCAGGCAGGTTATAATCATTGTCCCGGCCGTCACTGGTCTCCACCTCCTGAAAGCCCAAGCTGCGATAAAAACTCTGCGCCCTGCGGTCACTTTGAAACACCCAAAGCCAAAGCTGGTCACATTGGCTTTGCGCATAGCGCATGGCCGCGCGCCCAAATCCGCGCCTTTGAAACTCTGAACGAATGTATAGCGATTGCACAATATCCCTTTCCAGAGCTAAAAACCCAACGCACTGCCCCTGCCAATGCAACATCGTCACCTGAGTATGATCGAGCAAGATACGGCCATAATCTTCGCGCTCCACCAGATCATGCACAGCAGGGATCCAGCTGTTTGCAAGATACCATTCCTCCAAAATTGCACTGATCTGTGTGGCATCAGACCGTTCAGCAGGGGATAAATGCAGCCTCACAAAACATCTCCTATTAAAAATTGCAGAGCTTTGTCCAAGCGGATATGCGGCGGGCCATAGCCCGGCGGCAAAGACAAGGGCGCAGGCGCAAAGGCTTGATCGTGAAAAGCACCCTCCTGCCATTGCGAAACGCCGGCGCGGGCTTGCGCCAAAACTCGCGCGGGCGACGCTGGGAACTCCCCGGGATAAAATCCCACAGTCTGACCAGACCCCAGCGCCAAACCCTTAACCCCCGGCAGGCTGTGCCCGTTCCGATTCAGGTCAATCTCAACCGTACTGCGCAGGGCCGCTATTGCAATTGAGCTGGTCAAAGCCCCCCGAAACCGCGCCGTATCACGCGCCGATTGCGTGAGCGCAGTCACTAAATCTTGCACGGCGCCATGCTGTGCGTGATGCAGGTGATCTGCCTTTGAGGCGGCAAATAAAATCCGGTCTATGCGCCGGCCGCGCAGTAATTCGCGCAAAAATCCCCGCTGTCCCGGACGAAATGCCCTCAAAATACCAGTCATCGCCTGTTCAAGATCCGCGACCGCAGCCGGACCGTCCGCCAAGCTCTTCAACAGATCCACCAAGACAATTTGCCGATCCAATTTGGCAAAATGGTCGCGAAAGAACGGCTTCACAATTTTTTCCTTATAGGCCTCAAACCGCCGCCGCATTTCCGCGCGCAAGGATCGCTTGTCACCCGCGCCCGCAGGCAAAGGCGCGAAGGTCAACACGGGGGAGCCGGCCAGATCACCGGGCAAAAGCATACGCCCAGGGGTCAAGTTTGAAAATCCAGCTTGGCGCGCAGCAATGAGATATGCCGCATAGGCTCTGGCCAATTCAGAAGCTGTGACATCATCAAAGGGGTTTGCCCCATCCACAGCAGTCAATTTGAGCTGGTACTCTTTGGCCTGTGCACGCCCGTCAGCGGCCTGTAATGCGCGCTCAGACCATTGATCATAACTCAGGTCTAATAAGCCTAAATCCAGCAACCACTCGCCAGGGTAATCCACAATGTCCAAATGCAGCGTTTTTGGTGCCGCCATGGCCGCAAAGATGCCCTGCGGAGCCGACCTGAACGACAGGCGCAGTTGGCTGATAGATTGGGTGCCTTCGGGCCACTGTGGCGCGGGCCGCAGTAAAGAATCGAGATTGGCCTCATAGTCAAACCGCGCCAACGTGTCATCGGGCTGAGGCTGCAAAAAACTGGCTTGAATGCGCCCCTCACTGGCGGCCAAGAGTTGCGGCATGCGCCCTCGGTTCAGCAGATTGGCCACCAAAGAGGTGATAAACACGGTTTTGCCTGCACGGCTGAGCCCTGTCACCCCGAGGCGGATGACCCGATCCGCAAAACGACCGGACACCGCCCCAACTGCGCTGCCCGCAGCATTGCCCAGGCGATCTGTCACTGATGTTAAAACCATGGGTTCCCTTTGTCTGTCTTCCATAGATAGGAAGCGGTGACCTCTTTGCCTAGGCTTAAACGTTCCCAGGTGCGCGCCAATGTGATCCGTGCCGGGCGTTGCGGCAATTGCCAAATTTGTATCTACGGGTTAATGGCAGATCTATGCCTCGATATGCTTTGAAAATTGAATACCATGGCCAAGGTTTCTATGGCTGGCAGCGGCAAAATGATCTGCCCACCGTACAAACTGCGCTGGAACAAGCCTTGGCAAAGCTAGAGCCCGACCTGCCCAGCATAGCGGCCGCTGGGCGCACCGACACGGGTGTACACGGGCTGGGACAGGTTGCTCATTGCGATATGCGCAAGACGTGGGACGCAATAAAGCTGAAAGGCGCGCTGAATTATCATCTGAAACCCAATCGCATTGCGGTGCTCGATTGTCGGCAGGTGGATCAAGACTGGCATGCGCGCTTTTCCGCTATTGGCCGCGACTACCTGTTTCGGCTCGTTTGCCGCGCGGCCCCTGTAACCCATGACGCCGGCTTGGTCTGGCAATCCAGGCACCCGCTGGATGTAGACGCCATGCGCGCCGGCGCCGCCTTTCTTTTGGGCAACCATGACTTCACCACATTTCGCTCAACCATGTGCCAAGCAAAAAGCCCGATCAAAACCTTGGATGTCTTAGATATCACCACCCATGATTATCCGGAGGGCCAAGAGATTCGCTTTCATGTCAAAGCGCGCAGCTTTCTGCACAATCAAGTGCGCAGTCTGGTCGGCACGCTTGAGCGCTGCGGCGCTGGCGCTTGGCCGCCCGAGCGGGTGGCAGAAGCATTGGCCGCCCGTGATCGCGCCGCCTGCGGACCCGTCTGCCCGCCCGATGGGCTGTATCTTGAACATGTGCGCTATGAAACGGACGTATTCAGCCAGCCCCCGTCATGATCGCCCCGTCATGATGGCCTAGTCATTATCACTCAAACCAGCCCCGGCTCCGCCAACACGAGAGGCATCGGTCTCTGGCACATAGGTCAAAGCGGCAAAGCTGGTGACTTGCTGCCAAATTTCCGGAAGCACTGCGCAACGTGATGCCTCTGGAGGCGCCGCCTCTGTTCCGGTGAAAACCACATCTGCCCCTTCCGCCGCAATCGTCAGACCGCGGGACCGGGCAAGTGCATGGGCCAGGTCACAGGCTGCAAGATCACAGATTCGCACCTTTTGCACTCCGAGCGCCGCCGCATCCGCACAGGCCGGAAAGTCGCGCAGCAAAGATGCGTCCTGCACCGTCAGCCCGTCCGAAAAATCGAACTTGGCCGGCTGCATCGGCCGCGCCAAATGCGGCAGCAAAGCTGCCAGGGCTTGCGGCGTTTCTGCAAGCGCCACAGCCACCTCTCGGGCCTGTCCCATTGGAACACCCACCCCACGGCAAGCTTTAAGCACCAGCATTTGTACTTCATTGGACGAGACCATCATGGCGCGGACACCGGAAGCCACCAATCGTCGCGCGCAGTGCCATCGGCCAAATCTTGCGCCAGAGGCGCACCATGCGCCAGCGTAATCCGGGTCCAAAGCTGTGACTTGGGATCAAATTTACTGGCACCAAAAAACGACAATTTGCAGCGCAGCATATCAATTGGTGCCATATCCGCATCCACCAAATTGTCGCGAATTTCCGCATAATGGTTCTGGGCCAAAGCCTGTACCCGCTGGACGGCATAGCGATGCTCGGGAAATTGTGTCAAAAATTGCCAAATCGCTCCGCTGTGACCGGGCAAATCATTGGCAAGGTTCTGAATGCGCCGCGCGATATCCAGCGGGCTTTCACGATCTGCGCCCGGCTCCGATTGGCGTTGCCCAATTCGTGGCTCGAGCTTGGCTTCAGAGACATACCAAAATTGCGCAGTGGCTTGTGGATCTGTAAAATCAATCTGGGTTGCAAAGCCGCAATGCTCCTGCAAGAGCACACGGAGCTCTTCACAGCTCATCTGCGCATGTAAAACCGGATCAAACGGATTGGCCATACAGTCTGTCAAACCATCCACCAAATCACCAAAAGGTTCGATCAACCAGCTGACAACCAATTCTTGCAAATCATAGCTGCCCGCGCGGCTGCGCGCTATAAGCGCTTCAACAGCACCGTCTTGGCACAGGCTGGCCTCTGTCAGCCCCAGCGTGAGAGTCGCCCATTCTTGCCGAAGCGTGACAATCCGCGCCTGATGCGTCGGATCCGGGATATTCCATTCAAGCAAATGTTGTGCGGCACGCCGTGCCAGGGCGATCAGCCTTTGTGCCGCGCCGGCATCAATCTGCGCATCGCGCACCCGCGCCAAAGCGGTTTCGCGGCTGATCATCCAAGAGTGCAGCAAGAGCGGGTGCGACACCAAAAACGGCGCCATGCCCAAGCCGGTTGAATTTCCAATGCCCAATTGCCGTTTCACCCGCGCTGGAAGAGGCCGGCCCCCCATATGCTCAATCAAATCATGGGTGAAAGTGCGGATCAGCCAGACTGTGAGCATTTCGGCCATGAACGGCCCTTCAAGCCCCGGCCTTTGCGCCACGACGCGCCGATCAGCAATGCCAAACTTGCCATTGCCGTAGACCGCTGTGGTGCGCATCAAATAACCGATCTGATGTATCATCCCCATCGGCAAGGGGCTGCCTGAGCGCAGGGCGCTGACAATTTGCTCAAACAAGCGGACAGATTTATTGGCCCGCGACAGGCAAAGATCTTTTTGTGTGAACCGGCCCGCCTCTTGCAAAGGAGCCTGGCTTGCCAGGCGCGCAATCTCTGCAGCATCTGGAACCCCATCATATAGCACAAAGGCCGCATCCCAAGCCTCAGCAATAACCCGGTCGGTGCGCATATCCGGGTCGAGCGGCTGGGTCATGGCAAAGAGCGAATAGCGATGCCCGCCCAGTGTCACCGTATAAACCGCCGTGCCATAGCCATCGCCGTCAATCTGCCAATGCGGCCGGCTCACGCGGCTGCCATCTGCGATCAGACGACGGGTTAATGTGCGCAGGAAGGACAGGCGCGAGGGAAACATGGACCCCATGCGCCGTAAGCGCATCACCTCAGAAGCCGGGCGCAGATCGCCCTGATTGATCACGGAATCTTTCATGGCTTTACAAAAGCCTCTTGCCAAAACTTTATCCAATTTCCCCCCATAAGGCCTGCAACGTCCACCTCTGTCATGCCCGCCGCCAATAGCCCCGGCGCCAGGCCAGGGAAATCGCGGTTGTCGCCAAACCAACTTGGGCAAGCCGGAAAGGCGACAGGCGGTGCAGGATGCTTGCGCCAATGGCCATTGCGCATCCAATTCACCACGCTATCGGGTTGATCTTGGCACAGATCCGAGCCAATTCCAAACATTCCAGCCCCATATTGCTGCATCATCTCCTGCGCCATTGCCGCAAACTCGGACAAGCTACAGTCGCTGCCACCACGCAGGTGGTGCGGGTAGAGTGAAAAGCCCACCATGCCGCTGCGCTCAGACAAGGCTTGCAGCAGATCGTGGTGCAGATTTCGCGGCGCGGGATGCCATGCATCTGGATTGGCGTGGGTCACGGTGACGGGACGCGACGAATAATCGACCACATCCATCGCGGTCTGATGACCCGCATGGGACAGATCAATGACCATGCCGACCCGGTTCATTTCGTTGACGACTTCACGGCCAAAGGCGGTGAGGCCGCTGTCATTTGGCTCGAAACAGCCAGCGCCAAGGAGGGATTGCTGATTATAGGTGATTTGGCAAAAGCGAATGCCCAATTGTGCGAGGACTTCGACCCGCCCAATATCCGCCCCAATCGCCAAAGGATTTTGCAGGCCAAATAAAATAGCTGTTTTGCCCGCAGCATTGGCAGCCCTGATATCTTCGCAGGTCACGGCGCGGGCGATCACATCGCTGCACTCTTCAAACCAACGGTTCCAAACTTGAAGGTTTTCCACCACACCGAGAAAATCTTCGTGGTATCCAACGGTCACATGTACAGCAGACAAACGCCCAGCGCGCATTTGGTCAAACACAGCGAGGCTGGGGGCGATATACTGAAGAGCATCTATAAACATGTGGTGAAAGTAATTTATCACGGCAAATTGGCAAGCGCCTGTGCGACATCAACCTTTGCAATTGCGCCATTGTCCCAAAACGGATCACATTTCACGTCTAGCCATGTCGCCAGTATCGGTGCAAAGGCAGCACGTCTTCCTGTTCAGCTTCTAAAATGCGCCCACCGAAGGCTAATAAAAATTCATCAATCTGACGCGCAGTCATTTTGGAAGCCTGGGCGCCGAGTTGAGGAACTGCCCGATCGCCCATCGCATGGAGATAGGCCGACAGGTTGCGCAATGGCAGCACAACATCTTCCAAAGCTGGCACTGCGCCCTCAGCGCAGGGTTTGGCGACCAATTGCTGAACACCGCCGCGGGTGAGTCGCAAGGTCACCTGGGGATGAGTCTTAGCATCGACATCCGGTTGAAAGTCCTCAAGTCGCAAACCTGGCAGGTCATAGAGGAACCAATCACGCCGAACCGGCCGGCGCTGCGCGGCGCGCAACAGCTCCGCGCCCAATTCAGCAAGGTCTTCGCGCAGCCAATCGCCACCGCCATTGGCTTCCAGCGTCAAGCGATGCCCTGGCGCCTGCAACAACACGGACAGCAATCGCACCGCACCAGTAGAGGTCAATTCGCCCGAAAATGTTAAAAAGGAGGCATTCTGTTGTAAGCTGCTCATGGTATCGCCCCAAAAGTTAATAAAACCTCTATGACCCGAAAAGTCCTTACAATTGATTAAAATGACCTCTGCATCGTGCAATAAGATGCTGAATGCACCGGCCGGGGGCAGGCAGGCGCAGCCCAGTGTTGCCATCGGGCCAAATAACCTGCCGGAGCGGCTGGGTGATGCAAAAGTCATTTAAAACGAGTGAAGTCCGGTGATTTTAGCCGGTAAATTGCCCAGCCCTGTGGAGCCGCGCCCACAGATCTAAGGAATACGACAATTGTGCCAAAGTTTTTTTGACCTCGAGGGAAAAAAATGAATAAACTGCAGTCATTGCGTCCCAACGGTCCAGGGGCGTGGGCGGTCGTTCAATCAATGACGCGGAAATCAAAAATAAGGATCGATAATTGGCAGGCGCCAATACTCAAAACGAAGGGAAAAGAAATGTCTGATATCAAATATGGCGATCCAAACGCCACGCCCCCAATGGGGCAGGCTATCCCATTGGGATTGCAACATGTTCTGGCGATGTTCGCCTCAAATGTAACCCCATCTATCATCGTCGCGGGGGCCGCTGGCCTGGCCTTTGGTGGTGCCGAGCAGCTCTACCTTATCCAAATGGCCATGCTCTTTGCAGGCGTGGCAACTCTGTTTCAAACTGTTGGCCTCGGCCCAGTTGGCGCGCGTTTGCCCATTATGCAGGGCACCAGCTTTGCTTTTGTCGGTGTTTTGGCCGGTGTGGCTGCAACCCAAGGCTTAAGCGTCGCCCTGACCGCCTGTTTGATAGCCGGCATCGTACACTTCGCTTTGGGTAGTGTGATTCAGAAGCTGCGCTTCATGTTCCCACCTCTCGTCACCGGTCTGGTGATCTTGGCGATTGGTCTTTACCTCATCCCCGTCGCAATTAAATACGCAGCAGGTGGCGCGGCAGAGTTTCAAATGTCTGCTGAAAGCTTCGGTTCTTTAAAGCATTGGACAGTGGCCTTAACCGTCGTAGTCGTGGCCTTGGCCTGTAAATTCCTAACCAAAGGCCTGATTTCCAACGCAGCGGTTTTGATCGGTCTTATTGCCGGTTACGCGGTTGCCAGCCTCGCCGGTATGGTGAGCCTCGGCGGCGTTACGAAAGCCGCGTGGTTTCAAGTGCCAACTGTTATGCCATATGGGTTCGAATTCAGTCTTGGCGCGGTGATCGGTGTCACATTGGTATCTGTGGTCTCAGCCATTGAAACTGTGGGTGATGCTTCAGCAACCACCAAGGCCGGCGCAGGCCGCGACGCCTCTGATGAAGAAATCGCTGGCGCGACCTATGCCGATGGTTTGGGCACGGCGGTCGCGGCTGTCTTTGGCGGTTTGCCAAATACATCCTTCAGCCAAAACGTCGGCATTGTCGGCATGACCGGCATCATGTCGCGCCATGTGGTGACCATCGCCGGGATTATCTTGATCATCTGTGGATTGATCCCAAAAATCGGGGCCGTCATCTCCTCCATGCCTTTGCCAGTTCTCGGCGGTGGCGTGATTGTCATGTTCGGAATGGTCGCCGCGGCCGGTATGAATATGTTGACCGAAGTGAAGATGTCACGTCGCAACATGATCATTATCTCTGTGTCGCTCGCTGTCGGTCTTGGCCTCAACTTGGTGCCAAGCGCAGTACAATATCTGCCTGGTGTGTGGAAAACTTTGGCAACCTCCGCCGTTGCGCCAACAGCTTTGCTGGCCGTGGTGCTTAACTTGATGCTGCCACAGGACGACTGATTGGCCGCATGAAACGCGACAAACGGGCCCCCGCATCGAAAGACGCGGGGGCCTTTTTATGGATCAATGTCCAGTGTCACCCGACGGGCGGAAAGCGAAAGCGTTCGGCCACGACAGTCCAATCCATATGATTGCGCACATATTGCTGCGCAGCTTCAGACGGCGGGTTGTAATCCCAATGTTCAGATGCGCCAGCCTGCATCGCTGCATTTAATGCAAATCGATTTTTCTGGGTGGCCATGACGTTCTCGCGCAAGGCCGCGCTGTCCCAACGCTGCATCACTTCCCGTCCAAATCCCTCGGCAATCACCTGATAGGCCGGATGCTCGGCCAGGTTTTCAAGCTCCCAAGGGTCATTCGCCAGATCATACAGCTGCGCCGGATCACTGTCGCAATGAATATATTTCATATCGCCCCGGCGGATCATAAACACCGGATGCCACGTCATCTCGGCACAATATTCGCCAATCGCCTCTGAGATTCCATCATCCTCACCGCGCGCCAGAGCCATCAACGAACGCCCATCCACCGGCATGCCAAACATATCCGCGCTGCCTCCGCCAACCTCGACCATCGTCGGCAAGATATCCACCAGCGAACAGGCATTGGCCGTCTGCCCCTGCGCCACGCCGGGGCCAGCCATAATCAAGGGCACGCGGGCGGAATGCTCAAAGAAATTCATCTTATACCACAGGCCTTTTTCCCCCAACATATCGCCGTGATCGGCAGTGACGATGATGATGGTATTGTCCAGCTGCCCCATCTCTTCAACCGTCTGAACCAGAGCGCCGATCTTACTGTCAAAATAGCTGACATTGGCGTAATAGGCTCTGCGCGCGCGCCGGATCTCTTCCTGCGTTAGGGGTTTGGAATAGGCCTCAATCCCCGCCAATACCCGCTGACCAAAGGCATCAGTTGCATATTCGGGATGCCGCGGCATATCTATTTCTTCATCGCTATAAAGATCCCACCACTCGGGCCGCGCCACATATGGGTCATGGGGATGGATGAACGAGGCCACCATGCACCAAGGCTGAGCCCCATCGCGGGCATAATCAAACAGCTTGCGCTTGGCGGCAAATTCCACCTCGTCATCATAGTCAATTTGAAAACTGGCCATGGCTTGACCGCTTTCTTTAACGGTCTGCATGTTGTGATACCATTTATCAATCCGCTCATCGGCTTGCTGCCAATTCGGAGTCCAGGCGAAATCAGACGGGTAAATATCTGTCGTCACCCGGCTTTCAAACCCGTGCATCTGATCGGGCCCAACGAAATGCATCTTTCCAGACAGGCATGTGCTGTAGCCCAGAGATTTGAGGTAATGGGCAAAGGTCGGGATGGAGGCGGCAAATTCAGACGCATTATCATAGGCGCCAATCTTGCTAATCAACTGCCCCGCCATCATGGAAAAGCGCGACGGGGCGCAAAGCGGACTGTTGCAATAGGCCGCATCAAATCGCATCCCGCGGGCGGCCAGGGCATCCAAATGCGGGGTTTTTACCACCGTATGACCATAGGCACCAGTGAAGTGCGGCGCCAGTTGATCGGCCATAATCAACAAAATATTCGGGGGTGTCATTGCAATGCTCCATCAAACCAATTTGGTTTGATGTGGCGCAAAACCAACCTTTAAGCCATTCCAAAAACGACACATAGGCGCCGCAAGATTTACCGATTGGCGCGCGCCTCCGCCACCAGCCTGGTGATCTCGTCCACGCTCAACATGCCAGGCGCAGTTTTATCGTCGACAATAAAGGCCGGCGTCCCGGTAAAGCCCAATTGCCGCGCCAGAGCATTGCTCAAGGCGATATGCGCCTCGACCGAGGGGCTTGCCATATCTGCTTCAAGCTTGGCGACATCCATGCCCAAATCTCGTGCCACTTTGAAAATAACAGCCTCCGTGACACGCCCGTCCCCGTTCATCAAAGCCCAATGGAAGGCCTCATATTTGCCCTGCTCCCTTGCGGCCAAAGCGGCGCGAGCCGCAATCACACTATCATCGCCCAATATCGGCCATTCACGATAGATGACCCGCACATTTGCATCGGCCTCGAGGAGCGCCTGCACCGTCTGGCCCGCGCTTCGGCAGTAGGGACAATTATAGTCGAAAAATTCCACCACCGTGACATCCCCCTCGGGATTCCCAAGATTGGGGGCATTGGGATCAGATTCGATCTCCAAGCGCACAGAATTGGCCCCGGAAGCTGCCCGTTCCTTTTCACGCTGCTGCAAGATGGCCACCGCCTGCATGATAATTTCTGGATTTTCCAAAATCGCCTCAAGCGCCAGTTGCTTGACCTGATCTTCTGTCATGCTTTGGGCTGCAACTGACTGACAGGTAAAAAATAAATAAAAAACCAATAGAGCTAACCGCACGCTTAATCCTCTCATGTTTTATAGTATAGTATCGGAAGGCAGGAACCCGTCCGCGCAGGCTATTAGTAAGCCGCAACAATTGAAACCTGTTTATTACGCAATTTTGCCATCATCAATGCATAAGCAATGGGCTTTTGGTAGCACATAGTTCGAGGGCGTCGCGGTTTCTCAATAAAGTGTATCTACCGAAAAACATGTGGCGTCGCGTATATCGTATTGAAGATAACAAAAGATTTAGCTAAACTCTGATTGCTAAATACTCGTCTGAGAACTAAAAGCAAAAATAGCTAAACCAACGCAATCTATTCATTGGACCAATGATATGCGCCTAAAAAATTTAACAATTGAAAATCGCACAATCAGTCCAAAAGAGCGCCCATTACTCATAGCTGAAATTAGTGCAAACCATGATCGTGATCTTGATCAGGCTTTGGCTTTAGTAGACATTGCGGCAGATGCGGGCTGGGATTGTTTGAAGTTACAAACTTATACTGCCGATACTTTAACTATGCGATCAAATCATAGCGCTATGAAAATAGATCCAATTTGGGGCAGTCCGACCCTATACGACCTTTATGAAGGTGCAGGAATGCCGATGGAATTTCATCAACCGTTGTTTCAGCGTGCGCGTGAACGCGGCCTTATTCCATTCACTTCAGTTTACGATCCACGCGATTTAGATTTTATCGAAACACTGGACTGCCCAATATATAAAATAGCCAGTTTCGAAATGACATTCGATGATCTTTTGGCCACAACTGCCCAAACTGGCAAACCAATTATTCTCTCAACTGGAATGGCTACGTTACCTGAAATCAACCACGCTCTCGAAGTGTTGGACAAAAATAATGCAGCAACAATCATCTTATTGCATTGCTGTTCATCGTATCCGGCACCACTGGGCAGCATTAATTTGAATGCTATGACAGCAATCGGAAATCGCTTCAATCGGTTGGTAGGCTTCTCCGATCATACAATCGGGTCTATCGCTCCTTTGACTGCAGCTGCAATGGGCGCAGTTGCTATTGAGAAACATTATACCAATGACCCTACTCGTGAAGGGCCTGATCACCGTTTTTCAGCCACTCCAAAAATTATGAGAGAAATCGCCAAAGGCGTGGACGATATCATGGCACTTCGTGGTTCGCCAACCAAGCGAACAACAAATGCTGAAATTGTCAATAAATCAATTGGCAGACGTTCTGCATTTGCCACGGCAGACATTAAAAAAGGTCAAAAAATTACCTCAGATCTATTCCGCTTTATTCGTCCCAATGCAGGAATACCAGCGAATGATCCAACCGCTCTAAATGAAAAGTACGCATTGTGCGACATCCCAAAGGGCACACCCATCCGATACGAGGATATCAGTTAACATGCTTGGGATAATCACAGTACGATTGGCAAAAATAGGTGATGCTAAGAACTTATTTGATTGGAGAAATGACCCAAATATCAGGGCAGCGTCAGAACGAACGAAGCCACTAATTTGGGAGGATCACATCAGTTGGTTAACTCACACATTGCAAAGTACCACCCAGCATATATTTATTGGGGAATACGACGGGCTTCCAATCGGGGTCGTTCGCTTCAATGTTGAACATGATCATGCCGTTGTATCACTTGCTCTTGCCCCTACTGCGCAAGGAAAAGGTTTTGGTAAATCTTTGTTGGCTTTAGGTATAGCTCAAATAGGTTCTATGCCTATTCGAGCGCGCATTCGCAATGATAATGTAGCAAGCCGCGCTTGCTTTGCAGCTTGCGGTTTTGTGAAAACTAGCCAGGATGAAGATTTTTGTTGTTATAATTATCGTCGTTTGACATTTGAGGGCATCGTTCCAAAGGACGATCATATAAACGCCCTTTATGAAGCCCTTAAATTACGCGAACATACAATCAGCCACATCAAGTTACCCACCTTCGAAGATCACCAAGAGTTTATTAAAACATACCCTTACAGATGCTGGAATTTGGTTTTCGTAGCAACTGAGTGCGTTGGAAATTTTTATTTGCAAAACGATAATTCAATTGGTGTACATTTAATCCCAGGTTTTGACCATTTACTACCTGTTTTGCTTAAACAAATTTTAAATGAATACAGTCCCTTGCCCGAAATTAAATCTACGCGTAGCGCCAATTTTATTTTGCATGTACCTGTTGGAGATCATATGCGGCAAGCTCAAATGAATGCCAATGGACATACGCCTTTGCAAATCACTTACACTCTTCATGAGGAGCAATTATGAGTATTTGCATTATCCCCGCCCGTGGTGGATCAAAGCGTATTCCTCGCAAAAACATCAAACTCTTTTGCGGTAAGCCAATTATCGAATGGACCGTATCTGCTGCGCAATCTGCAGGCATATTTGAACGTATCATTGTATCGACGGACGATATTGAAATCATGGAGACTGTAATCCCTATGGGTGTTGAGGCGCCATTTCAAAGGCCTCAGAATTTGTCAGACGATTTTGCAACAACCATTGATGTTATGGCGCATGCGGTTAACACTTTAGGTTTAGATAATGATTGCGCCGTATGTTGCCTGTATGCCACCGCCCCGTTTTTACAGCCAGAAAAATTGGCTATTGGTCCGAACAAGTTAAATCATGCGGACTTTGCGATGTCTGTGACAAGTTACCCCTTTCCTATCCAACGGGCTTTGCGTGCAAAATCGTTGGATCAGATAGAGATGATAAATCCGGAGCAGTTCATAACGCGCAGTCAAGATTTAGAGGAATATTTTCATGATGCGGGTCAATTCTATTGGGCAAAGGCTAGTTCATGGTCAGCGGGAAAATCTATTTTCGAAGGGAAAGTCGCAGGTGTACCGCTTCCACGGTCGCGGGTGCAGGACATCGATACACACGAAGATTGGGAGCTTGCTGAAGCAATGTTTCGTACACTAGGTTTAGGCTGATTTATGCGGACCCATTCCAAACGCCGTGAACTTCCGATTACAACACGGATGGCCTATTTCATATATCAAATAGCCTATCATTTAGTACTACCGCTATCAGGTCTTTTTGCTTTATGGCGTGCGCGAAAAGAACCAGGGCATCTGTATCACATGAGCCATCGTTGGGGACTAGGACCCGTTGGTGCTAAGGGCGCGGTCTGGATATATGCAGCATCGCTCGGAGAAATGAACGCTGCGCGTCCTTTAGTGCAAGAGTTTCTTAACGATGGGCATCATGTTCTCCTAACACACCTGTCACCAGCGGGGTTTGATCGCGGCGTGCAGCAGTTTGGAAGTAACCCTCGGGTAACGCACCTCTACGCGCCATTCGATTGTTTCTGGACAGTTCAGTTGTTTTTACGACGCGCCAAGCCAGCCTTCGGTGTTGTTTTGGAGATTGAAATTTGGCCAGCAATGCTGATCGAAGCGGACAGATTGAGCATCCCAATGTTCATGGCAAATGGCAATCTTTTAATGAATCGCATGAAACGTTTGCAAACCTGGCGGCGACACGGACTATACTTGTACCGTCTGTTCGACCATATTTTCACACGATCGCAAGATTATGTTGAGCGCTATATCGCTACCGGGGTGCGTCCTGAGAACGTTTCTATTACAGGTGAATTACGCTTTGATACGAAACCGGATCCAGCGCTTCTGGATTATGGTAGCGTTGTACGCCAAACTTGGAACGCACACTTTACGTTTATGATTGCGTCTTCCGTTAAAAGTGAAGAAGCTGTGTTAATAAAAATTGTCACAGATTTTCTTCAAGCAGCACCGCAAGCACGTGTAATATGGGTGCCGCGAAGCCCACAGCGATTTGATTCTATTTCAAAATTATTACACTCTTGTAAAATTCCCTATACACGCCGCAGTCAAATAACTGATAAAATACAATATAAAAGTAAGGTGCTTGTAGGGGATACACTCGGTGAAATGGACTTTTACCTGGGACTTGCAGATGTTGTTTTTGTGGGTGCGAGTTTTACAGATATGGGTGGACACAACATTATTGAGCCTCTGTCTGCTGGATGCCCAGTTGTTATGGGGCCTTCCACCTATGGAGTGGATTTTATTGCAAAGCCTGCGCGAGAAGCAGGGGTATTTGAAACCTTTGACACTCCACAAGCCATGTGCAGCTATCTTCTAGCTTTAAACAAAGATCTGCCAAGCGTTCAGATTACGCAAAAAAAGGCTAGAGCGTTTGCGTCACTTAATAGTGATACGGCTAAACTCATCGCCAGAAGTATCAAACAGCGTAATGGTTATATCAATGGATTATAAAAGAAAAAACATACTCCTGATCGTACCTCATATGCCAGCGTTTGATTCATGCATGCCGTTAATGATCCGCCTTCATCAACGCGGCAAAGTTGATGTAAAAATTATCATTAACCACAGGCTTATAGAAATTGACGCAAGACTTGAACACGCGCTTAAAGCATCAGGAGTTCCCTATGAGGTCAAATCTCTCCTACGGATAGAGCTTTTTAGCTGGCTACAAATTGCACGGTCAGATTTTATGTTAACGCATTCTGACCCAGTTGCTTACGGCGGTAAGTTTCGTCCTCGAGATAATTTCATGAAAATTTTGAAAAAAAATGTTGTTTTTATTCAACATGGCATGGTGCAGCAGGGTCTACAAACAAAAGGAGTATTGCGCGATGTTTGGGATTATTATTCACAAACTCTACTGATATGGGCAGATCTACCAAATGCAGCGGCAAGTTTTCTTGCCCCAGATGTGGCGGATCGAATGCATGTGACCGGTATCACAAAAACCAATTTACTTAGTTCTTGGCCCAACCAGGATAGACTTGCCGCAGAACTTTCAAAATTTTCTCGTCGAGTATTAATATGTCATAATTTTGGCTTCGAGAAGGAACGCTACTCAGATCAAATGTTTGAAATGGCTTTGAGAGTGTGGAAAGCAGCAGCCCAATCACGGCCCGATATTGCTTTCATACTGCGAGGTCATCGTGGAAAGCGGAGCCGCGACGTAGAACAAAAAATTGCCAAAATGTGCAAAGATTGTCCGAACATAATCAGATCAGAGCGACACTATGGCATTATGGCTATGGCGACAATTAACGATGTCATGGCATTAGTGGATTGTGTAATATCTCATCCTTCTACTACTATTTTAGATGCAGTTTATGAAGGTAAACCTGTCGCTGTAATGAATAGTTTTCAGCGTATATTTGAATGTCTCCCCAATGTTGACAACCTAGACAACTTCACCAGATTCGTTGAAGACTGTCTACCCCACACGCCAAACACAGCTTTGCGGGAAATTTATGGCAATGTGTCAGATAACCTCGACAAAGCCGCAAGTATCGTAGAACAACAGATGAATAATATAGAGATTTAAGCGTGAAAGGATAACGCCATGTTCGAAAATTCAAACATTGTGGTGACAGGCGGCACCGGATCTTTTGGCCAAACTTTCGTGCCTAAAACACTTGAGAAATATAATCCTAAGAAGATTATAATCTTTAGTCGTGATGAAATGAAACAGTGGGAAATGGCCAAACTCTATGGCGGCGACCCGCGCGTACGTTTTTTCATAGGTGATGTTCGGGATCGCGAACGGCTGTATCGCGCCTTTCGTGGTGTTGATTATGTGGTCCATGCGGCGGCTACCAAAATTGTACCTACTGCCGAATATAATCCGTTTGAGTGTGTGAAAACTAATATTAACGGAGCAATGAACGTTATTGATGCAGCAATAGACTGTGGTGTTAAACGGGTTGTTGCGCTTTCTACAGACAAAGCATCATCACCAATAAACTTGTATGGCGCAACAAAATTAGCTTCTGATAAACTGTTTGTGGCCTCAAACTCGTATGGGGGTGAACATGGTACGCGCTTTGCCGTAGTCAGATACGGAAATGTTATGGGGTCGCGCGGTTCTGTTATTCCATTCTTTATTTCAATAAAAGATAAGGGTGAATTTCCAATAACCGATGCACGCATGACTAGATTCATGATTTCCCTGGACGAAGGGGTTAAATTGGTATGGCAAGCTTTTGCTGACATGGAAGGTGGAGAGATTTATGTTAAAAAAATCCCATCCATGAAAATTACAGATATTGCAAAATCTATTTCGCAAAACGCAGTCCAAAAAATTGTTGGAATACGACCAGGGGAAAAACTACATGAGCAGATGATTGGTGAAGAAGACGCGCCTCACACCTACGAATACCCCGAACACTTTAAAATTCTGCCTGCGATCAACAATTGGTCATCAAGTGCGGATCGAATCAAAGATGGTATTAAAGTACCGGACGGATTTACCTATTCATCTGATAATAACACAGAATGGATGCAGCGCGAAGAATTGGTTGCCTGGATCGCTTGCAACGAGTCCAAAATTGGGAACATCTAATGCGTATCATTTGGTGTCCAACGGGTCGCAATCTTTGGTTCGATTTGGCCCTCAAAATGCAGAAAGAAAACCTGGCAGAATTTGAGGGAATTTTTAACACGTTAGAAAAAGGTTCTGCTGCAACAAGACATCGCAAATAACCAAAAGCAAAAATGGACGGAAAGTAAGTGACGAAAAGCGACTTCATACCCTATGGGCGGCAAGACATTTGTCAAGATGACATCGATGCGGTGATATCTGTATTGCGTTCTGATTTTTTAACTCAAGGACCACAAGTTCCAGCTTTTGAGGCCGCCGTAGGTGCACACACTGGTGCTGCCTATGCCATTGCAGTAAATTCTGCGACATCCGCTCTCCATATTGCCTGCATAGCTTTAGGCGTTGGACCGGGGGATGTCGTTTGGACAGTTCCAACAACCTTTGTAGCCTCAGCAAATTGTGCACTTTATTGTGGCGCGTCAGTTGATTTTGTTGATATTGACCCAATACACTACACAATGTGCCCAAAAGCCTTGCAAGCGAAGTTAAAAACTGCTTCCAAGCTACCAAAAGCTATAATACCCGTCCACCTTTGTGGTCAATCGGCAGATATGAAAGCTATCTCCCAGATTGCGCGTAAGTACGGCATTGCTATCATTGAGGATGCTAGCCATGCGATTGGCGCAACATATGAAGGCAGACCCGTAGGAGATTGTCACTACAGCGATATTACTGTTTTTTCATTCCACCCCGTAAAAATAATAACGACAGCTGAAGGTGGTCTAGCAACGACACAGCACCAAAAAATTGCTGAAGCTATGGATTTGGCCCGAAGTCATGGTATCACACGTAATCCCGAGCTCTACGAAGGTCCTAGTCAAGGGGCGTGGTATTATGAACAGGTCACATTGGGCTTCAATTACCGCATGACCGAATTGCAGGCTGCACTTGGCCTTACACAAATGCAGCGACTTACAGAAATTGTCGACCGCCGCGCAGCGATTGCTGCTCGCTATGACCAGATGTTAGCAGATCTTCCAGTACAGCGGCCAATACAAGCTGGATCCACAGGATCCAGCTGGCATCTATACGTCATACAAGTCCCTGAAATTCATCATTCTAAGATCTTTGATGACCTGAGAAGAGCTGGTATTGGAGTGAACTTACATTATATTCCGATTCATAGACACCCGTATTACCGCCGTATGGGATTCAAATTAGGACAATTTCCAAACGCAGAGGCATATTACAGAAAAAGTATATCAATCCCTTTATATTTTGGTCTGACTGAGAAAGACCAGGATCGGGTCTGTGATACTATTGAGCAATCCTTCTTCAAAACTACCTGATGAATGTATATGATTTTACACGCAAAATCGAATGTAGTTTCATTGCCATATTTGATATGTTCAATCTGGTCACCAACCATTCTCCCATTAAAATAGGCATTAACGCATATCAAATTATAGATACCCGCGATGATGTTATATGAATAAACTTGTAACTGCTTTTGAAATAAGGAAGTAAAATGTGATTTGTCATCCCAAAAGGATGACAAATCATTTCGAAAAAAGATAGTCACTTTTATCTTACATGTACATGATCTATCAAAGCCCAGCTGGGGCATTCAAGTTTGCAATTGGTTTAAGATCGCGTCCAACTCTGATCATTGCACACCAAATTTCTCTTGAGAATCTTTTGGGTTGGTGCAGAGTTGACGGTAGCAGAACGATTAGGGGCAGGTTAGATGAAGCATAGCGGTAGATGTTATTGCGGAGATATTCAGTTTGAATTTGAGGAGCCAATACACTCGCAAATTTTGTGTCATTGTAGAGAATGCCGCTACCTTTCGGGCGGTGAACCCAATGCCTCAATTGTGATTTCAGAAGATACTTTTACGGTCACACAAGGCGAATTCAAAACCTTCGCAAGGAGCGATTTAAGCGAGCCGCGCGTGAGATATTTTTGCGGCAATTGCGGCACTCATGTTTGCGTTAAAAGCCCACCTCGGCCTGGCATGTTGGTTTTAAAAATTGGCACCTTGGATGATCATTCATGGTTTCGCCCTCAGGCTGCAATTTTTTGTGTAGACAAGCAGCCCTTTCATCAGATTCCAACAGATGTGCCCAGCTTTAAGAAAACGTCCCCACCAAAATAGATCCTCATCCGAGACGACGATGCGGCTGCCACAAGAGTGCGCAATAAGGATCTCGCTGGGCACCGCTTGAGAGCTCGGCCTTATAGATCGTGGAATCCGGCGCCATCTGGATCCCAATGGTGCGTAATAGCACCCATCTAAGGGCCCTTGTCTTGATATGATAGAATAGAAGTAATGATGGCTTTATAAAGGGTTTGAATTCATTGGTTTAAATCACCAAAAAGCGGCAAATTGGACCACAGCCGATTCTGCATCTGCCAAGGGTGGATGAGCCGGGAACGGACAGCTCTATGACCTGCGGTTTACGAACCGCCCACGGGAAGATCTGGGTTGAAGTTTTAAAGCTCTTAAAAGGGTTTTGCGACTGCGCTAACAGAAGTCTACTACAAACAAATAGCTAGAAATGTAATTTGATAACATCCCAATGTGGCGTTTTAAATTGATCTAACGATCAGAAACAAGACGGCCAGCCAATTGCTGCTGTGGAAAGAATCTGCCGTATTTTAAACCCGTCATAAAACTGACGCTCCAACGGCTCCGTGGAGCGATCCAATTCGCTTCCGATGTCCAATAGGGCTCGCTTGCAGTGTTCGGAAACACCTCTGCATCTATTTTTGGCGCTGGACATTCAAGGCACACTATACTTTCTAATTCGGCCAATGTAGGTAAACGCCACTTTCCTCCAAGTTGCTGATTTGCCTGTAAAATCACCTGATCTATTTCAGCATGACTCAGCCGCATGGCCTCGCCCTGACACTGCTCGGTTGACGGATCCCAACGCTGTCCCAAGGAACACCGCAGCCAAATGATGCCTTGCTCCAAATCTGTGACAAGGTTTCCTTGTTTGTAGAATTGCGCATGAGTGGACGTGGCTAAAATCAGCCCTAGAACCGTCATCAAAGTCTTTAACATTTTTATCTCACCGCTACAGTTATCGCGTTACATACCGCAATATACATACCATCTTCGACATTTGTGTGGCATTTTTTAACAATATAATTTTCGGCCTATTCCGACTTGGTACGAAAATTGAAGCTGAAAGGTGATAACGATGAAAAGGTACTCAGAATGGATCTAGCTTCTCTTATTGGCCTGTTGGGCGCAGTTGGCATGATCGTGGGCGCCATGCTCT
>Ga0233438_10000361_pt1 | contig 60572 bp, 54 predicted proteins | sample SI_123_September_FD_182720 | JGI IMG/M metagenome (GOLD analysis project Ga0233438, IMG submission 182720) | Seawater microbial communities from Saanich Inlet, British Columbia, Canada - SI_123_September2016_10_MG | ecosystem: Environmental > Aquatic > Marine > Inlet | place: Canada: British...
TAAGAAACTAATTCGTTTCATAATCTATTTAGTATTTTTTTACTTATTGGCAATTTTCTTATTCACACTAGGAACAAAAATTGGATTACAATATCTTTTAGCTACTGGCACAACAATACTTATATTATTCCCATTGAGACTTTTGATTTTAAAAAAAGTAGTTTATAAAATTAAATAATCGATTTTATAAAACTGATTGAAAAATAGAAATGTACTAAAACACCGCATATAATTAATTACTAGTCTCGCCTCCTTACAAAAATCCTCCACGGACTTTCTATTTGTGATTTATTTGCTATTTTTAGTGCTTAAAGACGCTACAAGCCATACAAAACCGTTGGGCTCAATTAAATCGTTAGTCTATTGTTAATAGCATAGATCTGAATTGAAATATCTTAAACAAATAAATTGATTAAAATGAAAAAAATATTATTTGGATTAGTAATTATGGCAATAATGTCAATTGTATTACATTCTTGTAAGAATAAAGAGGGAAAAATTAGTACCGATGATCAGAAAAAAAGCAAAAACGCTATGCAGAACTTAAATGAAGATCGCTACGAACCAGGAATGGACTGGAAGCTAGCATGGTCAGATGAATTCGAGACCAACACCATCGATAAAAACATATGGAATTTCCAGGTAGAGGAAGCCGGACGCTTTAACGATGAATGGCAACGCTATGAGGACAGCAATGACAATGCCTACATCGAAAACAATTGTCTTGTTATAAAAGCTATTCACGAAAGCGATGTTCATGGAATGGGCCAATACACTTCGGCGAGATTGCATACTGCGAATAAGCGCGTCTTGAAGTACGGAAAGATAGTAGCCCGAATGAAGCTTCCGCATGGTGAAGGTATTTGGCCTGCGTTTTGGATGCTTGGATCAAATATAGACGAAAACGGTGGTGACACACCCTGGCCACAATCTGGTGAAATCGATATTCTTGAATTGTATGGCTCTAAAGATGATGGGGTTGTCGAGGCGAATGCTCACTATGCTGACGCATCTGGAGCACATAAAATGATGGGAGCAGCTTCTTTCAAACTGGAACAAGGTAAGTTTGCCGACGCATTCCATACATTTGAATTGGAATGGGATGAAACTAAGATTGCGTGGTTTGTTGATGGACAAAAATTCGCCTCAATGCCAATTTCAACTGATGAACTATCTGAGTTTCGTGAAGAATTTTTTATCCTCCTAAATATTGCTGTAGGTGGCAAACACGCCGGTCGTCCGGACTCCACTTCCACGTTCCCTCAGCTCATGTATATCGACTGGGTAAGGGTTTATGAGAAAAAAGGATGAAAATAATCAATTTTGATTAATCTCATCGTAGAAGAATACTGGAGGGTAAAAATAACTGAGCCCAACAACGTGTATTATTAATTGCTTTGGCACGCTACTTTTCAACTACAGGACCGTTGTAAAACATTAAATAACACCATTCCAAAAAAACAAACATTTAATATGAATCATTTGGTTTCTAAGCTTATTTTCCAACCAAGTTTTTGGATTCTTTTTAGTTGTTTGAACTTGAATTTATCTACAAATGCTCAGACTTTCGTTCTGGTTAGCATCTCGCCCAGAGCAGGCACTTGTTTGGGGTCAAGCTGGAGGCTCTTTAAAGGCTGACAGCGCTGGAGTATGGTGGAGCAGTATGAAGTTTGAAAATAGAATTCAAAATGCAACATTCATAGAGAACCAAAATGAAATTGAGAAAGATTGGCACAAAACCTTTGGTGATAGAAAAAATGAAATTGTGTTTATTGGTCAAAATATGAATGAAAAACAAATCAAATCTCAGCTTGATGCCTGCCTATCAACTGACAAAGAATTAGCAACTCTTCAATGGAATCAAGGATATGCTGACAAATGGGCTATTGAAAAAGTATACGCTATGGAGTAAAAATGCTTCAGAAATAGCCCATAAAAACAGCTTGATAACAACCTAAAAATTAAAATATATCAGGAATATATCGGAGCTATAACATCGCCCAAATGATGACAAAAAACGGATGACAAAAACGGATGACTACTCGTTAAGAATATCTAATTAATGTATATTGCATTCCTATTCAAAGAGGGGTATCATGGAAGAGTATAAAATGCAAAACTATTTAAAAGAGGTGTTGGGTAATATGCCCAAAGATTGGTTAAACTTAACCACGCACCGACTGGATATCTATAATGAAAAATACGCCAAATTTGAATTCTTAGAACAATTTGAAAACCTCTTCAATAAGCGCAATTCTGATCTATCAGCGCTTCAAAAATTACCAACAGCATACGATTACATTCGATTAGGACATCCTTTGTCTTCTATACTCGAGTGGAGTATTGCTAAATTACACGATTTAAAACCAGCATGTGTCATTAGTTTTTCTTCACAAATTATTCCTGTGTTGGCTATTTTAAGAAAAAATTTATTAGACCACAAAAAAACACAAATTATTTATAATGGTCACCTCCCAGCTATTTTTGAATCAGAGTTACTACAAAATGTCTATGACTATGAATTTGAATTACTAGCCATTCAAAAAGGAGCTGAAATACCTGAATTTGAGGGCAGCACACTCTTGATTTCTCAACAGGATTACATTCGTAAGTCAGCACTCAGTCCCAACATTGATTTCTATATGAATATTCATACAGGGCTTGGAAGTATACTACTAGTTAATGGAGAGAAGAACGAAAGTTATATTTCAGAAATTCAGCACGTCAGAAGAAGAGAAACCATCGCTATGACTCCAGCAAATTCTCATATTGCTCTTAAAAACCTCTCAGAAGACGCAAGAATAGAAACAATACAGCACACTCTAGAAACATCTAAAAAAAGTGTCTTAACATCGATTAGAAACATAACTGGAACAACCTTAGATCCCATAGTCGGTTCAAGTGGGCTCTCGGTTCAATATGCCATTATGATGGGATTGGTTGATGCTGCCAAAGAGAGTCATGTAGGAAAAACGATTGCATTTATTGTTCCTCCGAATTGTTACGGCGGAACAAATGACCAAGCAAGACGGGTTGCTGCCTGTATTGATCAAGTTAAAGTGGTCGATTTACCAGTAGACGGAGAGTTTGACATGGTCCAGAGTTTGAATGTAGTTTTAAACAAAATCGCTGCCGAAGATACCATTCCCTATATCATTGCAGAAATCCCAACAAATCCTCGGGTTGAAGTTCCAGATCTCCATGAATTAAAAATTGTTTTAAGCAAAAAAAGAACCACAGCAACTGGTAAATTAGCCGTCGATCCTGTTTTTATTTTGGACCAAACATTTTGTCCGAATGTGCATTTTTTGGGAACCCATAAAATCCTTTCAACAGTAAGAGCAATTTCATATGCTAGTGGATCTAAGTTCCCAAGTGCTGGTCAATGCACTGCTGGTTATTGTGTGGGAAATCTTAAAACGGAGTCTTTGATGAAAAAGATTGCCTTACACCTAGAAGCTTGTGACAACGAGGCGACTCCCCTTCAGTATGAATTATTAGCCAAACATTTGCCTTCAATGAACCAACGAATTCATGAAGCGTATAAAAATACCCGTGACTTTGTAAACTTTATTCGAACTGCCCTTCCAGAAGCAAAAATCAATTTTGTTCCAGAAGCTCTTGCTTTACAGGGGTTCACCCCTTCTGTATTTTCATTAGATCTTCCTTCTAAAGGAGACAGCGATGAAGAAAAAGAAGCCCACAAAAGAGCCTTAAATCTTGAATTGATTAACTTGATGATTACCGAAATACCGAGTGAAAGTAAATTCTGTGTAAGCTATGGTCAACTTCAAGGGTGTTATTGGACGATTCCTGCTACATCAACGCAAGGAACAACCAAAGAGGGCGACAAAGACTATATTATACGGGCATCACTTTCCCCGAACGTGAACCTAGCGCTTCACAAAAAAGTATTTTTAGATTTTGTTAAAAAAATTAAAGCATAACAACATTCAGTGTTTGCTGTCATCGTTTTATTTTAGTTTCAACAACACGAAAATAAACTTACCAACGAATGATCACAGAACCCCAAGTAAATCCACTTCCAAAAGCAGCCAAAACAACCAAATCGTTGTCTTTAATATGGCCTTTTTCCCAAGCTTCAGTTAAAGCGATGATGACAGAAGCTGCTGTTGTGTTTCCGTATTTCATAATATTATTATAAACTTGGTCGTCGGATAATCTGAATTTTTTCTGAATAAATTGTGCAATTCGCAAATTTGCTTGGTGGGGAATTAACATGTCTATATCGTCTTTTTCTAAATTGTTGGCCTGTAAGCCTTCCTCAATAGCTTGAGAAAAGCGTGTAATGGCATGTTTAAAGACAAAAGGACCATTCATATAAGGATAATAGGAAATATCCTCTGGATCATTTTTTTCTAAAATTTCTGGCACCCATCTTTGGGTAGCAGGCCCTTCTAAAACTAGTTGTTTTGCATGTTTTCCTTCTGAATGTAAATGAGAAGATAAAATCCCTTTTCCTCCTTCTTCACATCTAGACAATACTGCAGCTCCTGCACCATCTCCAAAAATAACAGTTACCCCTCTCCCTCTTGTAGATTTTTCCAATCCACCAGAATGGTGTTCTGATCCAATAACTAAAATATTTTTATACATTCCTGTTTTAATAAACTGGTCTGCAACAGACATTGCGTAAATAAATCCGGAACATTGGTTGCGCACATCTAAGGCTCCAATTGTAGGCATGTCTAACATGTCTTGAACTTGAACTCCTCCTCCTGGAAAATACATGTCTGGACTCAAGGTAGCAAACACAATGAAATCAATATCATCTTTCGTTAATCCAGCTCTTTCTATAGCAATTCTAGAAGCTTTTGCGCCCATAACTGCTGTTGTATCTTCTGTTGCAGGATCTATCCAACGTCTTTCTTTAATTCCTGTTCGTTCTTGAATCCATTCATCTGAAGTCTCCATAAATTCCTTTAAATCATTGTTGGTTACAATATTTTCTGGAACATAATATCCAAGACCGGTTATTTTAGAATTGTACATATGATTGTTTTAGTTAAGTCACATTTAGTATAGAGCTAAAGTAGGGATAAATTAACGTGTTTACAAAACACCTATGAACTAATCCCTGAATAGGATAAATACAATCGTCATATTTATGCTGTCATCTTGTCATAAAAATCCTTTTGGTATTTTTTTTGACTATTGAATATCTAGTATTAATAAAAAAACAAAATACACATAAAATGGCAAAAGGAAACATTAATGTATCAGTTGAAAATATTTTTCCCCTGATCAAAAAATTCTTGTATTCTGATCACGAAATATTTTTACGCGAACTTATTTCTAATGGAACAGATGCAACTTCTAAATTAAAACACCTGATCTCCATTGGAGAGGCTAAAACTGAGTTGGGTGACGCTAAAATTGAAATAAGCATAGACAAAGAAGGTAAAAAAATTACAATCAAAGATCAAGGGTTAGGAATGACTGCTGAGGAGGTTGAAAAATACATCAATCAAATTGCATTTTCTGGAGCCGAAGAATTTTTAGACAAATACAAAGACAATGAAGCTGGAATTATTGGTCATTTTGGACTGGGATTCTATTCGGCATTCATGGTAGCAGATAAGGTTGAAATCATTACCAAATCTTTTAAAGAGGAACCTGCTGCTCATTGGACTTGTGACGGTTCTCCAGAATATACGTTGGTAGAAAACGATAAAACTGATAGAGGAACAGAAATCATTTTGCATGTTGCAGAAGATTCTCTAGATTTTTTAGAAGAAAGTAAAATTGAAGGGTTGTTAAATAAATACAATCGTTTTAACCAAGTTCCAATTAAATTTGGGACCAAAGAAATTAACGATCCAGCCTTTACACCAAAAACAACAAAAGATAAAGATGGCAAAGAAACCACGGAGCCTCACAAACAAATTACTGTAGATAAAATTATCAACAACACTGATCCGGCATGGAATAAAACACCGGCCGATTTAAATGATGAAGATTATACTAATTTCTATAGAGAATTGTATCCAATGCAATTTGAAGAATCGTTGTTTCACATTCATTTAAATGTAGACTACCCTTTTAACCTGACTGGAATTTTATTCTTTCCAAAATTGAGTCCCTCAATGGACATGCAAAAGGATAAAATTCAATTGTATCAAAACCAAGTGTTTGTAACGGACAATGTTGAAGGAATTGTACCAGACTTTTTACAAATGTTAAAGGGTGTTATTGATTCTCCAGACATTCCTTTAAATGTATCTCGTTCTGGTTTACAAGCTGACGGAGCTGTTAAAAAAATCTCTGGTTATATAACTAAAAAAGTAGCTGACAAGTTAGCTTCTTTATTTAAGAAAGATAGAGCTGATTTTGAGAAAAAATGGAACGATATCAAGGTAATTATTGAATACGGAATGTTGTCGGAAGATAAGTTCTTTGATAAAGCGAAAAAGTTTGCCTTGTATCCTACTGTTGATGGCTCTTATTTCACATTTGATGAATTGGTAGAGAAGACAAAAGATGCACAAACAGATAAAGACGGAAACCACGTTCTTTTATATGCTGCAAATAAAGATGCACAACACAGTTATATTCAAAATGCAACTGCAAAGGGATATGAAGTATTGTTACTAGACTCTCCAATTATTTCTCATCTAATGCAGAAAATTGAAGGTGGTGGTGAAAAATTAAAATTCTCTAGAGTTGATGCAGATCACGTCGATAATTTAATTAAGAAAGATGACTCTATAATTTCTAAATTATCAGAAGAAGAAACTGCTACTTTAAAACCAATTATCGAAGCTGCGGTTCCCAAGGAAACTTATACCGTTCAGTTAGAAGCTATGGATTCTGCAACATCTCCTTTTATGATTACAGTTCCAGAGTTTATGCGAAGAATGAAAGAAATGCAAGCTTCTGGCGGTGGTGGAATGATGGGAATGGGTAATTTCCCAGACATGTACAATTTAGTGGTGAACACCAATAGTCCATTGGTTTCAGACATCCTTAACAACAAAGATGAAAAAGCCCAAAAACACTTGATTTCTCAAGCTTTTGATTTGGCTAAATTATCTCAAAACTTGTTACATGGTGAAGAATTAACAAACTTTATCAAACGTTCATACGAAATGATCAAATAGTCATCTAGTATTGATCTCAATAAAAAAACCTCTTTGTAGAACAAAGAGGTTTTTTTTATTTTGAATAGTATTATATTACTTTTTAGCGATCTCCGTGATAGCTTTCATTTTTAATTGCTGCTCAGAAACGGATAAATTCATTTCTATTAAAGACTTGATTGGAATTCCAGAAGCTCTATTAATCGTAATATTTCCTGTAATTTTTCCAGAACCCATTCCAGAAACTTCACCAGATACATCTACCGAGACATTCTCTTTTAAAATTGATTGTACAGTATATAAAAAATCCATTTTCATTCCTTTTTCTTCCTTAGACATTGTCCATGTGCTACCCACCTTCACGGCTTCTTTCGGATAGACAACAATACTCGATTGACTAGCAATATCTTCCACTCCCGGAATCATAGGCTCAATACTTACCACTGAAGCCTCTCCTAAAGTAGTTACGTTTGAATAAATAACTGCTTCTAACATTGGTCCCATTTGAGATTTCATCATTTTACCAGTTGCATCTAGTTCATCGTCACTTTTAGAAGAATCAAAACTCATTAAATTGCCGCCTTGCAACATTTCCATGGACATTTTGGTGAACTTTGTTTTTGTGTCATAATTTTCATTCTTTACAGCTGTCACTTCCATCTCCATATCCATGGACATCTCCATAGACATCATCGCTCCCATTTCTTGAGAAACAATCATTTTGGTCGAATAGGTCGCATTATTTTCATAATTTAATCGAAGTAACACAGCTTCTTGAGCTACACTCATGTTTACTGAAATGACTAAAAAAAAGAGTACTAATTTTTTCATTTTATTTTTTTTATTGGTTATTAATAAAGTTGGTTAAAAGTAATAATTTAAATCTAAAAAAATTGAAACGATGTATCGATTTACTAATAATCTTGGTCTACATTCCAAGATTCTAAAATTTCTTTCAATGTTTTGATGAACATCCCTCCTAGTGCACCATTAACGACTCTGTGATCGTACGAATGTGAAACAAACATCTTTTGTCTTATTCCAATAAAATCTCCTTCAGAGGTCTCAATTACTGCAGGAACTTTTCTTATGGCTCCAAGGGCTAAAATAGCAACTTGTGGTTGGTTGATAATAGGAGTCCCCATCACAGACCCAAAACCACCAACATTTGTCACAGTATACGTTCCATCTTGAATTTCATCTGGTTTTAAAGCATTGGTTCTCGCTCTATTAGCCAAATCATTTACTGCAGTTGTCATGCCTACTAGATTTAACTGATCTGCATTTTTAATGACAGGAACGATTAAATTACCATCTGGTAATGCAGCAGCCATCCCTAAGTTAATATGTTTCTTTTTAGTAATTGTAGTACCATTAAGAGCAATGTTGATTAGAGGATATTTTTTTATTGTTGTTGCAATTGCTTGCATAAATATCGGTGTAAAGGTTAGCTTTTGTCCCTCTCGTTTCAAAAAAGCATCTTTTACTTTATCTCTCCATTTTACAATATTAGTCACATCGATTTCAATAAAAGATTGCACATGAGCAGATGTTTGAACAGAATCAACCATGTGTTTTGCAATCAATTTACCCATTCTACTCATTTCGATAATTTCATCACCTCCATTTACAGAAATAGGTGTAACGTTCTGTGTAGAGTTCTCTAAAACTTGCCTGTCTAGAGAAATTGTAGAGGGTGGTAACTCAGAAAATTCACTCCTGTTATTTATATAGGTAAGAATGTCTTGTTTGGTTACTCTTCCATCTTTACCAGAACCAGAAATGGTCTCTAACTCTTGGGAAGATATACCTTCTGTTTGTGCAATGCTTCTAACTAACGGTGAATAAAACTTTCCTGAATCGGAAGTTTTGGAAACTGGAACTGAAATAATCTCTTCGGCATTTTCAATCGTTTTTTCTACCTCGTTGCTAACTGACTCTTCTATGGATATAGGAGTATCAACAGCTGTTTCAACAACTGAAGTTTCGCCTTCAATTTCTATAATGGCTATTGTTTCTCCAACTGTAACCACATCATCTTTTTCAAAAAATATTTCTATCAAAGTTCCTGCTACTTCACTTGGCACCTCAGAATCGACTTTATCTGTCGCTATTTCTACAACAGCTTCATCTAATTCAATTAGATCTCCAACATCTTTTAACCAAGCTGTGATGGTTGCTTCAGCAACACTTTCACCCATTTTTGGTAACTTTAACTCAAATCTAGCCATTTGTATTTGGTTTAACGATTGCAAAAATACTAAAAATCGTTGATATTCGTTACAATTTTATCTTCTAATATATTCAAACAAAAAGAAAAATATTGATTTATTCACAACAAATATGTGATTATATTGTTTTACTTTATTAATAAAACTAATTATTGGTGTTTTATTTGCGGATATAATAAATAATTAAATCCAGTCTATCGGTTTTGATAAAACTTGTATTAGTTTTGCTTCTTTAGAGTCTTTTTCTGGCTGGTGGTTATAGACCCACTGAACATTTGGAGGCAAGGACATTAAAATACTTTCTATTCGTCCGTTTGTTTTTAAACCAAACAGGGTTCCTCTGTCATGAACTAAATTAAATTCGACATAACGTCCACGTCTAATTTCTTGCCAGTTCTTATGAGCTACCGTAAAAGGAACTTCTTTTCTTAGTGCTACGATAGGTACATAACTTTCTAAAAAATGATTTCCGACTTCAGTCACAAAATTAAATCTATCTTGGATAGAAAACTCATCGGTCTCCTTTAAATAGTCAAAAAACAACCCCCCAATTCCGCGGGCTTCATTTCTATGTGAATTCCAAAAATAAGTATCACAGTTATCTTTGAATTTTGGATAAAAACTCAAATCATGCAAATCACAAGACATTTTACACACTGAATGAAAATGAATCGCATCTTCTTCAAATAAATAATACGGAGTTAGATCTTGCCCCCCACCAAACCATTGTGTAACGATATTTCCTGACTCGTCATACATTTCAAAATAGCGCCAATTTGCATGAACTGTCGGTAAAAAAGGATTCTTTGGATGCAATACCAAACTCAATCCACATGCAAAAAAATTACCCTCTTCTACTTGAAACTGATTTCTCAAAGCGGCTGGTAGTTCTCCATGAACAGCAGAAATATTTACACCTCCTTTTTCAAAAACAGCTCCGTTTTCAATAACACGAGTTCGACCCCCTCCTCCTTCTTCTCTTTCCCAAAGGTCTTCTTTAAATCTACCAACACCATCAACCTCTTCTAACTTAGAAGTGATCGTTTCTTGTAAATCTTCTATGTATTTATAAAATTGATCTTTCATTTTCTTTATTTAATAACGCGATTGTTTGAATGGATGCTGCAGTTACAGACAAAGGTAAGACAATGATAATTCCCAAAACAGGGAGGAACAAACACCCAATAAAAACAATTCCATTTCCGATAGAATACCCTGTATTCTTTTTAACAAAACCTAGGCTCTTTTTGAAACTAAAATACCTTTCTAGAGTATAATCCATATTTCCAAAACCAGCATAATAAGCTTGTATTAGAAATAATAAAACACTAGAAAACAAGTTTACCACAGGAATAAATTTTAGTAATAAAAGAGGAAATGTAAAAAATAATTCCATTCCTAAATTTCTAACATTAACTTGAATCCCTCTCCATAATTGTGCTATAAAAGTTGTTTTTTTGTAATCAGCATAAAAACCCCCATTAAGATGAAGTTCTATTTTCTCAGAAACCACCCCCATAAAAGGTGCTGATATGGCCAAAACGATATACTTGTATAACATCAAACCAATTACCAAAATAACAAGTCCGCCTCCAAAAGAACTTAACATCATAACAATCTCTTTTCCCCAGTTCCAAATCCAAATTTCGGCTAATAATTTTCCAATGGTTGCTGAATATTCTATAGCTGTATAAACAATAAATAAAAATGTCAACAAACTTATTACTGTTGGAATTATAAAGTAGTTCCAAAGTTTTAATTTTGACAACAAAACAAAGGCTTCTTTGTAGGCACTTATTCCAGAAAATATTTGTTTAATCATCTATGATAATTTACAACCACCTTTACTTAGTTCTTTTCTAATAAAGACAAATGGAATAATCAATTTAAATCACCCCTTGAAAGATCCCTTGAAAGATTCCTTGAAAGATTCCTTAAGAAACTTTATATTCTTTTACTGCATCTACAAATGCTTTTGCATTGTCTAAGGGTATGTTTGGTAAAATTCCATGACCTAAATTTACGATATATCTATCTTTTCCAAATTCATCAATCATTTGATGAACCATTTTCTTAATTTCATTGGGCGGAGACAATAATCTTGACGGATCAAAATTTCCTTGCAAAGTAATATTACCTCCAGATAAATAACGAGCATTTCTTGCAGAGCATGTCCAATCGACTCCCAGAGCAGCAGCACCAGATTTACTCATTTCATTTAGAGCAAACCAACAGCCTTTTCCAAATGCTATTACTGGTGTAATATCTTTTAAAGCGTCTATAATTTGCTGCATGTATTGCCATGAAAACTCTTGGTAATCTAAGGGAGACAACATTCCTCCCCAAGAATCAAAAAGTTGAACAGCATTTACACCAGCTGCTACTTTAGCTTTTAAATACGCAATTGTAGTATCTGTTATTTTTTGTAACAATGAATGTGCGACTACAGGGTTTGTAAAACACAGCTCTTTGGCTTTATCGAAGTTTTTAGACCCTTGACCCTGAACACAATAACATAATATTGTCCATGGTGAACCAGCAAAACCTATCAGTGGAATTTCATCATTTAATTTTTCTTTGGTCGCTTTTATAGCGTCCATTACATATCCAAGAGTCTCTTCAATGTCTGGAATGATTACAGAATCTAAGTCTTTTTGTGAACGAATAGTATTTGGCAAATAAGGTCCAAAATTTGGCTTCATCTCCACCTCAATATTCATTGCTTGTGGAATGACTAGGATATCTGAAAAAAGAATAGCAGCATCCATTCCATATCTTTTGATTGGCTGAACCGTAATTTCAGATGCCAATTCGGGAGTTCTACAACGTGTAAAGAAATCGTATTTATGTTTAATTTCCATAAATTCCGGCAAGTACCTTCCTGCTTGACGCATCATCCAGACTGGGGGTCTATCTACAGTTTCTCCTTTTAATGCTCTTAAAAATAAATCGTTTTTTATCATAATTATATTTTTGAAACTGCTAACATTGCTTTATCAGTTGCTTTAGCTATTACATTGATATCTTTGTCTGAAATTGCAGAATTTAAAAACCAAGCTTCAAATTGACTTGGTGGTAAAAACACCCCATTTTTAATCATCTCCCAAAAGAAAACAGCAAATTTTTCTGTATCAGATGTTTGTGCTTCTTCAAAATTAGTAACCTTACTTTCAGTAAAAAAAGGATTCATCATGGAACCAAATCGATTGACCACCAGAGCTACATTGTATTTTTTTGCTGCGGTAAGTAAAATAGCCTCGATCGTATTTCCTATTTTTTCAAATTTGTCATATGGGTTTTGCTTTTTTAACTCTGACAATGTAGCTATTCCACCTGCCATAGCAATAGGATTACCCGATAACGTACCTGCTTGATACATGGCTCCTAGAGGCGCGACTTGCTCCATAATTTCGTTCCTAGCGCCATAAGCTCCAACAGGAAATCCCCCTCCAATTACTTTACCAAGGCATGTAATATCTGCAGTCACCCCGAAAAGTTCTTGAGCACCTCCAAATTTAGAACGAAATCCAGTCATTACCTCATCGGCAATTAAGAGTGCGCCCTTTGTTTTTAGATAGTCTTTTAATTCTTTAAGAAAATTGTTTTGAGGAATTACAACTCCCATATTCCCTCCAACAGGCTCAATAATTACCCCTGCAATATCATCATGGGCCTCAAAGTGTGCTTTTACACTTTCTAAATTGTTGTATTCTGCGATTAAAGTATTTTGTACAGCACCCTCTGGTACTCCTTTAGATCCTGGAAGACTTAAAGTTGCTAAACCAGATCCTGCAGCGACTAATAAAGCATCTTGATGTCCATGATAACAACCTGAAAATTTAATAATCTTATCTTTTCCTGTAAATGCTCTTGCCAAACGAACTCCACTAATAACCGCTTCTGTTCCCGAATTTACAAAACGAACTTTGTCCATTTCTGGAAAAGCATCACAAACTATTTTAGCGAGTTTAATTTCATTTTCTGTAGATGCACCAAATGAATACCCATTTTTTAAAGCTTTTTTAGCTGCTTTTTCTACAGATTTATGACGGTGCCCTAAAATCATTGGTCCATAAGAAACGACTAGGTCTATGTATACATTTCCATCTACATCAATAATTTTACTTCCTTTTGCTTTTTTAATAAACAAAGGATTTCCTCCAACTGAAGAAAAAGCTCTCACAGGAGAGTTTACAGCTCCTACCAAGTTTACCAATCCCTGTTTGTATAGTTCTTTTGAGTTTTTAAAATTCATTTGTTCGGTTTATCTTGTTTGATCATTCAATCTTCATAAGGGTATCAACTCTCTAATTTTATATCCTTTTTAAATAAAAATTAGCAAGGACAAGACACTTATGAAGGATTTAAAAGTCTTGCTGCCTCTTTTGCAAAATAAGTGATGATGATATCTGCTCCAGCTCTTTTCATAGAGAGTAAACTTTCCATCATAACTTTTTCACCATCAATCCACCCTTTTTCTGCAGCTGCTTTTACCATTGAATACTCTCCACTTACGTTGTAACAGGCAATAGGTCTATCAAAATTATTTTTTAAATCTCTAATGATATCCAAATAAGAAAGGGCTGGCTTTACCATTAAAATATCTGCTCCTTCTTGATCATCAAAGGTTGCTTCACGCATTGCTTCATCTCTATTTGATGGATCCATTTGATAGGTGTTTCGATCACCAAAACTTGGTGCAGAATCGGCAGCATCTCTAAAAGGACCATAATAGGCAGATGCATATTTTACAGAATAGGCCATAATTGGCAAATTCAAAAAACCTGTTTGATCTAAAGATTGACGTACTATGTCTATAGTACCATCCATCATTCCTGAGGGCGCGACCATGTCTACTCCTGCTTTTGCGTGTGAAACAACTTGTTTTGCTATGTTTACTAAAGTTGCATCATTATCTACATCATTCTCATGAACAATACCACAATGACCATGCGAAGTATATTCACAAAAACAAACATCTGAAATTACATACAAGCTCGGGTAATTTTTTTTTATAAAACGAATTGCTTGTTGTATTATTCCAGTATCATTCCATGTTTCTGTCCCTTCATCATCTTTGTTTGATGGAATTCCAAATAATAAGACTGCAGGAATTTTTAAAGAGACAACCTCTTCTAATTCTTTAGAGATTCGATCTAAAGAAAAACGCTTAATTCCTGGCATCGATACTATTTCTGTTTCGATATTGGTACCTTCTTCTATAAAAAGTGGGTAAATTAAATCATCTACAGACAATTTTGTTTCTCGAACCAATCTTCTAATTCCTTCTGACTTTCTTAATCTTCGAGTTCTAAACATTATCTAATTATTTTGAAAAATAGGTATTTAGTGATTCTAGCAAGTTCTCAACACTTGGTAAATTTGCAACTTGAACAGTTTCAAAGTACTTCCTTGCTTGCACTGCTGTAGTTTCACCAATACAAAAAGCTATTTTGTTTGTATCGTTAACTTCTAAATAACTCTCAATCCCAGAAGGACTAAAAAACAACACTCCTGAAATATCCTGATGGATTTTTACGGGACTCAACATTGTTTTATAGACTTCAACTTCATTTAAAAGGATCCCTTTTTCTTTCAAATAAGAAGGTAAAACATCCAATCTAAGATCACTACAAAAGTAAGTTGCTTCTTTATTTTTTAACTCAGTTGCTAAATATTCTGCTAGTTTAGCCGCATTTTTTGCAGCGTGAACAACGGAACCTATTCTTTTTTCAATTAATTTTTTTGTTCTTCTGCCTACACAAAAAATATTTTTAAAATTTAACTGCTCTTTTGTAAAAGAATTTAACAATGCTTCCACTCCGTTTTGACTTGTGATGATCACATTCTCTAGTTGATTTTTTATCAACTTAGGTGGAATTCTATTAAAACGGATTTTAATAAAATCACTGTCCTCAACTCCAATTGCCGGAGATACTTTCTCTTTTTGTAGTTCAGAAAGTTTCTTTGTCGAGTATACGGTAGCTAACTTTACAGCAATTTCTTTATCTTCTGAGATCAACTCTTTACCCCCTCTATTAATCACATAATCTACACAGTCTTTTGCTAAATAACGATGGCTTCCAATTTTTGCAGTTTTATTAACAGTAATTTTTTTAGACCCATCTCTTTTTAATAAGACACCCTTAAAATTAATTTCTTCAGTTTTTTCATCTACATAAGCCAACGCTCCTATTGGTGCCGTACAACCCCCTTCTAAAAGGTGTAAAAACTCTCTTTCAATACCTACACAAACTTTTGTTTCATGATGATTTAATTGCTCACAAGCATCGATTACAAAATCATCTTCTTCTAAAGCCGTAATCATTATCGCACCTTGTCCTGGCGCAGGAATCATCCACGTTAAAGGAATGGCTCCTTTATCTCTTTTTCCTAGCCTCTCCAGACCGGCAGCAGCAAAAATTGCTCCATTCCAAGTCTCACTATCTGCTAACTTTTCTAAGCGGGTATTTACATTACCTCTTATGTCTTCCACCTTGTGAGTTGGATATCGGTGTAACCATTGGGCTTTTCTTCTCAAGCTTCCTGTTGCAATAACTCCATTGGGTTGTCCAAAAAACTCTTCTGTATCTTTTAATACCAACAAGTCTGTATAATTTGCACGCTTTAAAACAGCCGCTTGTATAATTCCCTCTGGTAAAACTGTAGGAACATCTTTTAAAGAATGTACCGCAATATCAATTTCTTTATTCAGCATGGCAATGTCTAAACTCTTTGTAAAAACACCAGTAACACCCAACTCATAAAGAGGTTTATCTAATACAAGGTCTCCCAAAGACTTAATAGGAATTAATTCAGACTCATATCCTAACTCTTTTAACTCTTTTTTTACTTTGTTGGCTTGCCAAAGCGCTAATTGACTATCGCGTGTTCCTATCCTTATTATTTTCTGCATTGAGTTTTTATTAAGATTGAAAAACCTTGTTAATTACCTGAAGACTTTGTGAAACAGAAGTTTCTTCATCTTTTAAATGTTTCACAAACTGTGTCGTTATCTTTTGGATAAAACGTGTGGTTAAAATTTCTGCTTGATCTTCATCAAAACCAGCTATTTTTTTCTTTTGAAAATCAATTTCATCATTTTTAATAATTTCCAATGATTTTTTTAAAGCAGCAATCGCTGGAGTAAATCTCCTGTGATTCAACCATTCATTAAACGCTGCTTTGTGTGTTTCTATAATTGCTTCTGCTAAAGGCACCTCTTGTTGTCGAGCTGCTAGCGTTTCATCTGTAATTTTAGAAAGTTCATCAATATTTACAAGAGAAATGCCTTGATAATCGGTTACTTCTTTTGAAACATTTTCTGGCATAGAGAGGTCTAAAATCAAAAGTTTTTTATCAACTCCAATATGTTCTTTGGTAATGGTCGGTTTATCAGAACCTGTAGAAACGATTAAAACATCGGCTTTTTCAATTTCTTCTGATAAATTAGTAAAAACAGATTTCCTAATAGAAGCGTGTTCTTTAATAAATTCAGTAGCTTTTTCTTCTGTTCTATTAATCAAGCAAACAGATTTATTTTGTGTGTATTCCGCTAAATTCTTGCAAGTATGTTTGCCCATTTTACCCAAACCGAAAACCAAAATATTTTTTGAGTTGTAGTCTGGTAAATTTTTTATAATGTATTGAACAGCAGCATATGAAACAGAGGTTGTACCTGAACTCAATTTTGTTTCATTTTTAACCATCTTACTAGCGCGAAGTACTGAATTGATCAAACGCTCAGAGTACGCATTGGTAACTTTTAGAGACTTCGCAAGTTTAAATGCTTGTCGTAATTGACCTACAATTTCATAATCTCCTAATATCTGACTTTCTAACCCAGTTCCAATTCTAAATAACTGATGAATGGCTTCTTGATTTTTATGTATCGTAGAAACTTTTGCAAATTCTTGAATGGTTCCTTCTGAAAATTCACACAATAATTCAATCAACTGACAAGGTCGTTCAGCAAAGCCACTTATTTCTGTTCGGTTACAGGTAGAGATAACAAAAACCCCTTTATACCCCTTCTCTTTGGATAGTTTCAACAAAGAGGATTGATTTTCTTTCGATAAAGAAAATTTTCCACGAGTATTTGCGTCTGCTTTTTTGTAACTAACTCCAATATTGTAAAAGTGCTCTTGCCTTTCTTCTTGCATTAAATTTCTTAAAGTTTGTCAAAAGTAAAACCTTCCTTTAGATAAAAATGTCGCTGAAAGTACTTTTTATAACGCTCTGTGTTTTTTATATAGTTTTTAACAAAAAAAATAAATCAAAATGAGTATTTTTACAGTCTAATTGGGCTTTTATCTGTCTTTTATATAGAATGATTCTAAATAGAAGAAATCCAAATTAAATGAAATATAATGATAAAAAATGTCGGAGAAAGTACTTTTGAAGAATTTGTATTAGAAAAAGGGTTTTATATACTTCATTTTCAGAATCAAAGCAATACCGTTGAAAATTTTGAAAGAGAAATCGATAGTAGTTATATTCAAATTCATTTTTGTTTAAAAGGAAATTCAAAGTTTTTATTTAACAACGGAAACTATTCATTTGACGTGTTGGATAACAGGTCTATTTTATTGTATAATCCTCAAAGAGTATTGCCAATCAATTTAGAAATTCAACCAAAAACAACCTTAATTTCTTTATTAATCTCAATTGAAAAATTTCACTCATTGTTTTCTAAAGAATCTGGATACATTCCTTTTTTAAGTGATGAAAACAGCAATAAAAAATATTATGACGATACAAAAATTAAAACGAGTGTTTCACTCGTATTAAAACAAATAATTAATTCTAATAGCAATAGCGCAATTAGGGATTTATACATAAAAGGAAAGGCATACGAATTACTAAGCCTTCATTTTCAGAAAGAAGAAAATACGAACGGTGAATACTGTCCTTTCCTAGTAGATGAACAAAATGTTTTAAAAATTAGAAAAGCAAAAGAAATTATTATTTCTAGAATGTCTGAACCCCCAAGTTTACAAGAATTATCAAATGAGATTGGATTAAATCTAAAAAAATTAAAAGAAGGGTTTAAACAAATATATGGAGATACAGTGTATAGCTTTTTATTTGATTATAAGATGGAATCTGCAAGAAAATTATTAGAAAGCAATCAATTTAATGTGAATGAAGTTGGACTACAAGTTGGCTACAGTACCGCGAGTCATTTTATTGCTGCGTTTAAGAAAAAGTTTGGCACGACTCCAAAGAAATACGTAATGAGTTTAAATAAATAACGGCGCTTTGAAACAATTAACACACGAAGATGTCAAAAATAATCAAAGGGAATTTCCAATCACTATTGTTTGTGATGCTATTAGAACCCCGGAAAATATAGGAATGTGTTTCAGAATTTCTGAAAGTTTTGGCGTAGAGAAAATCTATTTTCATGAGAACTCTCCAAACATCGAAAATAAAATCGTAAAAAAAACTGCTAGAAATACCATCCAGCAGACATCGCATTGTGTGTATTCCGATTTTGAAAAACTCATGAAGCAACTTAAAAAAGAAGACAACCTGATTATAGGCATAGAAATAACTGATCAAAGCATCAATATTCAAGATTTTAATTTCACAAATCATGAAAAAATCGTTTTACTTTTGGGTAGTGAAAGAAACGGAATTAAGAATACAAATTTCATAGATGCAACAATTGCAATCCCAATGTTTGGAAGAAATTCGTCCATGAATGTCATCCATAGTTTAGCCATAACATTGTATGAAGTAACCAATCAAATCGGAACAGAAAATAAAGGAGTCTAATCTCAACATTGAGACCAACAATATTGAAACTAATATAAAAATGAAAGGAATTTTACTAAACAACTTAGGATCTCCAGATTCAACAGAAACTAAAGATGTAAAAAAATACTTAGGTGAATTTTTAATGGACGAACGCGTTATAGACATTCCATTCTGGAAACGCTGGATACTCATCAAAGGAATCATTTTAAAAATAAGACCAAAAAAATCTGGTGCAGCCTACAAAAAAATTTGGTGGAAAGAAGGTTCTCCGTTGGTTGTAATCTCTAAAAGATTTACAGAAAAAGTAATTGAAAAAACAGACATTCCTGTAGAATTAGCCATGCGATATGGCTCTATGAGTATGGAAAAGGGTATTAAAAACCTAATAGACAAAGGGGTTACAAAAATATTCCTAGCCCCACTCTATCCCCATTACGCAATGTCATCTTATGAAACAGTTGTTGTTCAAGCTGAAGAAATTTTGGCTGAAAAATATCCAGAAGTACAATTAGATACCTTACCTCCTTTTTATAATAAACCAGATTATATTAAAGCAATGAGCGACAATATTGCAAATCATCTGAATGGGTTTGAGTACGATCATATTTTATTTTCATACCATGGTATTCCAGAACGACATATTAAAAAATCAGATCCTACTAAAAATCATTGCAAATTAGATGGTTCTTGTTGTGAACGAAATTCTGTAGCTCATTACACATGTTACAGACATCAATGTTTTGAGACTACAAAAGGGATTGCAGAATACTTAGATTTAAAAGAAGGAACCTATAGCAACTCTTTTCAATCTCGTTTATTGAAGGACCCTTGGTTAAAACCTTATACAGATTTCGAATTGGAAAAATTCCCATCAGAAGGCAAGAAAAAAGTAGCCGTAATTACTCCTGCTTTTGTCTCAGATTGCCTGGAAACATTGGAAGAAATTGCCATGGAAGGAAAAGAAGATTTCATGGAAGCTGGCGGTACTGACTACAAACACATTCCTTGTATGAATGACAATGATGATTGGGTAGCCGTAATGGTTTCTTGGATTAATGACTGGAAAAACAAGTAAACAACTAATTGAATTGACAGGATGTGTTTATATTCGTAAAAACTCATGGATTTTAAAACCATCTATTTAAATTAAAAAAATGGATTTCTTATACGTAAAGTCGTTACATATTATTTTTGTAGTTACCTGGTTTGCTGGGTTATTCTATATCGTTCGCCTATTCATATACCATGTAGAAGCAGAGAAAAAAGAAGAACCTGCTAAAGAAATTTTACAAACACAATACAAATTGATGAGCAAAAGACTCTGGTACATTATTACGTGGCCCTCGGCAATTCTTGCGAGTATCTTTGCTTTTTGGATGTTATACAAAAACCCTTATTACTTAAAAATGCCATGGATGCACATCAAATTAACATTTGTTCTAGGGCTCTATTTTTACCATTATTCTTGTCATAAAATATTTACACAATTACAAAATAACATCACAAAATATACTGCTTTACAACTCCGTATTTGGAATGAAGTAGCGACTATTATTCTTTTTGCTATTGTATTTTTAGTAACGCTACAAAACGCAATCAATTGGATTTGGGGGGTTGTTGGAATCATTCTCTTCGGTCTTTTAATGATGCTTTCAATCAAGCTTTACAAAAAAATAAGAGAGAAAAATAGTTGGGAAAAAGAAGAAACGAACGTTTTAAATAATGAAGAGGAGTAAGATATTTAAAATGTAAATTACAATACCCTACTCGAGAAAAATTCTACACACCCTACTTCTGAGCAAAACTTTGGCTCATATTGCTGATCATGACCATAGAAATTCTAAACGAAATGTACTGCAACTTATAGGGTATTCATTATTCTACAGTATATATTATCAGCTCTATCTAAAATTGAGTAAACTATTTTTTTTATAAAATTTTACCTCTATTGTTGCATAAAAAACTAAACCCCCTAAACTATGAAAAGGACAATTTTATTATTTTTCGCAATTGCTGGTATTCTTTCTTGTACAGAGAATGATACTATCCCAAAAACTAAAGTAGATCCAATTATTGGTACTTGGCAAGTTCAATCTGTATTTGAAGATGGAGTTGATTTTGCTACTGAATGCAACAAGAAATCAACCGCTAAATTTAGCGAAAGAGGTGATCTTACACTAGAAATGTTTTCTGATCGTCAACCTGCCATAGACAGTTGTTTTATAAAGAATGAAATAGGAAGTTGGCAAAATAATGATGGTATTTATGAAATAAAATTAGACGGTGATGACTGCGACTGGGATGATGCTGATGTTTCGATAATTTTATCTGAAGATTTTAATACCTTAAACTTTATAGATCCAGAGGATACTTCATATTATATTGTTTTTAAGAAAATATAATTTTAATTTATAACAGATCAAAAGCCTGCTTTTTAGTAGGCTTTTTTTATGCTTTTAAAATTGTAACAAAAGAGATTCTACACACCCTACTTCTGAGCAAAACTTTGGCTCATACTGCTGATCATGACCATAGAAATTCTAAACGAAATGTACTGCAACTTATAACGTATTCGTTATTCTACAGTATATATTATTAACTCTATCTAAAATTGAGTAAACTATTTTTTTATATAAAATTTTACCTCTATCGTTGTATAAAAAATTACCCCCTAAACTATGAAAAAAACAATTTTATTATTTTTCGCAATTGCTGGTATTATTTCTTGTACAGACAAAGATACTATCCCAAAAAATCAAGTAGATCCAATAGTTGGAGAATGGAAACTACAATCTATCGTTTATAACCAAACAGGTACTAATCTTGCCTCAGAATGTCAAATGAAATCAACCTATAAATTCAACGAGGATGGTTCAATTACAGGAACAGTATATACTGAAGATATTGGGGGAAATTGTTTCGAGAAACAAGTCAATTCTACTTGGGAACATATTGACAACTCAAATAATGACTACCTTATTGATAATAGTATAAAGATTGTAAAATTTTCTGATAAGAAAACTACCATAGTAATGAAAAGTAAAAATATAGTTGATGAATGTATTTTCAAACTTTTTGGTAATGAAAATACTTATAAAAAAAAATAACACCCTAAAAATCATCAAAAAGATACTTTATGGAGTGGGCTTATTTTATGCTTTTAAAGATTGAGAAAAGGGGATCCTGTTTAGTATCGATCTTCCTAAGGTAACTTCATCTGCATACGCCAATTCATCACCAACAGAAATTCCACGAGCAATCGTAGAGGTTTCTATTTCAAATTTCTCTATTTGCTTGTATATATAGAAGTTTGTTGTGTCGCCTTCCATTGTAGAACTTAAAGCAAAAATAAGCTCTCTTATTTCTCCTTTAGCTACTTTTTGCACCAAAGATTCTATCTGTAAATTTTGGGGTCCAATACCCTCAATAGGAGAAATTTTCCCTCCTAACACGTGGTACAGTCCATTAAACTGAGAGGTACTTTCTATCGCCATTACGTCTCTAATATCCTCTACTACACAAACTATTTCAGAGATTCTTTTTGGATTACTACAAATATCACACAAAATAACGTCTGAAATATTGAAACATTTTTCACATGTTTTTACATCATTTCTTAAATGTAGCAAAGCTTCAGATAAATATTTTGTATTCTCTGAGGGCTGCTTTAAAAGATGTAACACCAAACGCAAAGCTGTTTGCTTTCCGATTCCGGGCAAACGGGAAACTTCATTTACTGCGTTTTCTAATAATTTTGAAGAAAAATCCATTCCTACAAATTTAACTTAATAAAAAGAAAAGAATCCTATAAAAAAAGAAAAAAGAAGTACTTCTTTATTTATCTAATAATTATCTGGTAAAAAACATATATTCGTACATTATAAATGTAAATTTAAAAATGAAACCAGCACATATTCTTTTTTTAATTGTCGGTTATTTTAGTGTCTTAATTTTTATTTCCTACTACACAAGTAAATCTGCTGACAACAAAACTTTTTTTAAAGCAAACAATACTTCTCCTTGGTATTTGGTTGCATTTGGAATGATTGGAGCCTCACTCTCTGGTGTAACCTTTATCTCTGTACCCGGATGGGTAGAAGGTGCTAATATGAGCTACTTTCAAATGGTTTTAGGATACGTAGTTGGGTATGCCGTGATTGGTCTCATACTACTCCCGCTCTATTATCGATTAAACCTCACCTCGATTTACAGCTATTTACAAGATAGGTTTGGCGTATATTCTTATAAAACAGGTGCAAGTTTCTTCTTACTCTCCAGAACAATTGGAGCCGCTTTTAGGTTGTTTTTAGTGGCAAATGTATTGCAGATAATCCTATTTGACACCTATGGAATTCCATTTTGGGTAACCGTATCCATCACTATTTTATTAATTTGGCTATATACGCACAAAGGGGGAATTAAAACTATTGTTTGGACAGATACCTTACAAACACTTTTTATGTTGATCGCTGTTGGTGTTTGTATTTACACCATTTCTGAAGAAATGCAAATCAGTAATTTATTTTCTTATGTTAAAGAGAGTGAATTTTCAAGAACTTTCTTTTTTGATGATGTAAATGCTGGTAATTATTTTTGGAAACAATTTTTAGCAGGTACTTTTATTGCCATTGTAATGACTGGACTAGATCAAGACATGATGCAAAAGAACTTAACTTGTAGAAACTTAAAAGATGCACAAAAAAACATGTTTTGGTTTACCATTGTTTTGGTTATTGTAAACTTCTTTTTTTTAGCACTGGGAGTATTATTGACTGATTATGCACAACGCAATGGAATTGATGCACATAAAGACGAACTCTTTCCTATTCTCGCCACTCAGGGAAATTTAGGAACAACTACAGCACTGTTCTTTTTATTAGGCTTAATTGCAGCAGCATACTCTAGTGCGGATTCAGCTTTAACTTCTTTAACTACTTCGTTTAGTATTGATATTTTAGAAATTGATAAAAAAACAACTAAAGATGAGCAAGAAAAAATCAGGAAAAAAATTCACATTCTTTTCTCTGTACTATTGATTGCTACCATTGTTGTTTTTAAATATTTTATTGCAGACCAAAGTGTCATTGCAAATATATTTAAAGCTGCTGGCTACACCTATGGACCCTTACTAGGTTTGTATGCTTTTGGATTATTTACATCCAGAAAAGTAAAAGACAAGTGGGTGCCTTTATTGTGTCTTATTGCTCCAATTTCAACCTTTTTAATTAGCCATTATAGTCATAAAATATTCGGTTTCGATTTTGGTTTTTTTGTATTGGTTTTAAATGGATTTTTAACTTTTATTGGATTATATTTGTTACAAGAAAAGGAATCATAAACCTTCTTTTGAGTCGAAGTGCATAAAATAATTACAAAGTTAGGAGTTTTGGTATCGTACTAAAAAGTAATGATCACTGAACGAACATCGCTACTCCTACATAAATTAGAAACTCTCTAGGAATTAGATATATATTCAACCAACGAAATGTCAAAAGACTTAAGTAATTACCGGAAATCTTATGAAAAGCAAGAACTTTTAGAAAGTAATTGCCCAAAAAACCCATTAGAATTATTTAAAAATTGGTTTTTAAATGCCGATGAATCTAATCGTATAGAAGAGACAAATGCCATGACAATTTCTACCATTGGAAAAGACGGGTTTCCCAAAAGCAGAGTTGTTTTATTAAAAAAATACACTGAGGAAGGTTTTATTTTTTATACAAATTATGATTCGGAAAAAGGGAAAGCAATTGCCCTTAATAATCATATTTGTTTGTCTTTTTTTTGGCCAGCTTTAGAACAACAAATTATTATTAAAGGAAAAGCAGAATTTTTACCAGAAGAGGAGTCTGACGGCTATTTTAAGTCAAGACCTGATGGAAGTAAATTAGGCGCTTGGGCTTCCAATCAAAGCTCAGTAGTTTCTTCGAGAGAAGTACTAGACAATAATTTAAAGGCCTTTGAAAACAAGTTTAAAGCCACTCCAATTCTCAGACCAAAACATTGGGGTGGGTATAATGTAAAACCGATTTCCATTGAATTTTGGCAAGGAAGACCGAATAGAATGCACGATAGAATCAGGTATCGTTTAGAGAAAGATTTTTCTTGGAAAATAGAAAGATTAGCTCCATAAATTTTTATATTTACAATTGAACAATTAAAAATTTTGATGAAAACTTTATATATTGTTAGGCATGCCAAATCTTCCTGGGAATATCAAGGAATAAAAGATATCGACAGACCCCTTAAAAAACGTGGAATAAAAGATGCACATTTGGTTTCATCATTTCTATCAAAGAAAATAGACCGCCCAGACGTTTTTGTATCTAGTAGCGCCAATAGGGCCCTTCATACTGCCATTATTTTTTGCGAAAATTTACAATACCCTTTATCTAATCTTCAAATAAAAAAACAATTATACAGTTTTAGTGATGGTTACTTAGTTAAAACCGTAAATGCGTTGGATGATGGTTTTAATTCTGCAATTATTTTCAGTCATGATCACGGCATCAATTCGTTTGTAAATAAATTTGGAAATACTCCTATTTCACACGTATCAACTTGTGGAGTTATCGGTATTCAATTTCAACAAAAACATTGGAAAAACATTAAAAAAGGAAAAACTTTTATGATAGAATTTCCTAAAAATCATAAATAGAATCATTTGTTAGAAATTAAAAAATACGGTGCAATCGATATTGGATCAAATGCGATTAGGCTTCTGATCTCTAATGTTATTGTCTCTGAAGACAAGGAACCTCAATTTAAAAAATCTTCTTTAGTACGTGTTCCTATCCGATTGGGAGCTGATGCATTTGTAAGTGGAATCATTAGTGAACAAAACACGAATAGAATGATTAATGCCATAGAAGCCTTTAAATTATTAATGAAAGTCCATGGGGTAAAAAAATACAAAGCGTGTGCTACTTCTGCGATGAGAGAGGCTACAAATGGAAAGGAAGTTGTTGAAAAAATATATCGTAAAACAGCTGTTCAGATCGATATTATTGGAGGAAAAGAAGAGGCTAAAATTATTTCTTCTACAGATTTAAATCAATTGATAGAAGGAAATAATTCTTATTTATATGTAGATGTTGGAGGAGGTAGTACAGAAATTACCATATTTTCAAAAGGAAATATAATAACTTCGAAATCTTTTAAAATGGGTACTGTTCGACTCCTTAATAATAAAAAATCTACGAATAAGGAGATGTTTTCTAACGTTGAAAAATGGATCAAAAAAAATACAAAAGATTTAAAAAAAGTGTGTTTAATTGGTTCTGGTGGTAATATTAATAAATTATTTAAAATGTCGGGTAGAACAGAAGGAAAACCAATTTCCTATATTTATCTGAATGCTCAATATCAGTTTTTAAAACAAATGTCTTTTAATGAACGGGTCTCGGAACTCAGTCTAAATCCAGACAGAGCAGATGTTATTATTCCTGCAACCAAAATTTATTTATCTGCTATGAAATGGAGTGGTGCTAGAAAAATTTATGTTCCAAAAATTGGACTTTCAGACGGTATTATTAAAAGTTTATTTTATAATAAATTATAATATGTACGGACAATACAGAAATAAATATCTTTAAAAAATCAAAAGGAAAGTAACGCTAGCGTTTTTTTACGAGCTATTTTCTTTGTGGGGGTTTGTGCAAACTCATCTACAAAATAAATTTGTTTTGGAATTTCAAATTTAGACAAGTTTAACTGAGTTGTATCTATAGTTTGAAACGATCCTTCAACTACTAAAATAAGTTGCTCTCCTAATATTGAGTCGGGAATTCCAGCAAGAAAAAAACGGGTAGTGATTCCTTTTGATAATTTTTCCTCAATTCTTTCTGGATGTAATTTTACCCCTCCAGAGTTTATTACCGTATCAAAGCGCCCCAACCATTCAAACTGATTATCAGATATCAAACGAACAATATCATTGGTAAAAACACTGTTATTTGAAATTTTTGAAGCTCGTATGACCAAACAATCCCTCTGATCTTTATAAATTTCAATATCAGGTAGCACTTCATAATAGGAAGTCTCTATTTCTCCAGAAGAAATGCTTTTAAATTTATTTAATTTTTTAACGGCAACATGAGTTATTGTTTCTGTCATTCCATAAGTAGCAAAGACAGTGCAGCTAGTGTGCTGGATTTTTTGCTGTAAATTTATAGAAACAACACCTCCGCCTACAATTAACGTTTTTATTAAATGTAACGAATGTATTGAGTTTTCTAACTGCAAGGGAACCATTGCTGAAAAGTCGTACTCTTTTTGAATATTTTTTAACGGTGATGCATCTGGCAACACAACATCTAATTTCCAACCTAAAATCAAAGCTCTAACGAGCATCATCTTACCTGCAATAAAATTGGCAGACAAACATAATAATGCAGTGGTATTTTCTTCTAAGTCAAAATATTTTCCGGTGGCTAAAGCAGAATGTATCATTTGCTCTTTTTGCAACATTATTTCTTTAGGAACGCCTGTAGATCCTGATGTATTTACCAAAATAAAAGGATCCTTAGAGAACCAGGTTTCAAAAAAATCATACAGTTCCTTTGAAAAATCATGGGCATAAGAAAGCAGTTCTTGATCCGAAGAAAAAGAATTTCCATTTAATTGAAATTTCTTATGATGCCTGTCTAGTTTCAAAATTTTAAAATACTATAACTCTTATTCAACGTCAAGTGGTGCTTCTATCTTTCCTGTTAGCTTTTCTAACCAATTGTTCCATCCGTACTTTGAAGAAAAAACATACAATAAAAACGGATATAGAATCAATACTGGAAAAAACATTTCAAAACCAACTGAAGGTTCAGAGATATCGACATATAATGCATCTGTTTGAAAAACAGTCCAATTTGTAGTCACAAAAAATGCAGCTATTATGTTATTGATAGCATGTAAGCCAAGAGCTAACTCGGTTCCTTCGTCCATTAAAGTTATAATTCCGTAGAAAAAGCCTGTACCAATATAAAAAACCATAGAGATAGCTCCTAACTTCTCTACTTCAGGATTTGCTCCATGAAGCAACCCAAAACAAACAGAAGTAAAAATAAGTGGAAACCATCTGTTTTTTACCACCGTTCCAATACCCTGCATCAAATACCCTCTAAATAATAATTCTTCAAATGTTGTTTGAAAGGGAAGAAATAAAAAAGATACAGCAAGTAATGTAAAAAAAGGAATGGGTTTAAAGTTCCATATGTAATTTTCTGGGGACATAAAAATTCCAACAATAGTTAATATAATAGCAATGATACCCCAGGTAAAAAAAGCAAACCAAAAACGTTTCCAATCTATTAAATTTCTACTCGTAACTAACGATTTAAAGGTTCTTCTATGTATATATTTTACTCCAAGAATAAGTGTCAACAACCCAGAAATAAAACTAATAATGATTAGAAATAAAAATAAATTTTTATCAATTCCTAAGGTCATGAAATTATTTTGAGCAGCGTTTGCAAACTCATTCATATCTGAGGAATAAGAAATAGCAACGCCAGTTAAGGGAAAAACACCTATTATTTGCCAACCAAAAAATACTAAAATCAAAGTAAAAATCCAATGATACCATTGATTATTCCCTTTGTATGCTTGTTGTATGTAGTTCATTATAATAAATTTAAATTCCAGTTTAGTAGCGGATCGTATTGTAAGGTTCCGTTTTTAACCTCTAATGGACTTGTGAAATTATTAGTAAACAGTCCTCCTGTTCCCAGACCTTGTGGCAAATTACTTTGTAAAGTATAAGTAAATTGAGCTATCGCATTTAAACCAACATTACTTTCTAAAGCAGAAGTTATCCACCAGCCACAATTGTATTGTTGTGCAAAATTAATCCATTCTTCACTTCCAGCAAAACCGCCAATTAAACTGGGTTTTAAAATGATATATTGAGGTGCTATCGTAGCAATTAATTTCTTTTTTTGTTCAGATGAAAATACTCCTATTAGCTCTTCGTCCAGTGCTATTGGTAAAGGTGTTTTAGAACAGAGTTCTGCCATTTCTTGAACTTGACCTTGTTGGATCGGTTGTTCAATTGAATGAATTTCCAAGGCTGACAATCTATGAAGTTTTTCTAGCGCATTCTTGGGATTAAAAGCGCCATTTGCATCAACTCTTAACTCTATTTCATTGGACGAAAATTCTTTCCTAATCTCTTTTAACAACTCCATTTCTGCATCAAAATTGAGAGCTCCAATTTTCATTTTGAGACAGGAAAAACCTGATTTTAGTTTTTCTTGAATTTGATTTTTCATAAAGCTTTTATTTCCCATCCAAATCAGACCATTTATTGGAATTGATTTTTTTCCTCTGGTAAATGAGGAAGGAAATAACTCAAACGAAGATTCGCTTTTTAGTGACAGAAAAGCCTGTTCTAATCCAAATTGTATCGAAGGAAATTCATAAAGCTGTTTTCGTAAAAGTTCTAAACCAAGATCGATATGATTGCAAACCCACTTCAGTTTGTTTTCGTAATGGTCCACATCATCAATACTCAACCCTCTAAACAACCCTGTTTCTCCTATACCAACCCGACCATTATCTTTTAAAATAAAAAACCAAGTCTCTTTGATTTTTAGTATTCCACGAGAAGTTCCACTTGGAGTTTTAAAATTGAGGTTGTATTTTTTATAGGTAGCTTTTATCAAAGGAAAATGTTTTATTTTTCTAAAAAGGCTTTAAAGTTATTCAAATATATTTGGTCTTGCTTTTGAAAAGTTCCTTTAAAATATGGAAATATACAAGCCATGATGTAAGAGTCACTTTGACAACTAGAATTTAAAATGATCTGAGTCATCCCTTCTTTTTGATTGAAAACGTAATCGTCTCTCTTTAGCATATTTTGAGCAGTATAATATAAAGTGAATTTTTGATTTTTAATATACGCCATTACTTTTTCTGTACTAATTATTTCTTGTCCTTGGTTTTGAACAACAAGCTTGTACACACTTCCTGTCTTTCCTAGATTCTGATTGACAACCTCGTAGGAATGTAATTCTGGGATCCAATACTTCCTATTTGATATATCAGTAAAGGTTTCGAAAACATTCTCAATAGGTTTATTTATAGAGACTTGAGTTTTGTAACTTGTTTTTTTTACAAACAAGCCAGTGAGAAAGAAAACCCCTACAAAAAATGATATGACTCCTAAAATTATTTTTATTTTTTTCATAAATAAATGCTAAAACAATTGCCCTATACCAAAGAGAATTGCAAATAAAAAGGTACTTAAAGCTACTTTTTTTAATTCACCATCTAAACTCGAAGGTGTTTTATTTCCTGAAACTGTTTTCATATTTTTAATTAAAGGAATAAATGCCACTAAAAAAGTTAATTGATAAACAGACCTATAGTCTAAACATATGTATAGTAGACTAAAAAGTAAGGCTCCGCAGATTAAAAAATAATGGTATTTTTTTGCTTTTAATTCTCCAATCTTAACGACTAAAGTATTTTTTTGATTCTTTTCGTCCTGTTCTCTATCTCTTAAATTATTCAAATTTAAAACAGCCGTACTTAACAATCCGATAGAAATGGCTGGTAAAAAAATTTTCATCTCTATCTCTTTGGTAAATAGAAAATAACTTCCCACAACACTTAATAAACCAAAAAAAACAAATACAAAGAGATCACCAAAACCACTGTAACCATATGCAGAAGTTCCAACGGTGTATTTGATAGCAGCAACAATTGAAGCAACTCCCAAAGCTAAAAAGAGGGTGGAAAAAGCAAAATTTTCTGTACCAAATGAAACATAGATTAGTAATAATGCGTTTACTAAAGTAACAATAGTGGTAATTATGATTGCCGATTTCATCTGTTTGGGCGTAATAGCACCAGAAGCTACCATACGTATTTCTCCTTTTCTATTATTATCAGAACCTTTTACACCATCACCATAATCATTTGCAAAATTTGATACTATTTGAAAACCTACAGTTGTTAAAATTGCCAACCAAAAAATATCTGATAAAAACAAAGAGGTCCTTTGGTGAATATGTGAATTCTCATAAAAAAACTGATTTCCGAGAATACTCCCAAGAATAATTCCAGAGACTGATAGTGGTAAGGTTCTTAAACGAGCGGCTTTTATGTAATTTTTAATCATTTTTATAAATGATTCGCTTCAGCTATTAATTCTGCAATATCTTTCACTATTACTTGAGTTTCTTTTTGTTTAAACTTAATTCCATCTGTCATCATGGTTTTACAATAAGGACAACCAGTAGCTATAATATTTGGCTTGGTTTCTAAAGCATCTTCTGTTCTTAAAATATTAATTTCCTTATCTCCTTTTTCTGCATCTTTAAACATTTGTGCTCCTCCTGCTCCACAGCATAAAGCAGTCGCTTTATTGCGTTTCATTTCTGTTAAATTGACTCCTAATCTTTTAATCAAATCTCTTGGAGATTCATAAACATCATTCGCTCTCCCTAAATAGCACGGGTCATGAAATGTAACTCTTTTCCCTTTAAAAGTTGTTTTATCAAGTTTTAAACGTCCCTCTGAAATTAAATTCTGAATGAATTGCGTATGATGAAAAACCTCGTATTTTCCGCCTAAAGAAGGATATTCATTTTTAAAGGTATTGAATGAGTGTGGATCACAGGTAACAATTTTCTTCACTTCATAACCATTCAGTATTTCTATATTCATCATGGCTTGCATTTGAAATAGAAATTCATTTCCTGCTCGTTTTGCAGCATCTCCTGTTGATGATTCTTCCGTTCCTAAAACAGCAAAATCAACACCTGCTTGGTGTAATATCTTTACAAATGCGCGCGATATTTTTTTAGCTCGATCATCATAACTTCCGGCTGCTCCAACCCAAAACAACACTTCTGGTTGCTTTCCTTTCGCCATCATATCTGCCATTGTTGGTACGTTCATATTTTTGTTATTTAACCGTTTATAATAAAAAGAATAATTTAAAAATCAAACATTATTCATTAACCCAATTCAATCGATCTTGTTGGTTATACTGCCAAGGAGCACCATTATTTTCAATGTTGGTCATCATCATGTTTAATTCTTGAGGTGCAGCACTTTCTTCCATCACTAAGTATCGTCTCATGTCCATGATGATCGACAATGGATCTATGTTTACTGGACACTCTTCAACACAAGCATTACAGCTTGTACAGGCCCATAATTCTTCTGGAGTAATATAATCGTTTAGCAATTGTTTCCCGTCATCTACAAAGGTGCCATTATTAGCATCTATGTTTTTACCAACTTCTTCTAGTCGGTCACGCGTATCCATCATGATTTTTCGGGGAGACAGCTCTTTACCTGTTAAATTTGCAGGACAAGATGAAGTGCATCTTCCGCATTCTGTACAAGTATATGCATTTAGTAATTGAACCCAATTCAAATCTCCTACATCCGAAGCACCAAATTTATCTGGAACAGAAGCATCCTCTTCTTCAGTTGGAACTGCATAAGGATCTGCGTCAGGATCCATCATTAGTTTAACTTCGGCTGTAACCGACTCTAAATTATTAAATTGTCCTTTCGGATTTAGATTTGCAAAATAAGTATTTGGAAAGGCTAATAAAATATGCAAGTGCTTTGAGTAGAATAGATAATTTAAGAAAACTAAAATACCTAAAATATGAACCCACCAAGCGCTTCTTTCTATTAGATGGATTGATGCTTCTGAAAAACTATTAAAAAAAGGGACAAAAAACTGACTAATAGGATTTCCTATTCCTGCTTGCTGAAAAGGGACGTCTGTAGCATTCATAACTAGAAATAAAGTCATTAAAACCATTTCAAAATACAGAATATTATTTCCGTCCTTTTTGGGCCAACCATTCATTTCTTTGCTTAAAAAACGTTTGATATTAGACACATTTCTACGCAACCAAAAAAGAACAACCGCGATAAAAACTAACGCAGCTAAAACCTCAAATGTACCAATTAAAAAACCATACAATTCAGTACTCAAGACACCTAAAAAGACTCTATGAGTTCCAAATAATCCATCAATAATAATTTCTAAAACTTCAATATTTATAATGACAAAACCAACATAAACAATAATATGTAAAAACCCTGACAAAGGTCTTTTAACCATTTTTGACTGCCCAAGAGCAATCATCATCATGTTTTTTAACCTTTCAGATTTTCTATCTTTTCTGTCAACATCTTTACCAAAATTGATATTTCTATACAACTTACGGATATTCAATCCGAAAAAACCGAAACCTGTTATTAGTGCTAATGCAAAAATTAAATTAGGAAAGTATTGCATATTGATTATGTGTATTGTAATGTTATATCAATTTAGTTTTTTGATGATACGGTATCTTTTACCGAAGTGTATTGTTTTGCTTTTTTCCCAAACAAAGAAAAATGAACAAATCTTTTGGGATGTAGTTTTATCTCTCTAAGTAAGTTTTCTAATTCTTTGGTAGTTGCTGCAATATTGTTGTACAAATCGTCATTTGTAACTAATTTACCAACAGACCCTTTTCCAGAGGTAATACCATCTATCAGTAGGTTGACCGAAGAAATAGTTCCTTGTGCATCTTTTAGGATTTTACCAATATTTGCATTGGCTAAGGTATCTGAGATTTTAGAAAAATTTTCTGTAATTGACCTGGTATTCGTGATACTTTCTTTCAAATCTAGGGAGGTTGCATCCATTAAACTGTTGACAGACAACATTGTTTTGTTAAGTTCTTCCGTAGCGTATTCAATATTTTTTACAGAGGTTCTTACGCTATTTTGTGTTTTCAAATCTAAAATAGTATTTACCTTTTTAAACAAAGAATCAGCACTCACGATTACACGTTCTAATTTTGTTTGAAGAGGATCTAAACGCTCACCAATAGAGGTAAACAAGTTAGACTCTATTTCTCCTACAAGCGTATCATCTGAAACTGCATTTTCTCCATCATAGCTGGGTATAATGGCTAAATTAGATGCACTTAAAGGATTGGGAGAATATATTTTTACAATACTGTTCTTTGAAAATGAAAATTCTTTTTCAACAGAAAAACGAACAACTAGATGTCCTTTTTTTTGTAAATTTTTGTTGAATCTAATTTGGTCAATTTTACCAACTTTCAATCCATTAATAGTAACTAAACTAGATTTTGAAAGCCCTGCGATATTAGCATATTCTACGTTAAAATAGCGAGTCTCTGAATCAAATAGGTTGTGACCTTTTAAAAAGGAATATCCCCAAATAAATAAGGTTATAATTATAACAGCAACAATTCCTGTTTTTAATTGTTTAGACATAGATAGAATTTTATTAGCTAAATTAATGAATTTTTGATGGAGAGCCTCAAAATTATTACTTTTTAATTCCTTCTTGAATCGTAATTTTTTCACCATTCTTAAAAGCAACGATAAAAGCCGAAGTGTACCCCTTAGATATGGCTATTTTCAAAGATTCTTTCACCTCTTCATAATTGGACGTACTTCCGTAATAATACTTATAAAATTTTCCAACAGAAACTCTTTGAATTTGTTTTAATCCCTTAAAATTATATGATTTAGTTGGTATTTTATTTTTTCCAGAGGAAATTTGAATTTTAAATTCAATCGGATTTACAATGCTAATTTTAGCTTCAGAAGGAGCAACTGTGTTTAATTTTAAATTACGAATATATTGCAATACTGCTTCTGAAATTGCAGTGGCCATTTGCTCCTGCCCTTTTTTTGAATTGAGGTACTTTCCCTCCTTTTTGTTTGTTAAAAAGCCAAGTTCTACCAAAACACTTGGCATAATCGTTTCTCTTAAAACTTGAAAATTATCTTGTTTTACTTTTCTATTCAATCTATTAAGTTTACGAGTGAAATTATTTTGAATCAAACTTGCAATCGTTAAACTTTTATCTAAATTTTCTTCTTGTAAAAGTGACAAACCGATAACAGACTCGGCTGAATTTGGATCAAATCCCTTATACCTGTCTTTATAATTATTCTCCTTTAATATGGCTGCATTTTCTCTTTTAGCTATTTCTAAATTCTTTTTATTTCCTCTGAGACCTAAAACAAAAGTACCCGCACCGTAGGCATTTGATGTGTGAGAATCACAATGAATCGATATGAATAAATCCGCTTTTGAATCATTTGCAACATCTCCTCTTTTCCATAAATCTATAAAAACATCTTTTTTTCTAGTAAAAATAACCTGAATATCTTTCTTGATAGTCAATTTTTTTCCCACCGCTAAAGCAACCTTTAATGCAATGTTCTTTTCTTTATATCCATTTCCTAAATTTCCAGGATCTCTACCTCCATGACCAGCATCTATAACTATTATGTATTTTTTTTGTGAAAAAACTGTTGATGAATTCATCAGAAAAAAACATGCAAAGAAAAAAAGAAAAATAATTCTTACCGGTAGATTAATTTTGTTGTTTTGTTGAAATAGCATCAATAAAATTTAACTAATTTTGGCATTGTAAATTTGGTGCTTCAATTATTGAACCATACTTTTACCCTAATACAAAAATAGCATTTAAAGCATTGCAAACAAACCGATCATACATTCTTTTATTTTACTGTATATTTTTTATCAGAATAGGATTTTGTCAAGAGACCATATCTGAAAAAAAAGCAGGAATCTCTTCGGTTAAAAAAAAACTTATTGATGCCAACAAACAGGAAAACCGCTTTGAAAAGAAAAAGGATTCTTTAGGCTTGAAAAAAACGGATTCAATTGCAATAGATTCTATAAAACCTAAAGAAACGATTGAAGACATTATTGTTCACGTCGCCAAAGACTATACAATTCAGAATGCGAGAGACAAAACTGTCACGCTATACAATGAAGCAAATATTTCCTATACAGACATTGATTTAAAAGCAGGAATTATTATTGTTGATTATAAAAAAAACACGCTTTTCGCAAAAGGAATAATTGACAGTATAGGCTACACACAACTTCCAATATTCAAGCAAGGTGGACAAGAGTCTGAACAAGATTCTATTCTTTATAACTTTAAAAGTAAACGCGCCTTAATCTATGGCTTAAAAACAAAACAGGGAGAAATGTACACGTATGGTAAAAAAACCAAACGAGTAAATGATTCGACTATTTATGTAAGAAATATAAGATTTACTACTTCAGAAAAAAAGATACCAGATTATTACATTGCAACCAACAAAGCAAAACTAGTTCCTGGTAAGAAAATCATTGTTGGTTCTAGTAATTTGGTTTTAGCAGACATTCCAACTCCAATTTTCCTCCCCTTTGCATATTTTCCAATAGGAGAAACAAATGTTTCTGGTTTTTTAATCCCTGCTTTTGATACAGGTAGTAGTTCTAGAGGAATTGGAATTCAAAATGGTGGATATTATTTTGCCATTAATGATTATATGGACTTAACGGTCTTAGGAGACGCCTACTCTAATGGAAGCTGGGGTATGAGACTGAGTTCAAACTATCGAAAAAGGTATCGATTTAGCGGATCTTTTAATTTTAATTTTGAGAATAACATCAATGGAATAAGAGGTTTTGATGATTTTAGCAAAGCTAATAATTTTAATATTAGATGGTCTCATAATCAAGATGCTAAAGCCAGCCCAAATTCCAGATTTACTGCATCTGTAAATTTAGGGAGTAGTAAATTTTTTAGAGAATCTCAAAATCAGTTTAATGTTTCTCAAACTCAAACAAATACGTTAAACTCCTCTATAAATTACAGTAAGACTTTTGTTGGTACGCCCTTTAACATGAATGTAACAGCATCACATCAGCAAAATACGAATACCGAAAAGATTACAATGACCCTTCCCTCATTAACGTTAAACATGAATAGGATTTATCCTTTTGCAGGAAAAGGTGGGGTTCAAAAAACACCCATACAAAAAATGGGGTTTAACTATACCTTACAGGGACAATATCTAATCAATACTACTGATGATGATTTTTTAAAAAGCAAAATGTTTGAAACGGCAAGGTCAGGCGCACAACATAGAACAGGAACCAACACCAATATCAAAGCTTTTAAATACTTTACATTATCACCAAGTGTAAATTATGAAGAAACCTGGCAGTTTGACTATATTCAAAAAGAATATGATATTACGAACAACGTCGTTGTAACAGATACATTAAGAGGGTTTAAAAGCTACAGAGAATACAATGCTGGAATTAGTTTATCTACTAATATCTACGGTACTTTTAATTTTAAAAAAGGAAGATTAAAAAAAATAAGACATACTTTCAGACCTTCTGTTTCGTATTCATATAGGCCTGATTTTAAGGATAAATACTTAAAAAAAGTACAACGAAGTGCAGACGCTACAGACTTCCTAGACTATACGGTGTTTGATCAAGGAATCTACGGGGCTCCTTCCGGTGGATTAAGCAACACGATCGGGATTTCTTTAAATAATGTATTGGAAGCAAAAGTAGCACCCAAAGATCCCGAAAGTGATGAAGAGGACGAAAAAATAACTTTATTAAATAATTTAAATTTCAATAGTTCCTATAATATTGCTGGTGACAGTTTGCGATGGTCTCCAGTAAGTTTTTCTGCAGGTACAAGATTATTTAAAGACAAATTAGCTATTAATTTAAGTGGTTCTTTAGATCCTTACAAGGTGGTTTCTAGTAATGGAAGGATTACAAGAATTAATCAATTTAACCCAAACATACTTCGATTAACAAACGCAAATTTGACCGCTAACTATTCAATTTCAAGCTCAGATTTTGATAAAAAGTCTAAAAAGGATTCTAAAAATAATAATGGAAATGGTGCTCAAAATGGTACAGATATTCTTGGTGCTAACATAAATCCAACAAATGGACTTAACCAAAGCAGCACAAACAACGACAATCAAAGAAAGAAAGATAAAGAAACAACACTATACAAAGCAGACATCCCTTGGTCTATTAATTTAGCTTATTCTACAAATTACAGAAACAATGGTATTGATGGAGGTGAAATCGGTGTTCACAGTATTATGTTTAGTGGAAATGTAGAATTATCACCTAAATGGAAAATGGGATATTCGTCTGGTTATGATGTTAAAGGAGGGGCATTTACATTTTCTAGGTTTAATTTCACTCGAGATTTAGACAGTTGGCAATTCAATTTTAATTGGGTTCCTTTCGGAACAAATTCTTCATATACCTTCTTCATTGGTGTAAAATCTTCTATTTTATCAGATTTAAAATGGGATAAAAACAAACCACCAGATAGAAGGTTGTTTTAATCATGTAAATTCATCGTATGAAAAAAATAATAAAAGCACATAAAGCCCCGGCACCAATAGGTCCTTATAACCAAGCGGTATTGAGTGGAAATACACTATACACCTCTGGTCAGATAGCAATAAACCTTAAAACTGGGAACGTTATTTCCGCTACAATATCAGAGGAAACAAGACTTGTAATGGAACACTTAAAAGAAGTTCTAGCGGCGGCTGACATGACCTTTGAAAATGTTATCAAAACCTCCATATTTATATCTGATATGAATAACTTTGGAGAAATAAACAGCGTCTATGGAGACTATTTTAATGAGGAAAGTGCTCCAGCAAGAGAGACCGTTGAAGTAGCAGCATTACCTAAATCTGCAAATGTAGAAATTAGCGCTATCGCTGTAAAATAAAAAACCTGATAGCTTTAACTATCAGGTTTTTTAATATCATTTGTTTGATATTTTATAATGTATCAGCATATTCTATTAAATCTACGATTTTTGTAGAATATCCAATTTCGTTATCATACCAAGATACAACTTTCACGAAGTTATCATTTAAGGCGATACCAGCATTTGCATCAAAAATTGAGGTACGAGTATCTCCTACAAAATCTTGAGAAACAATTAAATCTTCTGTGTATCCTAAAACACCTTTCATTGGTCCACTTTCAGAAGCAGCTTTCATTGCAGCACAAATTTCTTTGTAAGATGCTGGCTTCTCTAACTTTACCGTTAAGTCTACAACAGATACATCCATTGTTGGAACTCTAAAAGCCATCCCTGTTAATTTACCATTCATTGCAGGAATTACTTTTCCTACTGCTTTTGCAGCTCCTGTAGAAGAAGGAATGATGTTATGAATTGCAGAACGACCACCTCTCCAATCTTTCATTGAAGGACCATCGACTGTTTTTTGAGTAGCAGTTGCTGCGTGTACAGTTGTCATTAAACCTTCAACAATACCAAAATTGTCATTTAAGACTTTCGTTATTGGTGCTAAACAGTTTGTTGTACAAGATGCATTAGAAAAAATCTTTTGATCTGCTTTTAATTCCGTATTGTTTACACCCATTACAAACATTGGGGTATGATCTTTAGAAGGCGCTGATAAAACTACTTTTTTAGCTCCTGCTTCTAAGTGTTTACCGGCTGCTTCTTCAGTTAAGAAAAATCCTGTAGATTCGATTACATACTCAGCTTCAACTTCACTCCACTTTAAATTTGAAGGATCTCTTTCCGCTGTAATTCTAATAGAATTTCCATTTACTACTAACATACCGTCTTTTACTTCAACAGTTCCATCAAATGGACCATGAACTGAATCATACTTTAACATGTATGCTAAATAATCTACATCTAGTAAATCATTGATAGCAACGATTTGCACATTTTCTCTTTTTACAGCTGAACGAAAAGCTAATCTTCCTATTCTTCCGAATCCGTTAATCCCTATTTTAATCATTTTTTTTATTTATAATTGTTATTATGTGGTCATGATATCTGACACACGAATTAATTCTTTATTTATTTTTGATTGTCCTTTAATCGCTTTATCTAAAGGGGTTAATTGGATTGTATCACTAGACAGACCAACCATATAATTGGATTTTCCCTCTAACAAACTTTCTACGGCTTTCACTCCCATTCTACTTGCTAAAACTCGATCAAAACAAGAAGGTGAACCCCCTCTTTGCATGTGGCCTAAAACCGAAACTCTAACTTCGTATTCTGGTAAATGCTCTTCTACGTAGTCTTTTAATTCGAATACATTTTTACCTATTCTATCTCCTTCTGCTACCACAACAATACTGGATGACTTTCCAGATTCTTTACTTCGCACTAAAGATTCCAACAGTCTATCCAATCCTAAATCTTCTTCAGGTATTAGAATTTCTTCAGCTCCTGCTCCAACACCTACATTTAAAGCAATATGTCCAACATCTCTTCCCATTACCTCCACAAAAAATAACCTATTGTGAGAACTAGCGGTATCTCTAATTTTATCAATTACATCAACAACCGTATTGAGTGTCGTGTCATAACCTAAGGTGTGTGAAGTTCCAAAAATATCATTGTCAATTGTACCTGGAATTCCAATAACAGGGAAATTAAATTCTTGATTAAAGATCATTGCACCTGTAAAAGTTCCGTCACCACCTATGGATACCAGCGCATCAACATGTGCCGCTTTCAAAGATTCATATGCTTTTTTTCTACCCGCTTTGGTTCTAAATTCTTTAGATCTTGCAGATTTCAAAAAAGTTCCTCCCTTGTTTATAATGCCCTTAACACTTCGTGCATTTAAATCTATAAAATCACCATCAATCATTCCTTCATATCCTCTGTAGATTCCTATACATTCAACGCCGTGAAATGCACATGCTCTAACAACCGATCTAATTGCTGCGTTCATTCCTGGAGCATCTCCTCCAGAAGTCATTACTGCTATTTTTTTTATTTTATTCATATTTATGCTGTAAAATTACTGCTTTAAAACCATTTAAAATAATATTATTACGAAATCGTTTTAGGCTATTTCATACAATTATAGGTGGAAAAACAGATTGATTATTTTGAAATTTATAACGAATTATGGATTCTAATTTTTCGTAAAAAATGGGACTAATTTTGACTCATAAAATTCAAATTGTCATCTAAAACTTAGTATCTCATAAAATTGGTTTTATTTTTTATAATTTATCTATACATAGCAACATTTTTAGGGAGTATCCTTTTTTTTCTTCAGAGTTATTTTCTTTAATAAACTTGAAAGGGTATTAAAATTCACTTGATAAGAAAGACCTACTCCTTGAGTGTACCCCTCTTCTTCTGTAGAATATTGAATTTCATTTTGCCTATTAAATATGACTCCTCGAAAATTTCCGTCTTTATTGAGTAAAACTTCAACTTTTACTTCTCCAACAACACTGGATTGAGTCTGAGCTCCAATAGGAACTCCTACTTTTCCGTTTATAATTACTTTATCTCCTAATTGTGTAGTTACGGAAACATCTACTTGGTTATCTGTGTTTAACCGATCTATATCATTCCCACTATTACCTTGCTGATAATCTAACCCCAATTGAAACTTATCGTCTGGTGTACTCAATAAACTTGAAAAAGCCGCCGCAAGTGCACTAGAAGCTCTGCTTGATATGGTAGCCCCCGCATTAAAATCTACTTTATCTGGATTTACAAAATTATCGAAAGCAAGCAATGATACAAATTGTGTAGTTTTCTCATTTACATTGTTATCATTTAAAACAAATTCTAACTCACTTGCAATGATGGGATCAACATTTGTTAACTGAATATTCAAATCTTGTTTAGAACTGAATAAGCCCCCGGTAATCCTCGTTACTAAATCAACTTCAATTTTTCTGTTAGAATTAAAATTTGGCAATAAAACTCCAGGATTTGCTTTTGCTTTATATACTGCTGTAACATCTAAATTTGCTTCAAAAGGATTTCCATTCCATGATATTGCCCCTCCTTTTTGAATTAAAAATGGTTTGTTTACGATGCCTCCGTATTTAAAGTCGTATACTCCTGAATTTATTGTGTAATCTCCAAACATATTGAACTTACCGCGAGTATCTATTTCTATCATAAGATTTCCAGCACCACTTCCTGTTAATTGACTTCCATTAATCTCATCAATTACTACTTGAGCAGTTGCATCTTTAGTAACTTCCATGTTTAAATTTAAAGAAAGTCCTTTTACAGCCTCCAAAGCAACTTGTTGTTGCTTTTCTTTTGTTTTAGTGATGGTCGATTTAAAATGAATTAACCGATAACTGTCTGCAGTTTGAACATCTTTTAAAGGAACTATAAAGTTCGTTTGAGGCATCGTTTTGGCATTAACATCAATGGTTAATTGATCTGTTAGTCCTGTAAAATTCGCCTCTCCATCTATAAATATAGTTCCATAATATGTGGATTCATCTGTGTTTTGCGTATCTAAAACCAACAGGTTATCACTATCGATTTTCATCTCTAAAACCCATTGATTGAAGTTTTTATGAGAAATGTTTCCTTTCAAGAAACCTTTGGTTTTGTATTTTGTATCGATCAGAGAAAACGCTTCAAACACAAAAGATTGTTCGGTTAGCCTAACGGTGGGTTCTACCTCAAAATCATAGTTCACATTCAAATAGGGAAACTTTAATCCTGCATTTTTAAGTTTAAGGGCTCCGTCCATTTCTGGATTCCCTATAAAACCACTCAATGAAAAATTACCTGAAGCTGTTCCTCTTATTGAGGATAAAACATCTTTTCCTAATGGACTAAAAGCATCCAAGCCAAACTCCTCTAAATAGACCTCCAAATCAATCAAGGGTCTTTTTTCTGAAAAATCTAAAAACCCTGTTGCTTCAATACTTTTTACCTTACGGTTATCAATAGACAAATCAACTGCATACTTTTCGAACGAATTGTCTCCTTTTAAACTTAAAGATAAGTCTCCTTGATTAAAACCATTCACATCAAAATCGTTAATAGTCAATAATGCTTTTGGATTATAAACACCCTTTTTTTGGACAAGGTCAATACTTCCAGATAGAGAACCTTTTAATGCCAGACTATCAATAATTGGTAAAAAACTCTGTAATTTTACTTTTGTAAAATTGATTAAAAACTCTTTGTTTACATCAGCTTCCAAGCTTCCTTTGAATGCTATTTTTTGGGCTCCAGAAACGAGTTTAAACTTACTGAAATTGAATTCATTTTCTTTCAAATCGAATGTAATCTTGTTCGGAATTGATTCATTTGGAGAGAGGTTCCAAATATTGTCCTTGAACTTAAATGAAGAGGTATCAAAACCAATTACTGATTTACCAACTGAATTTAATGTGTAGAAAAAATCAAGATTAAAATCTTCATTTTTTTTATCTCCACCTGTAAAAACAGATTTAAAATACAACGTGTCATTTTGATACAAACTCAATAAATTAAGTTCAGAAACATTGTAATACTTCGTTTGAACTTTTGAAGCCGTTAAATGAGAATTGTATAATGGATTTTGATTGTCTGTTCTCAGCAAGAGGTCCTTTATTTCATTCCCATAAAAATCAATTTTAGGGGATGCAAGTTTTAATCTTAACTGGTTTTTATTCGTATTAATTTTACCCCTAAACGTGGTATTATCGTCAATAGAGATCTCCGAGAAGAATAAAGAAACTATTTGACTATGAATTGTAAAATTAAAATCTAAAAACTGATTTGGTTTTACAAAATAAGGTTTGTAGTTTGAATAAATTTCTCCCAAAGAATTTTGTGCTACAGTTAATAATTCTGAAAAATAAAAATTTCCAGAAAGATATCCATTCGCAATATCTTCCGATGCTATCTCAATTCTTTTTAAATTATCTTTTATGGAAGAACTAAGATTAAATTGCTTAAAATCAAATTGATCAAATTGGTTTGTGTATGAGATGTTATTAAAAATAAGTTTTCCGGCCATATCATCAAACGTATTTCCTTCTAAATCTATTTTTACATTCCCTTTTAATATCGCGATTGTATCTCTCTTGTAAAGTTTTGTTTCTTTTAAATTTAAATATTTAATCTCAGATTTTAAATCAAATTTATTGAGACTTGAAGATAAATCAGCCAAAGCACTAAAATTCATTTTAAAATGTTCGTCATCAATTTTCAGATTTCCATCAAAGGTATTTAACTGATACAAACCCGTTATGTCTATATTTTTATATGTATAATTATTAAAATTTAGTTTAGAAACCTCAGCATTAAATGAAGTATTGACACGATCCAACTCAAACCCATTCCCTTTTAAATCTCCTCGAAGAGAAGTTTTACCAAATAAAGGATTGTTTAAGAGTACTCCTAAATCAAAATTATTTAATTCAATTTTACCTTTATAAGCTGCAAGGTCTATATCATCAACATGAATGTCTGAGATCACATCGCCAATTTGAGATTTCAAATCGAAAATAGCAGCTATTTTTTTGGGAGTAAGCGCTACTTTACCTTTCATAGTAAATTCCCCTAACTTGTTAGTTTCAGGAGGTAACACCCTCCCTAAAACATTGGGTAACAATTTGATCAACTCAATGTAGGAAGCTGAAAATTTCTTAAAATTAGTCTTAAAATTGAAGCCCCTGTTATAATTGACTGCATTTAAAAAATCAAAATCTCCAATAATACCCAAACCCTCTTTGGAAGTTAATCGTAATTTATTCAGAGAAAAATCATTGAGTTTTCCATTTATATTGCCCGAAAAAACAAGAACATCATTCCCGTCTAATTCGTTGTAATATTTCTTTAAATCTGGGATTGATAATACACTGTTGTCAAAAGAGGCTGTGATATGTACTTTGTCGTTAAAGGAAGATAAATCGTTTATTTTGTAGGAAAAATCTATGGTTGCTTTGATCTCTGAATTTCTAGTTTTTAATGTGGTATTCTTAAAACGCATTGCTGTTTTAGAGTACTTAAAATCAGTAGATAAACTAGTAATTCCTAAACCTTTGTTGTCCTCGAAATACAATCCTCTTATTTTTGATGAAAAATTAGGTCCGTCAATTAACAAGTTCTGAAGACTTGCCCCTCCTTTTTTTGCAGAAAAAGAGACTGGGTTTATAGCGTTTTCATTGATCAACTTATAATTTAAATCACTTATGTAAACATTGGAAGAACTTAAGACAAAAGGTGAGGATGAAGAATTTTTTTGAGAATCATCTCCAAAAGAATCAACAAAAACAGCCATGTTATCTTTCGTTTCACCTCGATAGGTTTTCATATAAACAGATACACCATCAAGGGAAACATTGCCTAAATTAATCTTATTTTGGATAATTTTTTTTACTTTAAAAATGGACGTATTTAACTCATTTACAAAAATCAAAGTATCTTGGTGATGGTCTCTAATTTCTACTCCTTCCAATTGAACATTCCCTAAGAAAGATAAATCTATCTTTTTTATAGAGATGCGTGTATTAAAATCCTGGTTCAGTTTTGTCGTTGCGATGCTACCAAGTTTTGTTTGCACAGCAGGTATTGACAATAAAATACTAATAAACAGCAATAAGAGTATAAAGTACCCTAAGCATTTCAATATTTTATTGCTAACTTTTTTGATAACTTGTTTTGTTTAAGATCAATATAACGAAATCGGCTGTGAATGCTAATTATCGTGTCAATGTATTACAAAGAACGTGCAAATTTAATAAAGAATTAAATTTCTATTCTTAAAAAAGTATCTCAACATAAAATTATCCTTAATTTTGCTGATAATTATGATTTTGTATGAAAAAACCCGTTTACATCTTAGGCATAGAATCCTCTTGTGATGATACAAGTGCCTCTGTCATTTGTGATACAAAAGTATTGAGCAATGTGATAGCAAACCAAGAAGTGCATTCTAAATACGGAGGTGTTGTGCCTGAATTGGCATCTAGAGCTCATCAGCAAAACATAGTTCCTGTTGTTCAACAAGCCATTGAAAAAGCAAATATCACCAAAGAAGAGTTGTCTGCAATTGCTTTTACCAGAGGCCCAGGATTAATGGGATCACTACTAGTTGGCACCTCTTTTGCAAAGTCTTTGGCATTGGGGTTAAAAATTCCTTTAATTGAGGTAAATCATATGCAAGCTCATATTCTATCTCATTTTATTGATGAAAATTTGAATAAAACACCTCCTTTCCCTTTCTTGTGCTTGACTATTAGTGGAGGACACACCCAAATTGTTAAAGTAACCGATCATTTTGAAATGGAAGTATTAGGTGAAACAATTGATGATGCCGTAGGAGAAGCCTTCGATAAATCAGCTAAAATTCTAGGCTTGCCCTATCCAGGAGGACCTTTAATTGACAAGTATGCAAAACTAGGGAATCCGAAAGCTTTTCGTTTTACAAAACCAAAAGTAGGTGATTTGGATTTTAGTTTTAGTGGATTAAAAACAGGGATTTTATATTTCATCCAAAAACAACAACGTATAAACTCAAGATTTATCGAAGAAAATTTACATGATATTTGTGCTTCAATACAGTCTACAATTGTGGAAATTTTAATGGATAAATTAAAAAATGCAGTCAAACATACTAATATTAAACATATCGCAATAGCAGGTGGAGTTTCAGCTAATTCCGAAATTAGAAAAAAATTACAATTCGCAGAAAAGCATTTTGGCTGGACGACCTATGTTCCTAAATTTGAATACACAACAGATAATGCGGCAATGATTGCTGTAACTGGGTATTTAAAATATTTAAAAAAGGATTATTCTGATATTACAGTCACTGCCCAAGCCAGGCTAAAGGTTACTCAATAAAATTATGAAAACTTTTAAAAATAGATTTTTATTTAACTGCAACTATTTTCTTTTATGGATTGTTTATTTTGTGGTTGCACGTCTCTTTTTTTTACTATTTTACTTTGAAAAAACAGAAGAACTGGGATTATTAACGACATTAAAAACATTTATTTATGGTCTTCGATTAGATATTTCTTTTGCTTCATACCTTTGTTTTATTCCTTTTGTATTGATTATTTTTTCTGTATTTACAAGGTCAAAAAAAATTGAATCCATTTTAAAATGGTATTCTATAATTCTCATAATTGTATTGAGTTTACTGCTAATGATTGATGCTAGTTTATACCAATCATGGGGAACTCGTCTAGATGCTGCATTTCTTAAATACTTGAATACTCCAAAATTAATGATTGCTTCTGTCACTAATTTTCAATTGATTTCTGGTGTTATTTTTTGGTTCTTAATCTCGTTCTTTTTTATTAAAATATTTACGAGAAAAATTACAAAAAGAATTGAAATACTTGAAAAAGCATATTGGATGCAATCTATTGTATTTCTATTGATAACAGCCGCATTAATAGTCCCAATTAGAGGAGGATTACAAACGATCCCTGTGAATCAAAGCAATGTGTATTTTTCTAGTAAAATGTTTGCAAACCATGCATCAATTAATTATGCCTGGAATTTTGCCAACGCACTAACACACAAATCTGATGGCCAAAATCCTTACAAATTCTTTAAAAAGGAAGTTGCGAAAAATACGATCAATACCATAAAAAACACTCTTTTAGTTGCCGATACTGATCGTATTTTAAACACAACAAAACCAAATGTTATTTTAATCATTTGGGAAAGCTTAACTGCTAAAGTGGTCGGTTCTTTAGGAGGTGAGCCAACAGTTACTGAAAACCTCAATACACTCTCTAAAGAAGGAATGCTCTTCACGAATTTTTATGCAAATGGAGACCGAACAGATAAAGGAATTCCTTCTATTTTAAGTGGTTATTATCCACAACCGACGAAGAGCATTATGAAGAGGCCAAACAAAACCAGAAGCTTACCAATGTTTCCACAAAAAATGATCGATCTAGGATATGCAACTTCTTTTTATCATGGTGGAGATTTAAACTTCGGAAACATGAATACCTACCTTCGAAATGCAGGAATCACAAATTTCATAGACGGAACTGATTTTGATCAAAAAGATTGGAACTCCAAATGGGGAGTTCATGACCGTGTTTTCATGAAACGTTTTGAAAATGACTTGAAGGGAAACCAGAAAGAACCTTTTTTTAAAATAGCACTCACTTTAACAAGTCATGAGCCTTTTGAATTTCCTGAGGAATATAAGTTTGGAAAAGATACCGAAGAGAATAAATTTAGGAGTGCACATGCCTATACAGACAAAGTAATTGGTGATTTTGTAGCCTTTGCAAAAAAACAACCTTGGTATGACAATACTTTAATCGTTATTTTATCAGATCACGGACATCGTTCCCCAAAACATAATGGAGTTTTTAATTCCCCCAAAAAATTTAAAATTCCCATGTTGTGGTTGGGAGGAGCCTTAAATAAAAAAGGGATTGAAATCTCCACGATAGCAAGTCAAGTAGATTTGCCTTATACCCTCTTAGATCTCTTAAACACCTCTAATAGAGAATTTATTTTTAGCAAAAATATATTCAATTCTTCCGACAAACAATATGCTCACTATATTTTTAACAAAGGATATGGTACCATTTCAAAAGACGGAGTTTTTGTGTATGATTATATGGGCAAAAAAACAATTTTAGAAACTGGAAAAAACACCAAAAGCTTAGATTCTTTGGGAAAAGCGATCACTCAAAACGCTTTCCAAGATTTTTTAATGAGAAAATAATCTTCAATCGTTGTTTTGTATTGATGATTTTAGCCAAAATAGAGAGAAAATAAAATCTAAACTGTAATTTTCAACCCATCATAAGCAATAGAAACGTTATCTGGAAGGCTTTTGGACACCTCATCATGAAAACCCAATCTGTGACTAATGTGTGTAAAAAAAGCTTTCTTAGGCCTAACATCTGCAACAAATTCTAGAGCTTCTTCTAAGTTAAAATGTGTTGGATGCTTCTCGATTCTAAGGGCATTGACTATCAAAACATCTAGGTTTTGCAACTTCTGTTTTTCTTCTTCAGAAACAGATTTTACATCTGTTAAATAGGCAACATCTCCAAATCTGTAAGCTGTTATTGGTAAATTGCCATGAAATACTTCTATGGGTGTTACCGCTAAGCCATTTAATACAAAACTATTCTTATGGACTACATTAGGAAGTACACTTGGAGCTCCAGGATATTTATTTTCTGGACTAAAAATATATTCAAATCGCTTCTCTAAACTCTCTAAAGTTCGCTGATTTAAATAAATAGGCATTTCTCCAATTTTATAACAAAAAGGTCTTAAATCATCCAAACCCCCTATGTGATCTGCGTGTTCATGTGTAAAAAAAACTCCGTCTAATGACTGTATATTCTCTCGTAACATTTGCTGCCTAAAGTCTAAACCACAATCTACAGTGTAAGAAACATCGTCCCAGGAAATCATAATAGAAGACCTTAACCTCTTGTCTTTTAGGTTTTTAGACAAGCAAACTGGATGATTACTTGCAATCATTGGAATACCCTGAGAGGTACCGGTACCTAAGAAGGTAATTGAAAGCTGTTTTTTTATAGATTCCATCAGAACAAAAATAGCATAAAAATTGACTGGAAGCCTACTATTTTAGTACATTTGTTAGAACTAAAAAAAAGTATTGTATGGCTATTTCTTTAAAAGGAGATCAGGAAATTAGTAGTGTACCTACTACGAAGAACAAAGCACTTAGAATTAATTTAAATACAGACATTTACGGAACTTTTGCAGAAATTGGAGCAGGTCAAGAAACTGCACGTAATTTTTTTAGATCTGGTGCAGCTTCTGGAACCATTGCAAAAGCAATGAGCGCCTATGATAAAGATTTTTCTGACGCTATTTACGGACTAGAGGAAGACAAACGTTATGTAACACAACCACGTTTACAACGAATGTTAGGGCATGAAATCTCTTTAATGGAAGATCGTTTAAGTAGGCAAAAACATCCTGATAAATTATTTTTTAGTTATGCAAATACGGTAACTACCATTGATTTTGCAAAAAAATTTAAAGGGCATGGCTGGGTCGGTATTCGATTTCAATTAGATCCTTTAGAAGAATATAATGAAATCGTTTTACACTTGCGTTTTAAAGAAAAAGATGCCCGTTTACAGCAAGAAACTTTAGGTATTTTGGGTGTAAATCTAATTTACGGTGCTTTCTACCTAAATGACAACCCAAAAGATTTGGTAAAATCATTTTATGACAATTTAAGCAATGATCAATTAGAAATTGATATGATTAATTTCTCTGGACCGCGTTTTATGTATGTGGATAACCGTTTAATGAGTTTACAATTACTTAAAAATGGAATGACCAACGCAGTAATGTTTGGCCCTGATGGAAACAATTTATTGCCTGCTCAAGTATTGTATAAGAAAAACATTCTGGCACTTCGTGGTAGCTTTAGACCTGTTACTAAAGTGAACATGGACATGTATGAAAAATCAAAAAAATTATTTTTAGCAGAAAAAAAAGTTCAAGAAAGTAAAACTCAAATTATTTTTGAAATTACATTAAGCAACCTTACCTCTGAGGGGAAAATTAATGAACGTGATTTTTTAGATAGAGCTGAATTATTATGTTCTTTAGGTCAAAATGTTATCATTACAAATTTTCAACAATATTTTAAATTAGTAGAATATTTTAGTGAATTTACAAAAGAAAGAATGGGCTTAACAATGGGTTCACAAAACCTTGTTGAAATCTTTGATGAGAAATATTATAGAAATTTGAGCGGTGGTATTTTGGAAGCTTTTGGGAAATTATTCTACAGAGATCTAAAAGTATATATGTATCCTTATCTTGATGCTGATTCAGGAGAATTCATCAATAGTGAAAACTTAAAAGTTCATCCAAGAATGAAAGAGTTGTACAAATTTTTCAAAAAGAATGGGAAACTTGTAAATATTGACGATTTTGATAAAGGTATTTTGGATATTTTCTCACGAACTGTTCTAAAAATGATTTTAAATGGAGAAAAAGGTTGGGAAGAAATGCTACCCAAAGGAATTGCTGATATTATAAAGCAAAAAAGACTTTTCGGATACTCAAGATCTAGAATTAAAAAATAGCAGACATTAAAAAAGCCGTATTTCTATTTTCTTATTTCTATTTAATAATGAAATAATGAACTACAAGATCGAAGTTCTGGCTTATTTTCAATAAACTGTTTGATCCAAATGAGGAGTTCTTCCGTTTCGTGAGGCAATAATCTATTCAAAGCCTTCTCAACTTCTTTACAGAACAAATCTGAATTAAAACTCACTTTTATGAGAACTGTTTTAGTATACTCAAATATTTGTCTGGCCATTATTATCATTTAAATACAACTACATAACGTTGATTTAACTTTTTTAGTGTGTAGCTTTATGTTTAATAAAAAAACCATCATTTAAAATGATGGTTTTTTTTATTAAATTTCTTGAAAAGACTATAATTTGTTGATTTTTTCAACCAAACCTCTAGCTTCATCTTCTAACTCCTGGTGAATTGATTTGAAATGAGCTTTTTTGTTTTCGACTTTAGATTCATTTATTTTTGAGATTAAATTGTCAAAAATTTTGATCGCCTCATCAATAATTGCATCTCCTTTTTCCGATGCATTTTTTAATATTGAAACATCTAATGCGTATTCAATAACATCCCCTAGAACGTAATTAATATCTTTTTTTAAGTTTTTTATACTTGCCATAACTTGTTTTAGTTTGAATGATGCAAATTTAGTTTAATTATTTAAAATAGCGTTAAAACTTCTTTTATATTTGTTATGGTTTGATAATTGGAAGTAGCATGACTTTCATCTGAAACCTCTTCATGAATCCAAGTTGTATGAAATGGAACATGAATGGCAGAAGCGCCTACTTCTATTAATGGTAAAACATCTGATTTTAAAGAGTTTCCAATCATTAGTAATTCTGAAGGTTGGATTTCTAAGTGACGAATTAATTTCTGGTAATCTTTCTCTTTTTTATCCGACATTACCTCTATGTGGTGAAAATACTTTAATAGGTTGGATTTTTCTAATTTTCGTTCTTGATCTAATAAATCTCCTTTTGTAGCGACAATTAATGTATACTTCTTTTGAAGAAATTGTAAGACCTCTTCCACACCATCTATCAATTCTATTGGCTTATTTAACATGTCTTTACCAATGGACAAAATAGTTTGGATTGTTTTCTGAGGAACTTGACCATTTGAGAGGGTTAACGCACATTCTATCATAGACAAGATAAATCCTTTGATACCATACCCATAGTCTGAAAGATTTTTTATTTCTACCCTAAAGAGTTCTTGATCTATTTTGTTATGGGTTTCATACTGCGCTAGTAATTTTACAAATTGAGATTCTGCTTCTCTAAAATAAGTTTCATTGACCCACAGGGTGTCATCAGCGTCAAAAGCAATGACTTTAATACAATTATTTATTTTATTCATCTGATGTGAGGAATTGGATTGCTTTATCCAAATCTTCTGGAGTATCAATTCCGATAGCTTCAACATTGGTTTCAACCATTTTAATTTTCTTACCAATTTCTTGATACCTGATCGCCTCAATCTTTTCAGCTGCCTCTAAAGGGGTAACTGGTGTATGATAAAAATCAATTAAAGCCTGTTTTCTAAAAGCATATACTCCTTTATGTTTGTAATATTTTACGGGATTATCTTGATCTCTTTGGTAAGGAATGACACTTCTCGAAAAGTAAATGGCTAAATTATTTATATCGGTAACTACCTTGACATTATTAGGGTTTTCAATATCTTCTTTCTTAGTAATATGTACCTTCAAAGACGCCAAGTCTATCTCCTCTTTGGGATCGTTTTTAAAAACATCTATCAATTTTGAAAGTGAAATTTTATCAATAAACGGTTCGTCACCTTGTACATTGATAACGATATCTGTTTCAATATTTTTGACTCCTTCAGCAATTCTATCGGAGCCACATTCGTGAACTTCCTTACTCATAATTACTTTTCCCCCTGCAGTTTCAATCGTTTTAAAAATGACATCAGAATCTGTTACAACATAAACATCGTCAAATAAATTGGTGTGTAATGCCGCTTCATAGGTTCTCAATATAACAGGCTTTCCTCCTAAATCTTTCATTAACTTACCAGGAAAGCGAGATGCACTATAGCGCGCGGGAATCATAGCAATTATATTCATATTTATTTTTTAGAATTCTAGTTTTTTTATAAAGCACTCCAAATACGAACTATTCTCCTGAATATGTTACAAAATTACGGGGTGTTTCATATAATTTAATCGACAATTCAAGATCTTTAGAAATCTTATCACGAAGTTTATTGTAAATAACTACAGATATGTTTTCTGCTGTTGGGTTCAAGTCTTTAAACTCTTCAAGTTGGACGTTCAAGTTTTTGTGATCAAAGTATTCTTCAATCTCAGATTTTATCAGTCCTCTCAGAATTGATAAATCCATCACAAATCCTGTTTCAGGATCTATTTCACCTTTTACGGAAACTATTAATTCATAATTGTGACCATGAAAATATGGATTATTGCACTTTCCAAAAACTTCTGAATTTTTTTCATCGGCCCATTCTTTTCTATATAATCTGTGTGCTGAATTAAAATGAGCTTTTCTGTGAACTGTAACTTTAGGCATTTTGTATTTTTTTAAAAGATTTTTCAAATATAATTTTAAACCACTCGGTATATTCTTTTGGATTTTTTTTAATATCGTTTTTAACATCGATTAAAGTCATCCATTTGTAACTTTCTACTTCTTCTTTATTGATTTTTGGGGCGTTATCATAGTAACCAATCAGTACATGATCCAATTCATGTTCAGTTAACCCATTATCAAAAGGAGCTTTATAGATGAAAGAAAAGAGTTCTTTTACTTCAGTATCAAAACCCATCTCTTCTTGTAATCTCCTTCTACCGGCTCCAATATTCGTCTCACCATCTCTTTGATGGGAACAACAAGTATTTGTCCATAGTAAAGGAGAATGGTATTTACTTGCAGCTCTTTGTTGCAATAATAGTTCTCCTTTTTCATTGAAAATAAAAACGGAAAATGCCCTGTGTAAAATGGCTTTTTCATGCGCTTCCATTTTCCCCATCAACCCAATTGGATTGTCTTTTTCATCAACTAAAATAACTTGTTCCTCCATACTTGCAAACATAAGAAAATCAAAGAATAATAAATCTTAAAATAAATACAAAATCGATACTAATTTTCTCTTTTTTTATTGTGATGATTTATATTTGCATGTGTTTATAAAAAATTTAGCTCATGAGAATTTATCCTATTTTCCTTTTTTTTATCATTTCACAACTTTTTTTTCAGTGTAAAGTAGAACAACCAGAAACTGTAAATAAAACTGAAATTGTAAACATCAAATCGAAAATTAAAGAAAAAACAACAAAAAAATGGGACAGTTTAAATAGTCACAATACGGAGGCATTTTTAACTGAATTCGGGAAACAGCATCAAGAAACAATGGTTTTAATTCAAACCGATTTTGGTTCTATAAAAATTAAACTGTATCAAGATGTGCCTGTTCACAGAGCTAATTTTATTTTTTTAACTAAAATTGGTTATTTTAATACTACTGTTTTTTATAGAGTTGCTAAAAATTTTGTCATACAAGGCGGTAATTCTGACGAGATGTATACTCAAAAAGAACGGAGAAAATATGGCAACTACCTTCTTAAGCCAGAGTTCAGAAAAAAGAGGACCCACAAATATGGTGCAATCGCTGCCGCTAGACAATGGGAGCACAATCCAAATAAATTATCAAGCCCTTTTGAATTTTATATTGTCCAAAAAAGAAATGGTGCTCATCATTTAGACAATGAACATACTGTTTTTGGAGAAGTAATTTCTGGTTTTGATACCATGGAAAAAATCTCCAGAGTTAAGGTTGGCGTTGATGAATGGCCTGTTGATGATGTAAAAATGAGGATTAAAATTTTAGATTGATAATTCTCTTTGTAAAACCTATCTTTGCACCTCAAATTTTGTAAATGAGTTTTTTAGAAGAAATAGCACGTAGAAGAACATTTGGTATCATATCTCACCCTGATGCCGGTAAAACGACATTGACAGAAAAATTACTGCTTTTTGGAGGTGCTATTCAAGAGGCTGGTGCTGTAAAAAACAACAAAATTAAAAAAGGAGCAACTTCCGATTTTATGGAGATTGAACGTCAACGTGGAATTTCTGTTGCTACTTCTGTGTTAGCTTTCATTTATCAAGATAAAAAAATAAACATACTAGACACCCCTGGTCATAAGGATTTTGCAGAAGACACATTTAGAACTTTAACAGCAGTAGACAGTGTTATTGTTGTCATTGATGTTGCAAAAGGGGTAGAACCACAAACTGAAAAATTAGTCAAAGTTTGTAGAATGAGAAGCATTCCAATGCTGGTTTTCATCAACAAATTAGATAGAGAAGGTAAAGATGCTTTTGACTTGTTAGATGAAGTAGAACAAAAATTGGGTTTACGGGTTACACCGATGAGTTTTCCTATTGGAATGGGGTATGATTTTAAAGGAATTTATAATATTTGGGAAAAAAAATTAAACCTTTTTTCTGGAGATAATAAAACCTCAATTTCAGAAGGTGTTCTATTTGATGATTTGTCAAATCCAGAATTAGATTCAGTAATTGGTGAAACAGCCGCAGAAACTTTACGTGAAGAAATAGAATTAGTTGAAGAAGTATATCCCAACTTTAATCAACAAGAGTATCTAGAAGGGAAATTACAACCTGTCTTTTTTGGTTCCGCTTTAAATAATTTTGGTGTAAAAGAACTGTTAGATGCTTTTATAAATATAGCTCCATCACCTCAACCCAAGAAAGCAGAGGAACGCATGGTCGATTCTAAAGAAGAAAAACTAACAGGTTTTGTGTTTAAAATTCATGCGAATATGGATCCAAAACACAGGGATAGATTGGCTTTTATAAAAATTGTTTCTGGAGTATTTAGAAGAAATGCACCTTATTTACATGTTAGAAATGGTAAAAAAGTAAAATTTTCAAGTCCTAATGCCTTTTTTGCCGAAAAAAAAGAAATTGTAGATGAATCTTTTCCTGGAGATATCGTTGGGATACATGATACTGGAAACTTTAAAATTGGAGATACCTTAACTGAAGGAGAACAATTAAATTTTAAAGGGATTCCAAGTTTCTCTCCTGAACATTTTCGTTATGTAAACAATGCAGATCCAATGAAATCAAAGCAATTGTACAAGGGTTTAGATCAATTAATGGATGAAGGTGTTGCGCAGTTATTTACCTTAGACATGAATGGACGTAGAGTTATTGGTACTGTTGGAGCCTTACAATATGAAGTAATTCAATACAGGTTAGAGCATGAATACGGCGCTAAGTGTAGTTATGAAAATTTACAAGTTCACAAAGCTTGCTGGGTAGAGCCGGAAGATATAAAAAATGAAGAATTTAAGAAATTTAAGAGAGTAAAACAGCGGTATTTAGCGAAAGACAAACAAGGTCAATTGGTGTTTTTAGCAGACTCTGAGTTTACAATTCAAATGACACAAAGCAAGTATCCATCTGTAAAACTTCACTTCGTTAGTGAATTTAAAAGTTAATAAAATTGAAAAAATTCTATTTTTTAGTCTGCTCCAAACTGTTTTCAAAAACTGAAAACTCGAGGGATCCTTTTTCAATAAAAAAAATCAACAATTTAATTAGATTCGAGTATATTTAATGAATATACCAACAAATAAGGTTGCCTTCGATCTAGCAACTTTGATCATCATAAATAGGTTCAGAAATATAAATAAAAACAAATAACAAGTAGAATATGGAAAATGGTATATATGCAAAATTCACCACTCCTAAAGGAGATATTTTGGTGAATTTAGAATTTGAAAAAGTTCCCGGAACAGTTGGAAACTTTATCGCTTTGGCAGAAGGTAATTTAGAAAACTCATCAAAACCTCAAGGAACACCTTACTATGATGGGTTGAAATTTCATAGAGTAATTGCCGATTTTATGATTCAAGGTGGATGTCCACAAGGAACAGGAACAGGAAATCCAGGATATAAATTTGATGATGAGTTTCATCCAGATTTAAAACATGATGCTCCGGGTAAATTGGCAATGGCCAACTCAGGACCAGCTACAAATGGAAGCCAATTTTATATTACTCATGTTCCAACTCCCTGGTTAGACAATAAGCATACTGTTTTTGGGACTGTGGTTGAAGGACAAGATGTTGTAGATGCTGTTGCACAAGAAGATGAAATGAAATTAGAAATCATTAAAGTTGGTGAAGCTGCAAAAAACTTTAATGCCGTTGAAGCTTTTAGAACTTTTGAAGGATCTAGAGAAAAGCGCGAAGCGGAAGAAAAAGCAAAACAAAAAGCAATATTAGATACTGTTGCTGCTGGTTATGACGAGACTGCCAGTGGATTACGTTACCAAATATTACAAAAAGGGGAAGGTAAAAAGGCTACTAAAGGTGCCGGAGTCTCTGTACATTACAAAGGTCAATTATTAGATGGGACTGTTTTTGATTCTTCATACAAAAGAAAACAACCGATAGATTTTAATGTAGGTGTTGGTCAAGTAATTGCTGGATGGGATGAAGGAATTCAGTTGTTACAGGTAGGAGACAAAGCACGCTTTGTTATTCCTTCTGATTTAGCCTACGGAGCCAACGGTGCAGGAGGAGTGATACCCCCAGACGCTACGTTAATTTTTGATGTAGAATTAATGGATGTAAAATAAGCACATCCTTAAGTAGTTTTAAATAGCATCTTAATTATCGTAATTAAATAAAAAGCTCTCTGAATACAGAGAGCTTTTTTTAAGTTTTGTAATTATTTTGTGTATTGTTTATTTAATTTAAAAAAGCTAACTTGCATGAAAAGAGTATTTTGTAATCACCCTCAACGAACTCAAAGTTAACTTTTATAGAAATATGATTAAAAAAAACAACTTATTTAGATTTATTTTTGAAAATATTCTTGCAGATAAAACCCGTAGAAAAATTGAAAAATTGATTCTCAAAGTTGCTTTAATTAGTTTCTTTATTCACTTAGCGATTATCTACTTTTTAAAATTTAATTTTATAGATTTTAATTTTAATTCAGAATTACTTAAAAACCCTATTTCTGCAATATATACCCCTTTTTCCTTTATCCTTGTTTATGAGGTGTATCTTTTAATCTTCTATCTACCTAGATCATTTACAACCTACATAACCAAACAATACGAAATTATTACACTTATTATAATCCGTAAAATATTTAAAGATTTATCTTCAATAGAGCTTTCCGCAAATTGGTTTGAAATAAAAGATGATCTTCAATTTACCTATGATTTAATTGCTTCACTATTGTTATTTTATTTGATTTATCTTTTTCAAAAAAAAGGAAAACAAAAAGGAATCCAGAAGTTAAGTATCACTCCTGAAATTGAAAAATTTGTTAAAAAGAAAAAATTGATTGCTGTCGTTTTAGTGCCACTTTTTTTTGGGATGGCCATATTTACGCTCGTAAATTGGTCTGCTGGGATTTCAATGTCATTCAACCAACTACCAGAATTTGACAGTATCAACAACCTCTTCTTTGATCAATTTTTTACAGTACTAATTTTGGTAGATGTGGTCCTTCTTTTAATTTCATTTTTCTATACAAACCAATTTCACAAAATTATCAGAAATTCAGGGTTTATCATTTCTACTATTTTAATACGAATGTCATTTGGAGTTAGCGGATTGATCAGCACTATTTTGATTGTTGTGGCCGTTCTTTTTGGACTTGCAATCATTACAACTCACAATAAATTCGAAAAGAATATTTTGTAAATATAATTCTATAAAAATATTAGTGTTTTTTGGAGCCCATGAAAAGTTCTTCATGATGACGATAACAAGCTAAAAATTATAACTACTTGCTTACTAATTACTCCATTGCTTTCTTGTAGTCGCTTAAAAGTTTTTGCACCTCAGAAGCATCAAACACAACAGGAAATAATTCCCTCAAAATGATATGGTAATCATAATCAATTTTCATAGCAGTGACCAAATGAGACATCGCATATTTTTTCTTATTTAGAATAAAAAACAAGCCCGCCAACCTGTATTCAATTTCAGCAGCATTTTTGTAAATTTTAAAAGCCCTCATCAAAATATTAATAGCGTCATTAAATTCACCTAAAAAAGAGAATATATCAGACAAGCCTATGAAATTTTCTAGAGAAGCATCATTTAAAGCCAAACATTTTTCAAATCCAGTAATGGCTTCCTCATAAAAGTTTAATTTTAAATTTATTTCTGCATAACGTCTCCAATATTCAGAGTTATGATCTTCAATCTTAATAGCCTTTGAAATATAATAAGCTGCTTTTTGATAATTTTTATTCTGATAATGTATGTTGGTCAACATCATCCAACCTTTGTCTAAAAAAGGGTCTTCATGAACTGCTTTTTTGTAATAAGAAATTGCTTCATCAACATTTTCTAATTTTTCATAACATTCTCCTATTCTTAAATACACAAAAGCCGTTGCATCGTCTAGGTCGATCGTTATTAAATAATTACCAATTGCTTCTTTATACTGAGCTAAATGCTCTAAAGTTTTTGCTTTTTCTAAATAGCCCCCTACAAAAGATTCATCAATCAAAACAGCATAGTCGAAAGAGCTTAACGCTTCTGTATACATTTCTAAAATAAAATATTGTCTTCCTAGTTGATGCCATGCTACTTCACAATATGGATTCACATCTATATATGAATTTAAGTATACTATTGCAGCTTTGTGTTCTTTTTCCATATCAAAACAATACACAATATTATACAAGGCAGCGTAATCTTCTACATCAGCTTTTATGCATTTTTGAAAAGTTAAACGGGCATTTTTAAAATCATCTACATATAAATATTCCATTCCAAGCAAAGACCAAACATCTGCTTTATCATCTGTAAAAGTTAGTGCTTTTTTAAATAATTCTATCGCTTTTATGTGATTCCCTTTTTTAGAACTAATCGAAGCTTTTTGTATAAAAACTTCGTCATTATTAGGTTCTAAACGCTCAATTATCCTCAATGTCATAGAGGCCTTATCCAACTTATCTTCAATGACATAAATCTCAACCTGAAGTAACTTTAAATCTATGGAAGCTGGATGTTGTTGTAGCCCAAGTTTGACTGCCTTTTTAGCTAAAGCGTGTTTACCAGCATCTAAATAATGAATGATTATTTCTTCAAACTCAACCAAATCAAAAAAATAAATGCTATTGGTTTTGAGCATGGATTCAAATTTTAATAGAGACATGACTATGAGATTTGAATTATAATTTAAAAGTACTATAAGTCAATAGATCCTTTTAATTTAGAATGTTTTGTTTTCAACAATTTAATTAACATTCAAAAGGGGACTATTTTATGTACTCATAAATTTTGCATATACATTTATTTGCAGTAATTTTGACGTTCAATAAGCGTCAAGCTAATTTGACAACTTTCTTATGAGCAAAAAAACCTTACTTAACTCAAAGGATATTGAAATAATTTTACATCGATTGGCATGTCAGTTAATTGAAAACCACAACGATTTTTCTAATACAGTTTTAATTGGCCTTCAGCCAAGAGGCTCCTATTTAGCAAATAGATTGTCTGATTTATTAAAAAACAAATACCAGGTTAAAGGGGTACAACTAGGACTCCTAGACATTACATTCTACAGAGACGATTTTAGAAGAAGAGAAGCTCCTATTGAAGCTACCTCAACTGAAATAGATTTTTTAATAGAAGGAAAAAATGTAGTAATTATTGATGATGTTTTATATTCAGGAAGAAGTGTTAGGGCTGCATTAACAGCATTACAATCCTACGGAAGACC
>Ga0233438_10000365_pt1 | contig 60375 bp, 57 predicted proteins | sample SI_123_September_FD_182720 | JGI IMG/M metagenome (GOLD analysis project Ga0233438, IMG submission 182720) | Seawater microbial communities from Saanich Inlet, British Columbia, Canada - SI_123_September2016_10_MG | ecosystem: Environmental > Aquatic > Marine > Inlet | place: Canada: British...
CAAATGATATCATTCATAAAGCCTTAGAGATTCTGGTTAAATTAGAACACAGGGGGGCAGTAAGTTCAGACGGAGTTACTGGAGACGGAGCAGGCATTCTCATTGATATCCCTCACAAGTTCTTTAATATATTTTGTGAATTTGATCTCCCAGAAGCCGGGGAGTACGCGGTTAGTAATGTGTTTCTGCCAAGGAAAGAAAACCAAAGGACTTATTGTGTTGAGGTTTTCGAAGAGGAAATAAAAAAACAAGGATTAAGAATTCTTGGCTGGAGAGACGTCCCTGTAAACAGTGATGTTTTAGGTGAAATTGCCAAGGAAACAGAGCCTTTTGTTAAGCAAATATTTATCAGTAAGTTAAATAGCAAACAATCAGAGTTCGATTTTAACCTAAAATTATTTGCTGCTAGGAAAATAGCAGAACATACAATTTATGACTCTAAATTATCGGAATCTAAATTCTTTTACCTCCCTAGCCTTTCTACTAAAATAATTATATTCAAAGGGTTGTTAAAGCCAGAACATATTAACGAATATTATTTAGACCTTTTCAACTCAGCACTAGATACGCGACTCGCTTTAGTGCACCAACGATTTTCAACAAATACATTTCCAACTTGGGACTTGGCTCAACCCTTTAGATATATTTGTCACAATGGTGAAATTAATACCTTACGTGGAAATGTGTCTCGTATGTTTTCACGTGAAGAAATTATAAAAAGTGACGCTTTTGGAGAGGATATAAAAAAAATAATCCCCACTATTCTCAAAGGAAAATCTGATTCGGCAAGCTTGGACATGGTCGTTGAGTTGTTGTTAATGACGGGTCGATCGCTTCCAGAAGTAATGATGATGTTAGTGCCAGAAGCATGGGAAAAAAACCCAGATATGTCCGACTCTAAAAAGGCTTTCTATGAATACAACTCATGCCAAATGGAGCCATGGGATGGACCCGCCTCGATTCCTTTTACAGATGGAAACTTTATAGGGGCTGTTCTAGACCGTAATGGTTTGAGGCCCTCACGTTACACAGTAACTAAAGATGGGAATGTCATTATGTCTTCTGAAACAGGAGTTGTTGAAATTGAGCCAGAAGAGGTAGAGTTTCATGGGCGCTTAGAGCCAGGTAAAATGTTTTTAGTAGACATGAATGAAGGCCGGATTATTAACGATGAAGAGATAAAGGAAAAGATTGCATCAAAACAGCCTTACAGGAAGTGGCTCGATGAAAATCTCATTCAGCTTAAAGAAATTTCAGCAAAAAAAGGTCCAATTATTCATAAAGAAGTTGACTTAATCAAAAGAGAATTAGCTTTTGGGTATACCAAAGAAGACATAAATACAATTATTCGGCCCATGGCTCAGTTAGGCAAGGAGCCGATTGGCTCAATGGGAAGCGATACTCCAATCGCTGTTTTATCTGAAAGACCGCAATTAATTTACAACTATTTTAAGCAAATATTCGCTCAAGTAACTAACCCGCCACTTGATGGAATTAGAGAAGAGTTGATCACAGACATTAGCCTTACCCTAGGGAGCGATACTAACATTTTTGATTGCAATTCACAGGCCTGTAAAAAATTAAAGATTCAAAACCCCGTTATTTCAAAACATGATTTAGATAAAATTAGAAATTACGATACAAACCCTAATTTTAAGGTTGAGTCTATTTCTATGCTTTATAAAATAAACCGTGGTTTAAACGAATTGGAAATCGCGCTTGAAGCCTTAGTGTCAAAGGCTTCAAAAGCAATAGATGCAGGTGCAAATATTATAATATTATCAGACCGATTTGTAGACGAGTATCATGCACCCATTCCTGCGCTATTAGCATGTTCGTATGTAAATCATGCACTTCACAAGCTAAGTAAGCGCTCGCGAGTCAGTTTGATAATTGAGTCAGCAGAGCCAAGAGAGGTTCATCATTTTGCACTTTTATTTGGTTTTGGAGCAAGTGCCGTAAACCCATACATCGTTAATGAAATTGTAGAGAAACAAATTAAAGACTCTGACATTACTGAACTAGATTACTTATCGGCTATAAAAAACTACAACAAGGCTGTTGGAAAAGGGATTTTAAAAGTGATGAATAAAATTGGAATTTCTACTCTTAACTCTTACCGTGGATCTCAATTGTTTGAATGTGTAGGGATTAACACTAATACGGTTGAAAAGTACTTTCCTAATACGCCAACAAGAATTCAAGGGATAGGACTTAGGGAAATTGAAAAAGAAATTTTAAAACGACACAAAAAGGCATTTAATTCTAATATAGAATCTGAAATTGAAATTGGAGGTGAATACAGATGGCGTCGTGGGCAGGAAAAACACATGTTTAACCCATTAACGGTGGCCAAGCTTCAGGAATCTGTACGCACGAATAAAGCATCTACTTTTAAAGAGTATTCTGAGCTTGTCAATGACCAGTCAACTCGTCTAATGACAATCAGAGGTCTTTTTGAATTTGATCAATTTGACCCAATTCCAGTTGAAGAGGTTGAACCATGGACAGAAATAGTGAAGCGCTTCAAGACTGGCGCAATGTCTTATGGGTCCATTAGTAAAGAAGCACATGAAAACCTTGCGGTAGCCATGAACAGAATAGGTGGAAAAAGTAATTCTGGTGAAGGAGGAGAGGATGAGGATCGATTTTATAAAAACGCACAGGGCGATTGGAGAAATTCGGCAATAAAGCAAGTTGCTTCTGGTCGATTTGGAGTTACCTCTAATTATTTAACAAGTGCCAATGAGGTTCAAATTAAAATCGCTCAAGGAGCAAAGCCAGGTGAGGGAGGTCAACTACCAGGGCCAAAAGTGAATGCGGAAATTGCAAAAACAAGAAACTCTACTCCTTATGTGGGGCTAATTTCGCCACCACCACACCACGATATTTATTCAATTGAAGATCTTTCACAATTAATTTACGACGTCAAGTCAGCTAACAGAGCCGCACGCATTAATGTGAAGCTCGTATCTGAAATTGGGGTAGGAACTGTGGCTGCAGGGGTTGCCAAAGCTAAAGCGGATGTTGTTTTAATATCTGGTTTTGACGGAGGTACAGGCGCTTCACCATTAACATCACTAAAACATTGTGGCCTTCCTTGGGAGCTAGGAATTGCTGAGGCACAACAAACACTTGTGATGAATAACTTAAGAAATCGAATTGTCTTGGAATGTGATGGGCAGTTAAAGACCGGTCGTGATGTAGCGATTGCATGTCTATTAGGTGCAGAAGAATTTGGGTTTGCAACAGCGCCTTTAGTTGCTTCGGGGTGTATTATGATGCGGGTATGCCACTTAAACACTTGTCCAGTTGGTATTGCAACTCAAAACCCGGAATTACGTAAAAAGTTTAAAGGAAAGCCGGAACATGTAGTTAACTATATGTATTTCGTAGCCCAAGAATTACGCGAAATTATGGCACAGTTAGGATTTAAAACCGTCAATGAAATGGTGGGACAGGTTCAAAAATTAAACCGAAAAAAGGCAATTGAACACTATAAAGCTTCAGGAATTGATTTGACACCGATTTTACATAAAGTTAAAGTGTCTAAAGACGTAAAGCTATTTAATACAGAATCACAAGATCACAACCTTGAAGCTCATTTAGATTTTAAGCTCATTAAGCAAGCTCACCAAGGGATATTTAGAAGACAAAGAACTCATTTAAAGCTTCCTATTTCTAATGTTGATAGAGCAGTTGGTGCGTTGTTAAGTAATGAAATTTCTAAAATTTATGGCACTGAAGGCCTTCCAGAAGACACAATAAATATTGATTTTAATGGCTCCGCAGGACAAAGTTTTGGAGCCTTTACTACAAAAGGAGTTTCAATGACTGTTCACGGAAATACAAATGATTACCTAGGGAAAGGACTCTCTGGGGCTAAACTTATAATAAAAGTTCCCCAGACCTCTACAATTATTCCAGAAGACAATATTATAACAGGAAATGTGACGCTGTATGGAGCTACTTCTGGAGAGGTATATATTAACGGAAAAGCAGGAGAACGTTTTTGCGTTCGTAACTCAGGAGCTAAAGCTGTTGTTGAAGGAATTGGCGACCATGGTTGCGAGTATATGACTGGAGGAGTTGCTGTGATACTTGGAAAAGTAGGTAGAAACTTTGGAGCAGGAATGAGTGGGGGCGTAGCTTATGTTTTAGACGAAGATCAAACCTTCACAAAAAACTGTAATGGAGACGACTTGAATATTGATCCAATTAAGCTCGAGGAAGACGAGACTCAACTACGACTATTAATTGAAAATCATTTTGTTGCGACTTCAAGTCCACTTGCAAAACGAATTTTAGAAACTTGGAGAGGAACACTCCCTAAGTTCAAAAAAGTACTGCCAGAAGAATACAGACAGGCTTTATTAAGATTAGAAAAGGAACAACTAGAAACAGTTTAAAGATGGGAAAGACTACAGGATTTTTAGAGTTTAAGCGTCAGGATGAAACCTATCAAGCGCCAAAAAGTAGAGTAAAAAACTATAAGGAGTTCACAATCCCATTAAAGGAGTCTAAGCTAAAAGACCAAGGCGCTCGCTGTATGGATTGTGGAATTCCGTTTTGTCATAGCGGATGTCCGTTGGGGAATTTAATTCCAGATTTCAATGATAAGGTTTATAGAGGGAAATGGAAAGAAGCTGCTGAAATATTACACTCAACAAATAACTTTCCGGAATTCACTGGGAGATTATGTCCAGCACCCTGTGAGGAAGCCTGTGTTTTGGGGATTAACGAAGATCCGGTAAGTATAGAGAATATTGAAAAAAATATTGTAGAAACCGCCTTTAAAGAAGGCTGGATTACAGCAAAACTACCAAAATTAAGAACGGATAAAACTGTTGCTATTATTGGATCGGGACCTGCGGGCTTAGCTGCTGCTCAACAATTAAACAGAGCCGGACATACTGTAACCGTTTTTGAGCGTGATGAAAAGCTTGGAGGACTTTTGCGCTATGGTATTCCTGATTTCAAAATGGAAAAAAACGTAATTGATCGACGTTTAAATGTTTTGGCAGAAGAGGGAATCATATTTAAAACTAATGCACATGTTGGAAAAACGATAGATGCCAACAAGCTAAAATCAGAGTTTGATGCTGTTGTACTTTGTGGAGGTGCGACTGTCAAAAGAAATATCCCTATTCCTGGATCTGACCTCAAAGGCGTTCATCAGGCGATGGACTTTTTAAAATTAAACAATCAGTATGTTGATGGGTTAGCCGACTTTGAAGATATTATTTCTGCAAAAGACAAAAAGATCATTGTAATTGGTGGTGGAGATACTGGATCCGACTGCATTGGAACTTCGAATCGCCATGGTGCTACATCCGTAACTAACTTTGAAATTTTAACTAAGCCAACAGAAGGAAGGCCTGCAAATCAACCTTGGCCATATTGGCCCATGAAACTTAAGAGGACCTCTTCGCATCAAGAAGGTGTTGAGCGATTTTTCAGTATATCAACTAAAGAGTTTATTGGCGATGACAAAGGACAATTAAAAGCCTTAAAAACAGTAGAAGTAGAATGGATTTTTAAAGAAGGAGAGAGACCAGAGCTAAAAGAGGTCTTAAATTCAGAGAAAATATGGGACTGTGATTTAGTATTGCTTGCTTTGGGGTTTACAGGAGCTGAAAAAAAATTAGCAGACCAATTTGGATTAGATATGGACTTCAGAACAAACATTAAAGCAACAACAAAAGACTACGTAACAAATGTTCCTGGAATATTTGCAGCAGGTGATATGCGTCGTGGACAATCATTAATTGTTTGGGCGATATCAGAGGGACGACAAGCAGCACACCACGTTGATTCGTACTTAATGGGCAGCTCAACACTGCCTCTAAAAGATGATAGTGATTTACCAAGGATTTAATATTATTTTTAACCTTTGAACATCACACAAAAAATGATATAAATGCTTGAAAAAGAATAGTTTAGACTAATATTTAAATGATTGAGTTTAGACCATTTACAGACATAATTACCACAGTAAGTACGTAAAAAGATAATTTCGATACTTCTAAGGGATAAAATCTAAAATGAAACAATTAAATAAATACAGTAAAGCCGTTACTCAAGATCCTACGCAACCAGCAGCACAAGCGATGCTTCACGCGATCGGACTTACCAAAGAGGACTTTAAAAAACCTTTAGTAGGAATTGCTAGCACAGGTTATGAGGGCAACCCATGCAACATGCACTTAAATGATCTTGCTAAACTGGTTAAAAAAGGGACTATTAACAAAGATGTTATTGGCTTAATTTTTAACACAATAGGCGTCAGTGATGGCATTTCGATGGGAACACCTGGAATGCGTTTTTCACTTCCTTCAAGAGATGTTATTGCAGACTCTATGGAAACCGTGGTTCAAGCTATGAGTTACGATGGGATGATTACGGTAGTAGGCTGTGATAAAAATATGCCAGGAGCATTAATGGCAATGATTCGTGTAAATAAGCCTTCCATATTAGTCTATGGCGGGACTATAGACTCTGGATGTCATAACGGGAAGAAACTAGATATTGTATCTGCTTTTGAAGCTTGGGGAAGTAAAGTTTCTGGAACTATGTCAGAATCTGAATTTGAAACAATTGTTGAAAAAGCCTGTCCAGGGGCAGGCGCTTGCGGCGGGATGTACACTGCCAACACAATGGCTTCAGCAATCGAAGCCCTAGGAATGACACTTCCGTTCAATTCTTCTAACCCAGCGAGCGGAGAAGAAAAAAAGGAAGATGCGCTAAAAGCAGGTGAAGCAATGCGGGTATTACTAGAAAAAGATATAAAACCATCTGATATAATCACTAAGAGATCGCTTGAAAATGCAATAAGACTCGTAACAATCTTAGGAGGATCGACAAATGCAGTACTTCACTTTTTAGCTATTGCAAGAGCAGCTCAAATATCATTTACTCTACAAGATTTTCAGAGAATCAGTGACAATACACCTTTTTTAGCAGATTTAAAACCAAGTGGAAAGTACTTGATGGAAGATGTACACCGAGTCGGTGGGATTCCAGCGGTGATGAAATATTTGTTATCTAAAGGACTATTGCATGGAGACTGTTTAACGGTGACTGGAAAAACAATTGCAGAAAATCTTGCTGAGGTTGAAGGCTTAAAAAAAGGTCAAGATGTAATTATGTCAATTGAAACCCCTATTAAAGCTTCTGGCCACTTACGAATGCTGTATGGAAATTTAGCACCAGGCGGAAGTGTTGCTAAAATCACCGGAAAAGAGGGGTTAAATTATAAAGGAACCGCCAAAGTATTTGAAGGTGAATATGCGGCTAATAATGGAATTCGTGACGGAAGAGTAAATAAAGGCGATGTGGTTGTAATCAGATATGAAGGCCCGAAAGGAGGCCCAGGAATGCCTGAAATGTTAAAACCCACAGCAGCCATTATGGGTGCCGGATTAGGAAAAGACGTTGCGCTTATAACCGATGGAAGATTTTCAGGTGGTACACACGGATTTGTTGTAGGTCACATTACTCCAGAAGCTCAAGAAGGAGGGGCTATTGCCATGGTAAAAGACGGAGACATTATTACCATTGACGCTGATACAAACTCAATTATACTTGATGTTTCTGAAGAGGAACTTGAATTACGAAAAGCAAAGTGGATAGCGCCCCCCTTAAAAGTTACAAGCGGTGTGCTTTATAAATATGCAAAAACAGTATCATCCGCATCCATAGGGTGTGTAACAGATGAATTTTAAATTTAGATTATGGATACACTGACCGCTATTCAGAAGCAATACTTAGAGCAACCTAAGGAACTCATTTCAGGAAGTGAAGCGATAGTGAGATGTTTGTTAGCTGAAGGGGTTGACGTTTTATACGGATATCCAGGCGGTGCAATTATGCCTGTTTACGATGAGCTATATAAGTATGAGGACAAGATAAATCACGTCTTAACAAGACATGAGCAATGTGCCGCTCACGCCGCTCAAGGATATGCGCGTATTTCTGGCAAAGTAGGGGTTGCTATCGCCACTTCAGGACCTGGAGCCACAAATTTAGTCACTGGTATTGCCGATGCGCAAATAGACTCAACACCTATTGTCTGTATTACAGGACAAGTACCTTCACATTTACTGGGTAGCGACGCCTTTCAAGAAACAGACATTGTAGGTATTTCAACGCCAGTAACTAAGTGGAATCACCAAGTAACAAAAGCGTCTCAAATTCCAGAAATTATAGCCAGAGCATTTTATATCGCAAAAAGTGGCAGACCCGGCCCCGTCTTGATTGATATTACGAAAGATGCTCAGTTTGAACAATTTGATTTTCAGTATAAGAAGTGTACAGGAGTTCGAAGTTATGTTCCAGTTCCAAAAACAGATCCGTCAACTATTGCTGACGCTGCAACTCTAATAAATAACGCTAAAAAGCCATTGATAATTTGGGGACAAGGAATTATACTTAGCAAAGCTGAGGTAGAGCTTAAAGCGTTAGTTGAAAAAGCAGGAATTCCCGCAGCTTGGACTATTATGGGCGCTTCAGCGCTTCCAACATCACACCCACTAAATATAGGAATGGTTGGAATGCATGGAAACTATGCACCAAACATATTAACAAATGACTGCGATGTGTTAATCGCAATCGGGATGCGTTTTGATGACCGTGTTACAGGAAAATTAGATGAGTACGCAAAACAAGCTAAAATTATTCACCTTGAAATTGATCCAGCAGAAGTTGATAAAAACATCAAAACAGATGTTGCTGTGTTGGGAGATGCTAAACAGAATTTAATAGAGCTGTTACCACAGGTTGACGCCAACTCACACCCTGAATGGCTTAAAAAATTCAAGGATTTATATGAAATAGAATATAATAAAGTCATTAAAAATGATTTGTACCCAACCAAAGAGGGTTTGACAATGGGAGAAGTACTTAATGAGATAAACACCCAAACGAAAGGTGAGGCTGCGATTGTTTCAGACGTTGGTCAACATCAAATGATAGCATGTCGATATGCTAACTTTAATGTTACTAAAAGCAACATCACTTCAGGAGGTTTAGGCACTATGGGATTTGCATTGCCTGCAGCAATAGGAGCAAAAATGGCAGCTCCAGAAAGAGAAGTCATTGCTGTAATTGGTGACGGGGGATATCAAATGACTATACAAGAGTTAGGAACTATATTTCAAAATAAATTACCTGTAAAAATAGTTGTTTTAAATAATGAGTTTTTAGGGATGGTTCGCCAATGGCAACAATTATTTTTTGAAAAGCGTTACGCGTCTACAGTTATGGCAAACCCTAATTTTGTAGCCATCGCTAAGGGTTATTATATAGAAGCAAAAAAAGTCACAAAACGAGAAGGTTTAGCAGCTGCTGTAAAGGAAATGATTGATAGTGATGGACCCTATTTTTTAGAAGTTTGTGTAGAAAAGGAAGGCAATGTGTTTCCAATGGTTCCATCAGGAGCATCGGTATCAGATATAAGATTAGAATAGGATGGAAACAGAAAAACAACTTTATACAGTCTCTGTGTATACCGAAAACAACATTGGTTTACTAAATAGAATCTCTGCAATTTTTCAGCGAAGACACATTAATATTGAAAGTCTAAATATTTCCGTTTCTGAAATTGAAGGCGTTTCTCGTTTTACGATATTGATTAACATGTCCGAAGATCAAGTTAAAAAAATCATAGGTCAAATTGAAAAACAAGTCGAAGTAATCAAGGCTTATTACCATACAGATGATGATACTATTTATCAAGAATCTTGTTTGTTCAAAATCAAATCAGACTTGCTGTTTGAAGAACGTCAAATTCAAAATATAATAAAGGAAAGCAACGCACATATTGTTACGGTTAACAAAGAGTTTTTTGTTCTTGAAAAATCAGGGAGAAGAGCGGAATTAGAAATCCTGCACAAAGCTCTTAGTATTTTTGGAATTATGCAATTTGTACGTTCTGCTCGAATTGCAGTCACTAAAGACGAACTAAAGATAACAAAAATGCTTAATGCATTTAAAAATTTAAAAAATCAACAAAAATTATAATGGGAAATTATTTTAACACTTTATCCTTAAGTCAAAAATTAGATCAACTTTCAAAATGTAGATTCATGGAATCTTCCGAGTTTGAAGATGGCGTAACTGCTCTAATAGGAAAAACAGTTGTAATTGTAGGCTGTGGAGCTCAAGGACTTAACCAAGGGCTCAACATGAGGGATTCAGGCCTCAATATTTCATATGCCCTACGCGAAAAAGCAATTAAAGACGAGCGTCAATCCTTTAAGAACGCCTTTTCTAATGGCTTTACCGTTGGCACTTATGAGCAGTTGATCCCAGGTGCTGATTTGATTCTCAACCTAACTCCAGACAAACAGCACTCAAATGTTGTTGACTCTGTTATGCCACTTATGAAAAGAGGTGCGACACTCGCGTACTCACATGGTTTTAATATTGTAGAGGAAGGAAAGCAGATTCGGAAAGACCTAACAGTTATAATGGTTGCTCCAAAATGCCCAGGAAGTGAAGTTAGAGAAGAGTATTTAAGAGGATTTGGCGTTCCAACACTAACAGCTGTTCATCCAGAAAACGACCCAGAGGGTAAGGGATGGTCACAGGCAAAAGCGTATGCAGCGGCGACAGGTGGTCACCGAGCAGGGGTTTTAGAGTCCTCTTTTGTAGCCGAGGTTAAAAGTGATTTAATGGGCGAGCAAACTATTTTGTGTGGAGTGCTTCAAACAGCTTCGATTTTATCCTTTGATAAAATGATTGAAAAGGGCATTGACGGAAACTATGCTTCCAAACTTATTCAGTACGGATGGGAAACAATTACCGAAGCTTTAAAACATGGAGGAATCACAACTATGATGGACCGTTTGTCGAATCCAGCAAAAATTAAAGCATATGAAATATCAGAAACCTTAAAAGGAATTATGAAGCCCCTTTTTGTAAAACACATGGACGATATTATGTCTGGATATTTTTCGAAAACGATGATGGAAGACTGGGCAAATGACGACGTTAACTTATTAAAGTGGCGTGCAGCAACAGGAGAAACAGCTTTTGAGAAAACTCCAGCAACAAACCAACAAATTTTAGAGCAAGAATATTTTGATCACGGTGTGCTAATGGTTGCTTTTGTACGAGCAGGCGTAGAATTAGCTTTCGAAACAATGGTAAGCTCAGGAATTGTCGAAGAGTCTGCTTATTACGAGTCGTTGCACGAGCTTCCACTAATTGCAAATACTGTGGCTAGAAAAAAATTATTTGAAATGAATAGAATTATTTCGGATACAGCAGAATATGGCTGTTATTTATTTGATCACGCCTGTAAGCCATTATTAGTTAATTTTATGAAAACAGTAGAAACCGATGTTATCGGGACTTCTTTTGTTTCAACAAAGAATGTGGATAATCAAGAACTAATACGTGTTAACGATGCGATCAGAAATCATCCAATTGAAGCAACTGGCAAGGTCTTAAGAACAGCAATGACAGCTATGAAAGTAATTAAATCTGACAACTAAAACGAATGTCAAAAAACCCCCCTTATTTTCCAACAATTGATGCGGTAAAAGCAGCGGCAAGGAATCTTGAAGGCATATCAAACGTAACGCCCTTAACTCACAATCCTCAATACTCTTCCATGTTTGATTGTAACTTAAGTTTTAAGCGTGAAGATTTACAAGTGGTAAGGTCGTACAAAATTAGAGGTGCTTATAATAAAATGTCGTTTTTGACGTCTTCCGAAAAGGAAAATGGAGTTGTTTGTGCAAGCGCGGGTAATCATGCTCAAGGAGTTGCTTTGTCTTGCAAGCTTTTAAAGATAAAGGGAACTATCTTTATGCCAATCCCCACTCCTAATCAAAAGATAGAGCGAGTCAAGATGTTTGGGGAACACTATATTAAAATAGTTTTAGTTGGCGATAGCTTTGATGATGCATATAACGAAGCGGTTAAGGATTGTAACAAACGAAAGAAAACGTTTATTCATCCTTTTAATGACGAAAAAGTAATTGAAGGGCAGGCGACGCTAGGCCTAGAGCTCATCAATCAAGCCTCAAAACCAATTGATTATGTTTTTGCAGCTGTTGGTGGTGGCGGTTTAGTTTCAGGGATGTCTACAGTATTTAAGATATTATCTCCTATTACAAAAATTATTGGTGTTGAACCTGAAGGCGCGCCTTCAATGAAAGCCGCTTTTGAAAAAGGGAAAGTAGTACAGCTAGATAATATAGATAACTTTGTTGATGGTGCTGCTGTAAAGCGAGTTGGAGATAAGAATTTCCAAATCTGTAAGGAAAACTTATTCGACATGATTACGGTTCCTGAAGGAAGTGCATGTCAGGCAATTTTAGATTTATACAATAAAGATGCAATTATCGCTGAGCCTGCTGGCGCTTTAAGCGTGGCCGCTTTAGATGTATTTAGGCCCGTAATTAAAGGCAAAAATGTAGTTTGTATCATAAGTGGAGGTAATAATGATATTACACGGACCGCAGAAATAAAGGAGCGTGCACTGCTGCATTCTAAGCTAAAGCACTATTTCATAATTACATTTCCACAACGTGCGGGTGCTTTGCGCGAGTTTGTAGTGGATATCCTAGGACCTAATGACGACATTACTCACTTTGAATATACCAAAAAGGTCAGCAGAGAAACAGGTGTAGCTGTGGTTGGAATCGAGCTTAAATCGTCCAACGATCTTGAGCCACTAATTGCTAAGATGAAACTTCACAATTTTTATGGTGATTACCTTAACGATAAGCCTGATTTATTTCAGTTTTTGGTTTAACAACTTTACTAAATCAGATTCTTATGATTTAGAGTAGTCTTTAACCTCACTAACCCTCAAAGTGTTTACCATTCCTTTTTCTTTCATTGGCATTGCTGCCAAACTAATAACCATGTCCTCAACCTCAACATACCCTTTTTTGTAGGCTATTTTATTAACATCGTTAATTGTTTCATCTGTTGAAGCAAACTTATTATAATAGAAAGCACGAACCCCCCAAAGCAAATTTAATTGCGAAATGATTCGTTTGTTTGGCGAAAAGACAAGGATGTGAGCGCCAGGACGCCATGCTGAAATTTGAAATGCTGTATATCCGCTATTTGTGAGCGTTGAAATAGCACGCGCATTAATTTCATTTGCCATATTTGCTGCATGGTAGCAAATAGATTTTGTAATAAAACGTTTGGTTCGAATGTGTGGTGGGCTTTGTGGCACATTGATTAAGTTTGAATTTTCAACAGTTTTAATAATGTTTGACATTTTTTCAATTACTTGAACAGGGTATTGACCCACAGAAGTTTCTCCAGAAAGCATAACCGCATCTGCACCGTCCATCACGGAGTTGGCAACATCATTGACCTCTGCTCGAGTTGGCGTTAAGCTTGTAATCATGGACTCCATCATTTGGGTTGCAATTATCACAGGTATTCTCGCTTTTTTTGCTTTCAAAACTAACTCCTTTTGAATTAAAGGAACTTGATGAGCAGGAACTTCAACTCCCAAATCGCCTCTGGCAACCATCAAGCCGTCACAGTAGGCTATAATTTGATCAATATTTTTTACAGCTTCTGGTTTTTCAATTTTAGCGATAATTGGGATTTTATAAGAGCTATTCTCAGAGATTAAAGTTTGAAGCTCTATTAAATCTTCTGGATTTCTTACAAATGATAGCGCCATCCAATCGACTTCTTGATTAATCGCAAACAAAGCATCCTTTTTGTCTTTTTCTGTTAAGGCAGGCTGTGAGATATCTGTATTTGGAAGATTAACCCCTTTTTTAGACTTCAGGGGTCCGCCCTGAATAACTTTAGCTTTAACTTCATCTTTTAAATTTGTAGAAACAACTTCAAAAAGCAGTTTTCCATCATCTAAAAGAATATTTTCTCCTTTTTTTGTGTCCAAAGGGAATCTGTCATATGTCATAAAGACACGATTTTTGGTTCCTTCAAAACGTTCCCCTGTAGCAAAGACGATTTCATCTCCTGGAGCCACAACTACATCATCTTTCATCACTCCTACTCTTAATTTAGGTCCTTGTAGGTCCGCCAAAATTGAAGCATTAAACCCATACTCATCATTTATCTCACGGATAAGCTTTATCCGTGTTTTGACATCTTCGTAATCTGCATGAGAGAAGTTAATTCTAAATACATTTACTCCGGTCTCAACCATTTTTAGTAGCATTTCTTTTGTACTGATTGAAGGTCCCAGCGTGGCCACAATCTTGGTTTTTTTTCTTTTGTATGACATTAATTAAATATTAGATGTTCTTTTGATTTTAGTTGTGAAACCTCTATGCTATATGCCGTAGAAACTTTTGGTATTTTTTGAATTTTATTTAAGATTTCTCTTTCGTTTATAAATCCACCTCCATTATTAATCTTTAAAAGATAATCAACGGAACTGTGTTCTGGAATTAATGAATGCTTTACCCAGCTTTTATCATTTATTTCTAAAAATAAGCCCTTAGAAACAGCAGTTTTTTCTACTAAACAATTATTTTTAATTAAATGCCAATCAGTTTGAAGCTGCGAGTTAGACCATTCAAAAATAGAAAAGGTTGCTAAGGACGTTAAAAAATCCAGATCCTCTTTTGTTCTACTCAGCTGAGTTTTCAAGTTTTGATTTAAAAGGTAGGCTAACCGGTAGTCTTCCATTTCACAGTGGACCGCTAAGAGCGAATAATTCAAGTCTTCATAATCGTCAACAAGCAGTTTGTGCAAGGCCATAATCACTATTAAATATTTTTCAAATATAAGATATTAAGCTAGGAGTTTAACTTGTTTCAAAGCTTCATATGGCTTATTCATTACGAAAACGTTATAGTTTTACTTAAAATTTGAATCAAATATTTTTATCGATTTTACCTTGAAGTGCAAAATAGGCCCGTTTTGATGCTTTTTCTTCTGCTTTCTTTTTCGAGGTAGCCCTCGCCTTAGCTATTGTCTTTCCATTTATGCGTAGCTTAACCGAGAAGTGTTTTAACTCATCTTTTCCGAAATCTTCTAGATTTTCAAAATAAAAAGTTTTCTTTTCTTTTTGACACCACTCAATAATAAAGCTTTTATAACTAATAATTTCACCCTCTAACGAATCAATGTTAACATGGGGGTGTATCACTGTTTTGTAAATAAATTGTTCACAAGTATTATAGCCTTTATCTAAAAAGACCGCACCCGTTAGAGCCTCAAATAAGTTACCGTGAATGTTTTCTCCAAACTGGGATAAAGGAATTTTAGTATCCATCAAGCTAGAAAGTTCTAGCTCTTTACCAATTTCGTTCAAATGTTTTCTGCTAACAACTTTTGACCTCATTTTTGTCAGGTAACCCTCATCTCCACTAGGATTTTTGTCAAATAAATAGTGCGCTATAACTGCACTTAGAACAGAATCTCCTAAAAACTCTAGTCTTTCGTAGCTAATAGGATTTCCTAATTCGTCTGTTCGATTTGTCGAACGGTGAGTTAAAGCTTTTTCGTAGTATACAGATTTACCTAGCTTAAAACCTATTATTTTTTTTAAAGATCCTATAAAGTTTGTGTCCTTTTCAGAACCGCGCTTAAAGATATTTTTTATAGGAATCAAAGAGTTTTAATCTATTTTCTTGAAAACAACACAGGCATTGTGGCCTCCAAAACCAAACGTATTACTCATTACAACTTTTACGTCTCGTTTTTGAAATTTGTTTAAGGTCAAATTTAAATCCGGATCAATGTTTTCATCAGGAGTAGTATGGTTAATCGTTGGCGGAATTATGCCGTGTTCAATTGACAAAATGGAAGAAATGGCTTCAATTGCTCCCGCGGCTCCAAGCAAATGACCAGTCATGGACTTTGTTGAATTTATATTTAGAGTTTTAGCATGTGTACCAAAAACTTCTTTAATTGCCTTTAGTTCTGCTACATCTCCCAATGGAGTAGATGTTCCGTGGGTATTAATGGCGTCAACTTCCTCAGGTTTTAATCCTGCATTCTCAAGACAGTTTTTCATTACTGCAATAACCCCAATTCCATCTGGATGAGGGGCTGTCATATGATGTGCATCCGAAGATAGTCCACCACCTACAAGTTCTGCATAGATTTTGGCACCTCTAGATTTTGCATGTTCATATTCTTCTAATACTAAAGCTCCGGCTCCTTCGCCTAAAACAAAACCATCTCTTGTTTGATCAAAAGGCCTAGAGGCAGTTTTAGGACTTTCATTTCGTGTTGATAGAGCATGCATTGCATTGAAACCAGCCATTCCGGATTGAGTTACGCATGCCTCGCTACCACCGCTCACAATGACGTCACAGTGCCCTAGCCTTACAAGGTTGAGCGCATCAAATATTGCGTTAGCTGAAGAGGCGCATGCAGATACAGTTGTGTAGTTTGGCCCCATGAAACCGTGTTTGATTGAGATATTACCAGGCGCAATATCAGCTATCATTTTAGGGATAAAAAAGGGATTAAACCTTGGAGTTCCATCGCCATTAGCAAAATTGATAACTTCATTTTGAAAGGTTTCAATACCGCCGATTCCAGCACCCCAAATAACCCCAATACGAAGTTTGTTTACACGGTCTAAATCAAGTTTTGAATCTTGAATAGCTTCATCAGAAGCCACCATTGCATATTGAGCAAACCGATCCATTTTTCGAGCTTCTTTGCGGTCAAAAAAGTCTAATGCATTAAAGTTTTTTAATTCACAAGCAAATTTAGTTTTGAATAGTTCCGTATCAAAGTAAGTTATGGGTGCACAACCGCTTTTGCCGCTTATTAGACCATCCCAATACTCATCTATATTATTGCCAATCGGAGTCAATGCTCCAAGGCCTGTTACTACAACTCGCTTTAGTTTCATAAAAAATTAAATGCAATTATTTAGCAGCCTCTATATAAGAAACAGCTTGACCTACAGTTGCGATGTTTTCAGCTTGGTCGTCTGGGATTTGGATGTCAAATTCTTTTTCAAATTCCATTATTAGCTCTACAGTGTCTAGCGAATCTGCTCCAAGGTCGTTAGTGAAGCTAGCTTCTGTTACCACTTCGTTTTCGTCAACGCCTAGTTTGTCTACAATAATCGCTTTTACTCTTGATGCAATGTCTGACATAATATTTATATTTTAGTTTTTAATTAGGATGCAAAAATAAAAAACTTTACATTAAAACAAGTGAATACTTTAAAAATGTGTGTTTAAAAACGCTTTTATTGGCTTTGTGTTGTGGTTTTACTTCTAAATGTGGATAATTATTCTTTTTTTTGTTAAAAAAATTTAATGAAACGAATTGCAATTTTTGCATCTGGATCTGGATCAAATGCAGAAAATATTATTAAATATTTTAGAACAAATAAGTCTGCCGATGTAGTTCTTATTCTTTCTAACAATCCTGATGCATTTGTTTTAAACCGCGCATCAAGACTGAATATTAAATCAATAGTTTTTAATAAGCAACAAATTAATAATCCTCACTGGGCAACAACAAACCTGTTGAATTATAACATAGATCTTATAGTTCTGGCTGGTTATTTATGGAAGTTTCCAACATACTTGTTAAAAAAGTATCAGAATAAAGTAATAAACCTCCATCCTTCATTATTGCCAAAATATGGAGGTAAGGGAATGTATGGCACAAATGTGCACAAGGCCGTGGTCCTTCATAAAGAAGTAGAGTCTGGTATTACAATTCACTATGTTAATGAGCATTATGATCAAGGAGCAATTATTTTTCAAGCAAAATGCCAAATACTAGAGTCTGATACTTTCAGCGATGTAGCGGATAAAATTCGCAAATTAGAGCTACACCATTTGCCAGTAGTTGTTAGTAAAATAATTTACAAAGATGGCTAAATCAAAAAAAAAATATTATGCCGTTTGGAAAGGTCACAGAACCGGTGTTTTTGAAAGCTGGAGCGAATGTAAAGCTCAAATATCAAATTATCACGGAGCTCAGTACAAATCTTTTTTAACCTTTGAGCTAGCTAAAGCAGCCTTTATGGGGAACTATTTGGATTATGTTGGTAAAAACAAGGCCTCAAAGCCTTTGTCAGAATCTCACAAAAGGCTAATTGGGCTGCCAAACCTTAACTCTATTTCTGTGGACGCTGCCTCAAGCGGTAATCCAGGAAAAATGGAATATAGAGGGGTTGACACTGAGTCTCAAAAACAATTATTTCACAAGGGTCCTTTCCAGGAAGGCACAAATAATATTGGTGAGTTTTTAGCGCTTGTGCATGGACTGGCACTTTTAAAGCAAAAAAAGAGTAATCGACTTATTTATACTGACTCCAGGACAGCAATCAGTTGGGTTAAAAAAAAACATTGTAACACTAAGTTAGCACGAAACCCCAACAATGCAGCTATGTTTCAGCTTGTAGACAGAGCTGTTTTATGGTTAAAAAGCAATACTTATACCACTACGATTGTTAAATGGGAAACAAAGATCTGGGGTGAAATCCCTGCAGATTTTGGACGCAAATAATTTGTACAATTACAGCCCGCGAATTAGTATTATAAAAAAGAAAAATACGTAACTTTGTTTATTAATTCTATAGATTCAGATGAGTAAGTTATTAATCGTTGGTACAGTTGCATTTGACGCTGTTGAGACCCCTTTTGGAAAAACAAATAAAATACTTGGGGGGTCCGCTTCCTATATTGCCCTATCAGCCTCCCAATTTAATACTAGTAGTGCCATAGTTTCTGTGGTAGGAGGCGATTTCCCAGAGGCTCATTTAAACCTCTTTTCTAAAAAAGGCATAGACATTTCAAGTATTGAAATTATTAAGGAAGGGAAAACGTTTTTCTGGAGTGGACGATATCATAACAATATGAATAGTCGTGACACTTTAGTTACAGAGCTTAATGTTTTAGAAAATTTTAAGCCAATAGTTTGTAACAAGTTTATAGACGCAGATATTTTAGTTTTAGGTAATTTACATCCAATTGTACAATTGAGTGTTTTAGACCAAATGAACAGTTCATCAACATTTGTTATTCTCGATACAATGAATTTTTGGATGGATAATGCCCTTGATGATCTTATGGACGTCATTAAGCGCGTTGATGTTATTACAATTAATGACGAAGAGGCACGGCAATTAACAGGGCAGCACTCATTAGTTTCTGCTGCTAAGAAAATTCACTCTATGGGTCCCGAATACGTCGTGATTAAAAAGGGTGAGCACGGAGCCCTGCTGTTTAACAACGACGATATGTTTTCAGCACCAGCACTACCGCTAGAATCTGTTTTTGATCCTACCGGAGCTGGAGACACATTTGCTGGTGGATTTGCTGGATTTTTGTCAGAATCTCAAAAAATTAACTTTGAAAGCATGAAAAATGCAGTTATTTACGGCTCAACACTTGCATCGTTTTGCGTAGAGAAATTTGGTACTGAACGCCTTGAATCTCTTAAATCTGATGAAATCGAACGTCGACTAATTGCTTTCAAAAAGTTGACACAATTTGAAATTAAATAAATAGTATCAAAAGCGCGCCTAATTTAGGCGCGTTTTTAGTTAAAACAAGTTATACCAAAAACGACAGTATGAGTGATGCAATACAACACGAATGCGGAATTGCCCACATTAGATTATTAAAACCTCTAGACTTTTACAAAAAAAAGTATGGTACTGCTTTTTATGGGATCAATAAAATGTATCTCATTATGGAGAAACAGCATAATCGTGGACAAGACGGTGCTGGATTTGCTAGTATTAAATTAGACATGCAGCCTGGCGAACGGTATATTAGCCGAGTAAGATCAATAAAACAACAACCAATACAAGATATTTTCGATCAAATTAACACTCGTATAAACGATATATTAACCAAAAATCCACACATAGCTAATGATGTCAAAGCTCAAAAGAAAAATGTACCTTATCTTGGGGAGTTAATGTTGGGGCACGTCCGATACGGGACTTTCGGAAAAAACAGTGTAGAAAGTGTTCATCCTTTTTTGAGACAAAACAATTGGATGCATCGAAATTTAATTTTAGCAGGAAACTTTAACATGACAAATGTGAAGTCACTTTTTAAAAACCTTGTCGAAATAGGACAACACCCCAAAGATTATACAGATACGATCACTATTATGGAAAAAATAGGTCATTTTTTAGATGATTCCGTGTCAAAGCTATATAAGAAACTGAAAAAAGAAGGTTATACAAAAATGCAATGTTCGCCTTTAATAGCTGAAAGACTTAATTTAAAAAAAATATTGTCGAAAGCTGCAAAAAATTGGGACGGAGGTTATGCAATGGCTGGGCTTTTGGGCCATGGAGATTCATTTGTACTTAGAGATCCATCTGGCATTCGTCCAGCGTACTATTACAAAGATGACGAAGTCGTTGTAGTAGCATCAGAGCGCCCTGTTATTCAAACAGCCTTTAATGTTAATTTCGAGGACATTCACGAATTACCCCCTGGTTGTGCGATTATCACTAAAAAATCAGGTGAAACATCAATTAATCAAATCCTTAAGCCCTTAAAGCGCCTTGCTTGTTCTTTTGAAAGAATATATTTTTCAAGGGGAAGTGATTCAGAAATTTATCAAGAACGAAAGTTGTTAGGAAAACTCATTGTCCCTGAGGTTTTAAAACACATTAACTATGATATCAGAAACACAGTATTTTCTTATATCCCCAATACAGCCGAAACTTCATTTTTTGGAATGATAGAAAGAGTAGAGGAGTACCTAAATAAAAGGAAAACAGATCAAATTTTAAAGGGAACTAGGACACTATCTGCTAATAAAGTTACACAAATTCTTTCTGAACGTACGCGAATTGAGAAAATAGCAATTAAGGATGTCAAGCTTAGAACATTTATTACTGAGGACAGCAGCCGAGATGATTTGGTAGCTCACGTATATGATGTTACTTACGGAGTTATAAAACCTCAAGATAATCTAGTAATTATTGATGACAGTATTGTTCGGGGAACGACCTTAAAGAAAAGTATTATCAAAATGATGGATAGGCTTTCTCCAAAACAGATTATAGTTGTGTCGTCTGCACCACAGATAAGATACCCAGATTGTTATGGAATTGACATGGCTAATTTAGATGGTTTGATAGCATTCAAGGCAGCGCTATCGTTACTAAAAGATACTAATGCTTATCACATTGTAGAAAATATATATTCCAGATGTAAATCTCAGGAAGATCTTCCAGATAACGAGGTTGAAAACTTTGTAAAAGAAATATACGCTCCTTTTAAGCCCCAACAAATTTCTGATAAAATAGCAGAACTTTTGACTGATGAAACGATAAATGCAAACGTCAAAATTATTTTTCAACCTATTGAAAATTTACATTTAGCATGTCCTAATAATTTAGGAGATTGGTATTTTACAGGAAATTACCCAACCCCAGGAGGGAATAGGGTCGTCAACAAAGCATTTATTAATTTTTTCGAAGGAAATAAAGAAAGGGCATATTAGGAGCATAACAGTTTATCTGATAAAAAAGCATATTATCTAATTTTTTGAAAGCGTGTACGTTAAACTATTATATTTGAATTACCATGTTGTATTAAGAACATGGTAGATTTGGGGCAAAAAAGGTGAACTTCGTTCACCTTTTTTATTTATTTTATTATAATTACTTACCAGCTAAAAACCTTTTTTCAACCTCCCCCCAATTGATTACACTAAAGAAAGCTTCAATATAGTCAGGACGTCGATTTTGGTAGTTTAGGTAGTATGCATGTTCCCATACATCTAAACCTAAAATAGGTGTTCCGCCACATGATACTCCTGACATTAATGGATTATCTTGGTTTGGTGTTGAGCACACTTCAACCCTACCTCCTTTATGAACGCATAACCATGCCCATCCAGAACCAAATTGTGTAGCCGCAGCTTTACTAAAAGCTGATTTAAAGTTTTCAAATGAACCGAAAGCTTGAAGGATTGACTCATTAAGCTCACCTGATAATTCTTTTTTACCTTGAGGGCTCATAATACTCCAGAAAAGAGAATGGTTATAAAACCCTCCGCCGTTATTTCGAACAACTTTGTTTTCCATGTCTAGGTTTTCAAGGATGCTTTCTATAGACTTAGTTTCTAGTTCAGTTCCTGCAATTGCTGCATTTAAATTATTTGTATATCCGTTGTGATGTTTAGAGTGATGTATTTCCATTGTTCTTGCATCAATATGAGGCTCAAGGGCATCATAAGAATAGTTTAGTTGAGGTAGTTCAAAAGCCATAAGATTTTTTTTAATTGTTATTTTCAAATTTACGACAATCATATAAAATTTACGTAGATATATAATTAAGATTGTTTATTTTGGTATAAATTTTATTTAGTGGCCGGCTCAATATTTAATATCTACAATGCATCTGCAGGAAGTGGGAAGACATTTACCTTAGTTAAAGAGTATTTAAAAATTATTTTGAGTTCAAAAGAGTTTTTACCTCATCGCCATGTTTTAGCTATTACATTTACAAATAAGGCTGTAGACGAAATGAAAACTCGTATAATAGATGCACTTACAGATTTTGCATCTTCTGATATTCTAGACCAAAAAAACAATTTGTTTTGTCAAGTTGTTGATGAATTAAAAAGCTCTCCTTATGAAGTCCATGTAAAATCTAAGAATTTACTACATAAGGTTTTGCATAACTATGCTGCATTTGATATCTCAACTATTGATAAGTTTACTCAGAAAATAATTCGGACCTTTGCATTTGATCTAAGACTGCCTTTAAATTTTGAAGTAGAACTTGACACGGATTACATATTACACAAAGCAGTTAGCCGCTTATTGACAAAAGCTGGGAAAGACAAGGTTCTTACAAAAACTTTAGTTGAATTTGCTCTGGATAAAGCTGACAATGATAAGAGTTGGAATATAGCTTTAGACTTAGCTAAAACAGCAAAGCTTTTAGTTAAAGAAACGGATGTTAGTTTTTTACAAGACCTTGCAAAACATTCTCTTACTGATTTTCAAGCTTTTAAGAAGTCTCTCACAAAAAAAATTAAGTTTGAGGAAAGACAAATTATAAATTTATCAAAACAAGTGTTAGACTTGATATTATCTAATGGAATTGAGTTTTCTGACTTTAGCCGAAGTTCATTACCTAAACATTTTTTGGCGCTAAGTTCTAAAAAGTTTGACATTAATTTTAATGCACAGTGGCAAAAATCAATTGATTCGTCAACGCTGTATAATCAAAAAACATCACCAGAAATCGCTGGAATAATTGATAGAATAAAACCTGAACTTGTTGAAGCATTTAAACTTGCAAAAACCACTGTTTATCACTTACGTTTTCTAAAGAACATACGTAAAAACACCACTCCACTTTCAGTGGTAAGTTTGATAAACAAAGAGTTAATAAATATTAAAAAAGAGGACAATCTTCTATTAATATCAGAATTTAATACAATTATAAGTAGGGAGATTAAAAATCAACCTGCACCTTTTATATATGAGCGCATAGGTGAAAAGTTCAATCATTTTTTTATAGATGAATTTCAGGATACTTCTGAGCTTCAGTGGGAAAATTTGATTCCATTGGTTACAAATACATTAGCTTCAGAAAATGGCAGCGCTATGCTGGTGGGTGATGCCAAACAAGCTATTTATCGTTGGAGAGGCGGTAGAGCCGAGCAGTTTATTGGCCTTTACAGCGGCAATAATTCACTTCCTTTTAAGGCCAATACTTGCTTCCTTGAAACAAACTTCCGTAGTTGTAGAGAGATTGTTAATTTTAACAATAATTTTTTTAAACACTTGTCGACTCTTGTATTTTCTAGCGAGGTTTATAAATTATTGTATCAGGCCCCACCACAGCTAGAATTTAATCAAAAATCTGGGTATGTTAATATCTCTTTACTGAGACTTGAAAAAGGGAAAGATAAATCACTTTTGTATGCTAATAAAGTTTTAGATATAGTAAAACGCTATATGGCTTCAGGATCTACTACAAAGCTAAATGACATTTGTGTTATAGTAAGAAAGCGAAAAGAGGGAGTGGCGGTAGCAAACCTCTTGAGTCAACATAACATTGATATTGTTTCAAGTGAAACGTTACTAGTATGTAAATCTCCCCAAGTCAAATTCATAATCACTATTTTAGAGTATTTGCATGAACCTTCTAATATTGAAGCTAAAATTGAACTAATAAACTACATTTTATATTTTAAGAATGTTGAAAACCCCCACACATTTCGATTAGAGACTCTTTCTTTAGAAGTGTGCGGTTTTTTTGAGAGACTCAAAGACATTGGGTTTTACTTTTCATCACGAACTGCTCTTAACCTCTCTCTTTATGAGACAGTTGAATACATTATCACTAGTTTTGAGTTATCAACGAAATCTAACGCTTATATTCAATTCTTTCTAGATTTTGTGCTGGAGTTTACTCAAAAATCGACATCGAGTGTTCCTCAGTTTTTGGATCATTATAATCTAAAAAAAGATAATTTAAGTATAGTTACTCCGAAAGGAATAAATGCTGTCCAAATTATGACAGTTCACAAATCAAAAGGCTTAGAATTTCCAGTTGTAATTTTTCCATATGCAGAACTAGACATTTACAGAGAATTAGACCCTAAAGAATGGCTATCTTTAGACGACTCACTAGCTCCCTTCAAACAGTTTTTATTAAACTTTAATAAAGACTTTGAAGATTATGGCCCAGAAGCATCCTCTGTATACTACGACCATCAGTCAAAACTCGAGTTAGATAATATTAATTTACTTTATGTTGCTCTTACCCGAGCAGTGGAGCAATTATACATAGTCGGAAATGCTTCTGTTTCTAAAAAAGGAAATGAAAATACAAAAACCTATTCAGGACTCTTAATAAATTATCTAAAATCAATTGGCATATGGGATGCTACTAAGCTTGAGTACGAATTTGGTTTTTTTGAAAAAATAGATAATCCAATACCCCCAAGATATCCTACTGAAATTCAAACAGAGTTCATTTGTACACCCAAGGCGCAACACAATGTGTCAATATCAACAAGTGCAGGTTTTTTGTGGGATTCCTCTCAAAAAGAAGCAATTGAAAAAGGAAATCTAGTTCATTTATTATTATCTAGAATTTTCACGAAATCTGATATTGAAACTACATTTAATCGTTTTATGTACACTGGAGCTGTATCAAGCAAACAAAAAGAAACTCTATTGCAAACAGTTGAAGACATCGTAAATCATCCGGATCTTAGTCCCTATTACAGTTCAGATGTTACTGTCTTTAACGAGAAAGAAATCATCACTAGTAGTGGAAAGATAATTATCCCAGATCGTTTTGTTGTTTTTGAGGACCAAACATCTGTCATTTTAGATTACAAAACAGGTGTTTATGACGATAAACATAAGTTACAACTAATTAATTATGCTGAGGTTATAGAGGATATGGGCTTTAAAGTCAAAAAGAAACTACTCGTTTACACAAACTCCACCTTACAGGTTAAAGAGTGTTAGTTTTTATTTAATAAAAGCTCTTTTTTAATTACAGATTGCGAACTTAAAAAAAAAATACTATATGAATTGAACATGCAAAAAGCTATTTTTTAGCTATTAAGTTTGTTTTTTAGATATAACATCATACTTTTGCCAGCAAGACTTAAAAACAATTTAAATATTATTATATGAAAAATCTTAGCAGATTAATCTTAACTGGATTACTATTTTTAGTGATCGGAAGTGTAAACGCACAAGACCAAAATAACCCTTGGCAAATAACAATTGGAACAAATGCAGTTGATCCTCTTGGAATAGACCAACAGGTAGGTAACGAAGACATTAGTTTTTCTAAACTATATAACGTAGCTGGAGAATGGTCAATAGGCCCAACACCTTCTGTAATATCTATCGGTAAATACCTAGACGATAACTTTTCATTTGTTGTTACAGGATCATCTAACAAAATCACTAAGTGGAATCCTAACTTGCACTCTCCAGGAATTTTATATGAGACTTCTTCAGAGGAAGCAGTCAAAGTTGAAGAGCTGATGTATTATGGCTTAGACGGGATGGTTAAATATAGCTTTTCAGAACTATTAAAAAGTAATGATTTTGAGCCTTTTGTTGGTTTTGGAGGTGGTTACACTTGGATGGAACAACCTGAAAATACTGGAGACTCTTATGAAAGCTCTACAGATTTAGAAGGTCTTGCTACATTAAACCTTACAGTTGGAGTTTCTTATTGGATCAATGATTTGGTTGGAATTACAGCCCAATCAGGCTTAAAAAACTCTTTTGATGAAACAGTTTTAGTAGATCATTTCCAACACTCGCTGGGAGTTACTATCAAGTTCGGTGGAAATGACTCTGACGGAGATGGCGTATATGACAAATATGATATATGTCCAGACGTAGCTGGTTTAGCTGAATTTAATGGCTGTCCTGACTCTGATGGTGATGGTGTTCAAGATTCTGAAGATACATGCCCAAATCAAGCTGGTTTAGCTGAATTTAATGGTTGTCCTGACTCTGACGGTGATGGTGTTTCTGACAATAATGACACATGTCCAAACGAAGCTGGAACTAAGGCTTTATCAGGATGTCCAGATGCAGATGCAGATGGTGTTGCTAATGCTCAAGACGCTTGTCCAAACGAAGCTGGCCCAGTTGCCAACAATGGATGTCCATGGAAAGACAGTGACAGTGACGGAGTTTTAGATAAAGACGACAACTGTCCAAATGAGGCTGGAACTGTTGCGAATAACGGTTGTCCAGAAGTTGTTCTTCCAACTGAAGAGGAACAGGCTCAATTATTAAGCTATTCAAGAACAATTAACTTTGGATTAGGAGAGTCAAATTTTCGAAGAAGCACATTGCCAACTTTGAGAGCAATTAATGCTATTTTGACAGCATACCCTAAAGCGAACTTCGTAGTTGAAGGACATACAGACAGTATTGGAAGTGAGGCTTTCAATCAAAAGCTTTCTGAAGATAGAGCATCAAAAGTTGTTGGTTTCCTCACTAAAAACGGTGTTTCTTCTGCCAGACTAAAATCAGCTGGTTTTGGTGAAACAAGTCCAATTAAATCTAATTCGACTAGTTCAGGTAGAGCTGCTAACAGACGTGTTGAGGTGAAGCTGGATAAGTAATTATTAGTAATTCTATAATAAAAATAAAAAACGTTTCGCTTTTGCGAAGCGTTTTTTTATTTTAGTGCAATGACAAGTTTCATTTGTGACGTTTTAAAAGATCTTGAGGTAAACTCAATTGATACTTCTAAACTTCGTCTTATTCTTCCCAACAAACGCGCGGGGCTATTTTTAAAAAAAGAGTGGGCTTCAATAAGTAAAAAAACTGGGTTTTTACCAGAGATTCTTTCAATCGAATATTTTATTGAAGAACTATCTCAGTTAAGACTACTTAGCAGCACCGAGCTTGTTTTTGAGTTTTATAGTGTTTATTCAGAGCTTACCCCAATAGACGAAAGAGATTCCTTTGACAGTTTTTGCAAGTGGGCTCCAACTGTCTTACAAGATTTTAATGAAATAGATCGCTATTTAATACCTTCGCAAGAGATATTTAAGTACCTCACAGCTATTCAAGAAATTAATCATTGGTCTCTTGAAAAAAATGCAACTCCACTTATTAAGGGATACCTTTCTTTTTGGCAAAAAGTCGACTCTTACTATCTAAGATTTACCTCTCATTTACTAAAAAACAAATTGGGCTACCAGGGCTTGATTTATCGTAAAGCTACTGAAAACCTAGAGGAATATTCTCTGCAGAGTTCACATAAGTCTCACGTGTTTATGGGTTTTAATGCTTTAAACGCTTCTGAGACTAGAGTTATTCAGCACTTGTTACAACTTGGAAAGACATCTGTTTACTGGGATATTGACCAAATATTTGTTGACACGCCACACCACGACGCGGGTCATTTTCTAAGACAATATAAAAAAAATTGGACATACTTTAAGTCACAGCCCTTTAAGTGGGTTTCAAACCAGTACTCTAATCCAAAAAATATTTCAGTTGTAGGAACCCCTAAAAATATCGGCCAGGTTAAATATGTAGGGTCTCTTTTAAAAGAGCTACATTCCAAAGACAAATTACAAAATACTGCACTTATATTAGGGAACGAAGATTTATTAATTCCAGTTCTAAATTCAATACCAAGCACAATTGAAGGGATTAACATTACCATGGGTTTACCTCTCAAACAGACTCCATTTTCAGCCTTTATTAATCAATGGTTTCAGCTTCAAAGGGAAACCTCTTCTCGATATCATCATCAAGATATATTAAGGATTTTATCACATCCGTTTGTTCGGCCCTTATTACAAGCGCAAAATCAAGATGCTGGTCAGATGATCATTACAAGTTTAAACAAGAATAACCTCACAAGTCTTACTAAGAATCAAATAATTGCAATTGCCCCGACTTATAGGCCGATTTTAGAGCTTTTGTTCACAAATTGGGGTAACTCTCCTAGCCAGGCAATTAAGAGTGTTTTAGATCTTATTTATAAACTCAAAGATTATTATAGCCAATCTAAGATCAAACAACTATTACCTCTTGAGTATTTGTTCCGTTTTTATGAAATATTTAATCAGCTACAACAACTCAACAGCTCCTACAACTACATTTCCTCGATTAAGGCCTTACAACTAATTTATAAGGACCTATTAAGCAAAGAAACTTTAGATTTTAAAGGGCAGCCACACAAAGGTTTACAAATAATGGGAATGCTAGAATCTCGCGTTCTAGACTTTGATACTGTAATTATTGTTTCTGTTAACGAAGGAGTACTTCCTGCAGGCAAAACAAATAATTCTTTCATTCCGTTTGATGTTAAGATTGAAAATGGACTTCCTACTTACAAAGAAAAGGATGCAATTTACACCTATCATTTTTATCGTCTTCTTCAAAGAGCACAAAATGTACACATCATATATAATACAGAGCCAGACCCTTTAAGCGGAGGGGAACTTAGTCGTTTTATAATTCAATTGGAACATGAAAAAATACATAAGATCCAACATAAAATTGTAATTCCAGAAACACCAAAATTAACTCTTCAGCTACAAAAAGTAAAAAAAACTCCGGAAATTATTTCTAAGCTTAAAGACGTTGCTTCAAAAGGGTTTTCTCCGTCTTCATTGAGTCAGTATATTAGGAATCCAATTGATTTTTACAATCAAAAAATATTAGGAATTAAAGTAGAAAACTCAACACAAGAAACAATCGCTGCAAATACGTTTGGTAGTATAATACATAATACTTTGGAGGATCTTTATAGGCCTTTGATAGGGACTGTTTTAAATGCTCAAATCATTAATGATTTGCACTCTAAAACTGAACCGACAGTTATTCATCATTTTAGAGAACTTTATAAAGAAGGGGATATTACCGAAGGCTCTAACCTTATTAGCTTTGAGGTATCCAAGAGATATATTTTTAACTTTTTGGAACATGAATTGGCTTGCATTAAGAATGGAGATGAAATTAAAATTGAAGCTATAGAGTCTAAGATTAGGGTGGCTGTTATGTTTCCTGAACTTCCGTTCCCTATTCAACTCAACGGAACAATTGACAGGGTAGACTCTTGTAATGGCACTCAAAGAATTATAGATTACAAGACGTCTCAAGTGTCTAAATCAGATTTAGAACTTGTAAACTGGGAAGATCTCACGCAAGATTACAAAGCATTTAGTAAGAGTTTTCAGGTTTTAACTTATGCATATATGCTTAATAATCAAGCGACATTTACATCAGAAGTAGAAGCTGGAATTATTTCTTTTAAGAATTTAAAATCAGGCTTCCTTAGATTTGCTAAAAAAGATAGACCTGGAGCACGCGCACAGAAAATCACTCAACTATCATCGCAAATAATTGAAAGTTATGAGGTTGAACTTAAAAAATTAATTTTAGAGTTATTTGATCCTAAAGTCGATTTTATAGAAAAAGAGGTCTAGTTGGTAGTTTTTGATTTAAATATTATAATAGAGAGCGAGAACAGAAAACCTATTCTTGCTGACTTAATTTACAATAACTCTATTGAATCTGCTCCATTGATTATTTTTTGTCACGGTTATAAAGGCTTTAAAGATTGGGGAGCTTGGCCTTTGCTGTGTGAGTCCCTTGCCATGTCTGGATTTTCAGTTCTTAAATTTAACTTTTCACACAATGGAGGCACATGCGGACAACCTATTGATTTTCCAGACCTTGAAGCGTTTGGAAACAACAACTACACAAAAGAACTTGAAGATCTAGATCGTGTTATGTGCTGGTCAGAAAAGAACTATAGTTGTCACTCAAATATAAATCCATCAGAAATTACGCTTTTGGGACATAGTCGTGGCGGGGGTATAGTTACTATTAAGGCAGCAGAAGACACTAGGGTTAAAAATGTTATCACTTTGGCAGGAGTTTCTGATTTTGAAACAAGGTTTCCAACAGGAATAGAATTAAACGCTTGGAAAAAGACAGGTGTTCGTTTTGTTCGAAATGGCCGTACTAAACAGCAGATGCCACATTATTATCAGTTTTTTAATGATTTTCTCACTAACCAATCAAGACTCACAATTCAAAGAGCAGTCGAAAATTTAAGAGTACCATTTTTAATTATTCATGGTGATGAAGATACTAGTGTGTCAGTAAACGAAGCTTTGGCACTTCATAGCTGGTCTTCAAAAAGCCAACTCGTTATTATCAAAGGAGCAAATCACGTGTTTGGAAGTAGTCATCCATGGAAATTAAATAATATTCCCCCACATTTTCATCAAATTAATAATGAAATCATTGATTTTATTAACAATTAGGATTACTTCTTAAAAAAATTATTATTTATCTGATAAATTCTTTGGAAATAACAAACTAATTTTTGTAATTTAGACTAAACTAAATATATATTATGGGATATTCATTCAAAAATAGCAAAGGAAAGACTTATTTTCTACACACTAAAGATGTAATTCTTAAAGGAGGTAGAGAGCAAACTATTTATTATTTCGCAAAAGATGAGCGTAGTAATTCATGTGATCTTCCTGCTGGAAAGAAAATTGTAGAAAACGAAAAAACTGGATTACCTTTTGTAAAGAAAGCATAAGTTTTTAAGTATTCACAATTAAAAAACCCACTCATCAGAGTGGGTTTTTTTTTAATTTTAATTTTCTAATTTTTTAAAAATAAAAAAATAGACCCTTATTCCCAGCAATATCTATCTCCAATTTCATAGGAGTCATACTCTTCTTGGCTTACATCGATATTTACATCTCCAAAATTATCACCAAGTCCTCCTGAGTTATTTTCACCAGGGGGATTATTAATTGAGCTTGCAAAAGCTCCAACGAAAACATATTGATTATCAGCATAAATTTTATTAATAATTTCACAACATTCTCTGTCAGAATCACAGGCATAGAATAAAAGTAAAAAAGCGTAAAGTAATTTTTTCATAGTTATATTAATTTTAGGTCAATTATAATAAGTGTTAATATCTAGTCACATGGACCTTCACCAAATGCTATAACTCCAGCAGAGTTGAGCGCTATACAAGCATTTGTATAAGTATTTCCGTCACAGCCGCAAACAGGATTATATTCTTCCGTACACATAGCGGTTAAGTCTATTAGTGATGGATCGATACAACTTGGTAGGAAATCATCATTCTCATTAGAGTTATCTGAACAACTAATAGCGGTGAGGCTCAAAAAGATGAGGCTATATATAATACATTTCATAAAGTTAAAGTTAGCTAACTATTTTACAAAAAACAATAATTGTGCCAAGCACTTTATTGGTAGCCTGTTTAAATTCCTCCACCAGCTGAAGCTCGATCAGCCTTACTTAAGGTCATTAAAAAAAAAGCAATAGCCAAGAGGACATAGTTAGGCTTTTCTTTTTCTATAAACTCAAATTTATAGTTTGATTTCCAATTATTAACCTGGTGAAAAATTGTTAGGATTGGAAATGTATTGTCTTTATAAAGGTTATACTGCCTTTGGTTAACATACCATTTACCAGTTTTTTTTGATTTCAAAGTGTATTTAGATAATTTGGAGTTCTCATCTTTCAAATGAACCTCTCGCCCATTCCTAAAACTAAAAACAACCTCCCCTAAGCTACGTCCATTTTCTTCGATCAATAGGTTTAGCCCCCAAAAACTCTTCTTTTTTATATTGAAGGTTTTATTGTTGTGATGAAATTGTAAATTACGGATCGAATACCATTTTGGGTATTGCCCCTTTAATTTAGTTATCCCATTTTCAATGATTTGGAAATTCTTTCCATCTCTATTAATTTCTGATTTTAGACGCGAGTTTGAATCATTCATAGAAAACGAATTCTAATATAATTTCCCCGATAGTATCTGATATCAAAATATAGGCCGTTGTGTGTTATTGAGTGGCAAGCATAAATTATTTTAGTCCACATAACTAAACTTATATTTTTGAATTTATATAAATGGGATTTTCCTTAGAGCTCCACTTAATTTTTTGTTGTGTTTCAAAATTAATAAATTTTCTTAAAAATCCAAATAAGACAATTTTAGCCCCTAATTTAATTAATTTTTTATGAACGTTTAGAAATGATACACCCCCATTTTTTTATAGTATTGACAGCAATAATTGCCAAATAATCAATAATCAATAATTTAGTATTAATTTAAGTCTAAATAATTTAATTATTATTAATTTTAAGTTTTTAATTATCTTAAGATGAACGAAGATATTATTTTAGTTATAGGGTCTAATGGGCAGTTAGGGTCTGTATTAACAAGAGAGCTTCAAAAGGTTCATGGACACGACAATGTCATCGCATCTGATCTTTATGTAGACTCTTGCTTTAGTGGGTTATTTGAAATTCTTGACGCAACTAAGATAACAGACATACAAAGGGTTGTTAAACAATATTCAGTTACTCAAATATATCATCTTGCGGCAATCTTGTCAGCCAAAGGCGAAGAAAAGCCATTAAGCACTTGGAATTTAAATATTAAAATGATGCTTAATGTTTTTGAGGCAGCAAGGTTCTCCACAGTTAATAAAGTGTTTTTTCCTAGCTCAATTGCAGTTTTTGGAGATAAAGCTCTTTTAGAACAAACTCCTCAATCTGCATATTTGAATCCTGCAACTGTATATGGAATCAGTAAAGCCGCTGGTGAAAACTGGGCCCAATATTATCATACTAACTACGGACTAGATATACGCTCCATAAGGTACCCTGGCATTATTGGGCATCAGTCAATGCCTGGAGGAGGCACAACAGATTATGCTGTTGATATTTATCATAGCGCTGTAAGGCTAGAATCCTACAGCTGTTTTTTAAAAGCAGAAACTAAATTGCCAATGATATTTATGGACGATGCTGTGAGAGCTACCGTTGAACTTATGAAAGCACCCATAGAAAATATTAAGATAAGAACCGCTTACAACTTAGGCGCGATGAGCTTCGATCCAAGTGAAATCACTGCAGAAATTAAACAGACTTATCCTGATTTTCAAGTTGACTATTGCCCCGACTCTAGACAATTAATTGCCGAGAAATGGCCAAAAAGTATTGATGACTCCGAGGCCAGGAGTGACTGGGGCTGGAAGCCAGAATATAATTTAACAACGATGACTACTGAAATGATAGAGAAGTTAAAAGAGAAGTATAATACCATTAAATTAAAATAATAAGCGATGTACGGAGCTATTAAGGAAAACTTACAAAAGGAACTAAAAGAGATTGAGGAAGCTGGTCTATACAAAAAGGAGCGTATTATAACGACTTCACAGGATGCGATTATTAAGGTATCTACAGGTGAAGAAGTGATTAATTTTTGTGCGAATAATTATTTAGGTCTATCCAATAATACACAAGTTGTTCAGGCAGCCAAAGACACTCTAGATTCTCACGGCTTTGGAATGTCTTCTGTGCGTTTTATTTGCGGGACTCAAGACATTCATAAAGAGCTGGAGCAGACAATAGCGGAGTTTTTTCATTGTGAAGACACTATTTTATATGCCGCTGCTTTTGATGCTAATGGCGGAGTTTTTGAACCTTTATTAGGAAAAGAAGATGCAATTATTTCTGATGCATTAAATCATGCATCAATAATTGATGGGGTTCGCTTGTGTAAAGCTGCTCGCTATAGATACGCCAATAATGATATGGAGGCGTTAGAAGCTCAGCTTATTGAGGCAAATAAACAAAATCATCGTTTTAAAATTATTGTCACTGATGGAGTTTTTTCTATGGACGGGATAGTTGCTCAGTTAGATAAAATTTGTGATTTAGCAGAAACCTACGATGCATTGGTGATGGTAGACGAATGCCATGCGTCTGGCTTTATTGGAAAAACAGGACGTGGCACCATGGAGTTAAAAGGGGTGTTAGGGCGCATAGACATAATAACAGGGACTCTTGGCAAAGCTTTGGGAGGCGCAATGGGTGGATTTACTACAGGAAAAAAAGAAATCATCGAAATACTTCGACAAAAATCAAGACCTTATCTTTTTTCAAACTCCTTAGCGCCCACAATTGTTGGAGCTTCGATCAAGGTTTTTGAAATGATCTCAAAAGACACTTCTTTAAGAGATCAATTGGAAAATAATACCAATTATTTTAGAGATAAAATGAAAGCCGCTGGTTTTGATCTTATTGGTGCAGATTCTGCTATAGTTCCTGTAATGTTGTATGACGCTAAGCTGTCTCAAGAAATGGCTAACGCACTTTTAGATGAAGGTATTTATGTTATTGGATTTTTCTTCCCTGTAGTGCCTAAGGGTAAAGCACGGATAAGAGTTCAATTATCTGCAGCTCATACAAAGGAACATTTAGATAAGGCAATTAGTGCGTTTATAAAAGTTGGAAAAAGGCTAAAGGTTGTTTAATGTATTAAAAAAAGATATTTAAATCAACTGGGTTAAAATAGAAATTTATATTAAAAAATTACTTGTTTGGAAAGCGGGTAAAATTACCCATACCATCTGAGTCAATTTCGTCTGACTCATTGGAGTAGTTGTTTTCCTCTCTTTGTTTTTTGTTGCTGTAAAATATGTTCCATACTAAAAAGTAAACATAAAACAGAAAAATTACAAACCCTATAATAAACATTCCTAGACCCATTATCTTCTTCTTTGTCTGATAGTTAAAGCGAATAATAAAATAGTTCCTGGCCAGTGTGCGCTGTATTGCGCTTCGTCTGTCCTACCCATAACTCCAAGTCCGACAGAATATAATAGGCAGACAAATGCCAAAATTACCGGATACCATTTAAATATAAATTCTTTAATCATTTGTGATTTAATTTAATATAAATTCAAACTTAATGTTAACAAATTAAATTTTTGTTAACAAAAATATAAATTTAACATTGATTGTTTAAAAGCAAACACAGTAGTCATTTATTTTTTGAATACTACAAATTAAACTGATTTACGATAATCCTTAATCTTTGGGTTTACAGTGCGGAGGAAATAATATTACTACGTAATAAATAAACTAATGGATAATTTAATTTTACTAACTTTAGAACATATAAGAAATAATTCATAAAAAAATGATAATGAGATATTTAGTTATAGGTTTAATGTTTATTACAAGCCAATTTTATGTTAACGCGCAGGCAGATAATGAAACGATTACTATATACCTAGTTAGACATTCAGAAAAAGATTTAGCATCGAGTAACCAGTCTGACCCACAGCTAACACAGTGTGGTGAACAACGCTCTAAGGCATTAAGTAATTTTTTTGAAGAGGTAAATCTTGACAACATATATAGCACTAATTACAATAGAACCATGAATACTGCTCGACCAACAGCGGACTCTAAGGCCCTTGACATCATAGAGTATAACCCTCAAGATCTTAAAACTTTTTCAAAGCTGTTGATTGAAAAAAATAAAGATGCACTTGTGGTTGGGCACAGTAACACCACTGGGGTCTTAGCAGGCTTATTAACAGGAGAAGTTATTGGGGCATTTGATTTAGATATTTATAATCGGATTTATCAGGTGGTAATTAACAAGAAAAAGGGGCGACTTCACTTATTTCGTTCTTCTTTTGTCTGTGCTGACTAATCTTGAACTGTCACAAAAAAAGACCTTGAAAAAACAATGTCACAAGCTTTATTTTATACACAAAGGAAACTTCAGTTAAACATTTGTATATTACGCTTTTAAACTAATTTATCAAATCAGCTAGATGATTAATAAAGCTATTATATCACTATTTTCTATAATTTGTACATATAATATTAGCTCTGCACAAGACGTAACTATTGATAATTATTCTGTTAATAGTTTTGGACAAGTTCAGTTATCAATACAAGCTCAAGAAGGAAAATACTATGTACTTCACGCACAACATAGTTCTACGTTTAATTGGGCAACTTCAATGGCAATAGGAGTAACTGGAACCATGGTCATTTCTGAACCAGCAGGAGCTTATCCACTGGAAAAATATTCAATAACCGAACATGATATATCAAACCCTGAAGATTATGACGGAGACGGAATAGACGACATTACAGAGTTCAACAATATGCCTACGGACTCTCCTTTTAACTTTGCAGATCCTATTGATATTAGTGACGGATCAACATCGATTCCTGATGAAGAAACTTTCATGACTTTAGCAACAGTTAATAATGTAGGTTGGGCTCCATTTCTTGATGACCAGTTATATGTCAAGTTTGGCATACTTGACAGAGATACGCCAGAGCCAAAGGTTTATTTTATTAACAGTAATACCTATACCATACACGCATCTTTTTGGAACGGAATTGATGCAACTGTTGATGGAGATGATAGTTCTGGAGAGATTGTTTTTAATCCGAGCGTAATATTGCCGAGTGGTGTAGTTGGAACGTACTCATTTAATTTTTCTTTTGGTGATGCTAAAAATTTCGAAGCCACTCAAAAAACATATGAACTATTAGTTGCGAGTATGCCTTTTTTACAGAACAATATGAACCACTTTATTGGGCAAAATGATGAAGACTCTCACCTCGATAATTACGCTATAGACTTTGAAGGGTCTAGAATTGAAGTAGTTTTAGAGTCTGATGTTTTTGCAGAAATTAATTACATACCCTTCCACGAAGCAGAAGGTTATGGGTTTTTTAAGCACATGCAGGACCTTAATGATACTCCTGGAAGCCGAGACATTGTTTTGTATGATGCATTGCCAAATTCGCTTCCTAGAGTGGGAGGAATTATAACTTCTGTGATACAAACCCCTTTATCACATGTAAATTTAAGAGCAATTCAAGATAATGTGCCAAACGCATATATCGCAAACCCCTTGGATAATGATGAAATTGCAAATCTTTTAGGTGGCTACATCTATTATAAGGTTGAAAATGAGCAGTTTGAAATAAGAGAAGCTACTTTATCTGAAGTGAACGAGTGGTATGAAGACTTAAGACCAACTGAACCACAAATACCTGTTAGAGATTTAAGTATTACAGAAATTCTACCACTGGATGAAATTAATTTTGAGATGTCTTCTTCTTTTGGTGCGAAGTGCTCGAATGTTGCTACCATGAGGACATTTGACCTTCCTAGTGGCACAATCCCTGATGGTTTTGGAATTCCATTTTATTATTACGATGAATTCATGCAGTTTAATAACTTTTATGAAGAGGCTCAAGTAATGATTGATAATTCTGCTTTTCAAAATGACATAAATTTCCGTATTCAACGTTTAAAAGATTTCCGAAGAGACATAAAATCTGCTCCAATGCCACAGTGGATGTTAGATGATTTACAATCCATGCACGATGACTTTCCAGAAGGTACTGCCGTTAGGTGTAGATCTAGCACTAACAATGAAGACTTACCCGGTTTTAGTGGTGCAGGATTATATACCTCAAAAACTCAATACCTTGACGAAGGGCATATTTCTAAATCTATAAAACAGGTTTATGCTAGTATGTGGAATTTTAGAGCTTATGAGGAAAGAGATTTTTATCGGGTAGATCATTTTATGGCAGCAATGGGGTTATTATGCCACACAAATTTTCAGAACGAACAATCAAATGGAGTAGGAATCAGTATTGATCCTATTTATGATACTGAGGACACCTTTTACCTAAACACACAGGTAGGAGAGTCACTAATTACTAACCCTGACCCTAACTCAGTCCCTGAAGAAATTTTATTATATGAAGACCCTTTGCAAGGAGGGGGATATCTTGTCCTAAGATTATCCAACTTGGTAAATCCAGGAGAGTTAGTAATGGATCAAGTCTATCTTGATCAGTTGCGAGAGTTTCTTTCGGTTATTCACGATGAATTTTCTATACTCTACGGAGTTGAAGGTGCAGAGGGCTTTGGAGTAGATATCGAATATAAAGTCACAGCTCAAGATCAATTAATAATTAAACAAGCAAGACCCTGGGTTTCATTTTGGGCCAATGTAAATGCCGATAATGATTTAGGGGTGACCGCAATAGTAGCGCCTCAGTCTTCTTCAAGCTTAGGAAATAACGAACTTGTAACAGCTACAATTGCAAATCAAGGATTAAACGATATGAGTGGTTTTGAGCTAGAGCTTTTAGTTGATGGTGAACTTGTGGAGTCTATAACAACTCCTCAAACAATTGAGCCATTTAATGAAGCAAATTTTCAATTTTCAACTCCTCAAGACTTTTCCATAACAGGTGACTATAGTATTATAGTAAATGTTAATCACCCCGCTGACGAGTACGAAAATAACGATACTTTTAACATCGTTTTGAGTAAGATTCAACAGTTAGATGGGGCAATTTCTATTGAAGAGTTAAAGGTAGTTTGTGACGATGTTGTTGAGTTGACTGCGATGGTTGCTAATCAAGGTGAGACAACTATTACTGAAGTAACTATTGAGGTTGTGGTTAACGACCAGGTGGTCGATTTAATTACAACATCAGTTGAAATAGAATCTCAAAATCAAGACTCAATAGTCATTTCAGTAAATGAAAACTTACAAGAAAACAATGCAATTGTTTTAAACTTAATTGAACTAAACGGACAAGAGGATGACAGTTTTATTAATAATTCGGGCTCGATTACTACAAATTTAGATTCAGACTATGAGATTATCACGCTTACCATTAATGCAGATAATTACCCTCAAGAAACTTCTTGGAAACTATTAAACGAAGAAAATGAGATTATATCTACGGGGTCTTTAAACGACGATGTTGAGGTTTACAGCGAAGATATTTGCGTAGATTATACGTCTTGCTTTACGTTATACGTTTATGATTCTTATGGCGACGGCATATGCTGTGGATTCGGAGAAGGTAATTTTCAGGTCTTTGACTCATTAGGGAATATGATCCTTATAAATGATGGGGAATTTGATAATTTTACCCAGGAAGTATTTTGCTTAGATGAAACTGGGTGTGAAATTACAGCTGAAATTACTGTCTCAAACGCAAGTTCCACATTAGAATACGATGGTAAAATTACAATAAATACTACCTCAGGCCTTAGTCCATTTATGTATAGTATTGACGGCGGCCTAACATTTAGTGATTCTAATATATTTGACAATTTATCGTCTGGGGTATATAATATAGTTATTGAAGGAGCTGAAGGTTTTTGCTCCTACAGTGAGTCTGTTTTGATTGAAGCTTGTGAGTTCACCACAGTTGATGTAGATGTAATTCCTGTATCCTCTGTTGTTTCAACAGACGGGTCGATTGAAATTAATCCGACATCGGGACTGAGCCCGTATCAATATAGTATTGATGGCGGCCAAAACTTTGTGGATTCAAACACCTTTACCAACTTAGCCGTAGGAGATTATAATATTGTAGTAAAAGATGCCTCAGGGGTATGTTTATATGAGACAGGGGCGCTACTCCAAGTAGAGGGTATAGTTATTAATGAGATTAACTACAGGTCAAGTGAGACATTTAAACCCAATGATTGGATTGAATTATATAATCCAAAATTAATATCAATTGATGTTTCAAACTGGGAAGTAAAAGACGATGATGATACACATGTTTTTGTAATCCCCGATGGTACTCAAATTGAAGGAAACGGTTATTTAGTTCTTGTTAAAGACGCTTCAGATTTTATAAGTGTCTTTCCTAATATTCCTTTTGTAGGAGAATTAGGCTTTGGTTTGGGTAGGTCAGATGCCGTTAGATTATTCAACTCTGAAAATAAACTTGTAGATCAAGTAGATTATAATGTTGAAGATCCTTCACCATCGTGTGCACATACTTTAAATATGCTTGACTCTTACGGAGATGGATGGAATGGAAATGCTGTTGATGTAATTGTTTCAGGTCAAGTTGTTATTTCACAAGCTACTTTTACAGAAGGATTTTCTGAGAGCTTAACATTTGATGCAACACAGGGGGATATAATTGAACTTACCTGGACCGATGGGTCGTATTCTTCAGAAGTTTCATGGGAAATTATTGACGGGAACGAGGACCTACTCGTGTTAGGAGAATACGGCGATACTCTTGCTGGATTGAATATTTTGGCTCGTTGCGAGACACAAACTTCTGACTGGCCAACTTGTGCAGATGGAACTGGAAATACACTGGAGTTAATTCACCCCGATTTGGATAATTCTTTAGCAGAAAATTGGAATTGTATTAATGAAAATGGGAGCCCATATGCCGTGAACAGCAATGAACTTTACGTTGAATCTATTGATTCAGAATTAATTACAATTTACCCTAACCCGGTAAATAATATTCTTTATGTTAAAGGGGGTTCATACTTATATGATATTGAAGTCCATTCTTTACTTGGTCAACGTGTGATGAAGTTGTTTAATGTTAATGAAATAGACGTAAACTTACTTAATGACGGGGTATACTTAGTAAAAATAAGCGATGGAAATATGACTACGACTAAACGTATTATCAAGTTTTAAATTAAGCTTGGTAATACTATTAGTATTAATCATAAAGAGATGACTACTTATTTCTGGTTACTAAATCCCACCTATAGCCAACGTTAAAAATAGCTTTAGAAAGTCCAAAATTTGAAGTTGGGTTGAATTCAAAAGACGCTATCCAATATCCCTCTTTGCCTTTAATAAAACTTGTTTGCCCATAAAAATTAAACGGAAAGGGTCTAACTCCTACAACAACTTCTGTTTTTTTAAACCTTTTACCTATTCCTAATTTGCCTGTAATTAATGTAGGCAATGCGAACCCGTACTGGTATTCAATAATAAAGTCTTTTTCATTTATAAAAGTCTCCCCCCAAAGATAGGAACCTCCAGGCCAAGGAAAATTTGAGCCCCTCAAGAAGGAAACTCCAAAATTCCATTCTTTAAAAGATTCTTTTTGAAATCCTTTTAAAGCAATGTTTGAGTTACCAATTCCCTTAGCTGATTCTTGAGCATTTATAACATACATAAAAAACAAGCTGAAAATAAAAATAAAATTCTTCAAAGTAAAATAAGTTTTAAATTAGAAATTTAAAATAAATTGATGTGAAATTGGGATACTAAAGGTCAAAAATTACACTCCCGCTATGGCAAAAAGTAAAGCGATAATTAAAATCGAGCCGGCTACAGCTAAAGTTCCGCCAGCAAACCCAAATGTTTTACCCACTGAGAACTGTTTAATTTTGATATTACTAATTTGTTCTCTAGGAATTGTTTTGGTTCCTCCATCATTTGCAAGAACTATTTCTGTCTCATTTTTTGAGACTAACTGACCCTTAACAGATGTTCTGTCAACCAACGTAATTCTCAGTTTTTGTTGATCTTCAAAAACATCGTCGTTGTAATCAACAAATTTAGTACTCATACAACTTTGAAATATGATAGATAATGTCAGTAAGTAGGTTATTTTTTTCATGATTATTTTTTTAAAATGTACGACAAGTATTTTTAGTTAGCAATAACTAACTAAAACAATTGTAAATTATTTTAGTTAAACAAAACATTTATAAGGTTAAATTAAGTAAAAATTAGTTAAGTATTCCTTTTTTTTAAATTTGATTAATATTAATTTTGAAAAAAAACTAAATCCATGAAAAAAACTAATCTTATTGCAGCATTAATTTGTGTTTTTGTTCTTTCATCTTGTGCGATCAACATAGGAAATAGTAGCAAGAAACAACAAGCCACCTCACCATCACCTAAAGTTGTTCAACAGGGTGCGGGGTTTTTTCTTCCAGATCCAAGTGAGAAGTATGTCATTGGAACAGATAAATCCACTAACCTTTGGAAAAAATATATTGATGCTCATAATAATAGAGATTTTGAATCTTTAATGCTTATGGAATCAGACTCAATACAAATTGTTGGACCTACGGGAAATAAAATTTCTGGGAAAGACCAGCACAAAGAAGCTTTGTCTGCATGGATTGATGCTGAAGATCCTAAATGGAAGATTTACTGGGCAATGCCATACAAAGGTGTCTCTGATAAAGAGGAATGGATTATTGCTGGACACGAAGTCACAAGGACTGTTGACGGAAAAGAAGTTAAACAAAACCATATGATTGATGCAAAAATGAGTAAAGATGGTAAAGTTGAATTATTTTATGTTTATTCAATGGATGTTCCTAACTAAATAGCATAATTTTTAGACATTTATTAAAAAAGCATTCTATAAATTAGAATGCTTTTTTAATAAAAGACACTGTGTTTTTTCAGTTTAGTATTATAGTTTTTGTATTGAAGTAGGACTTTTAAATCACTTAATTAATTCTCACAACTGTCTCCGTGCTTATAATAGATTGACATGAGAAAAGAAATTTTGTTTATGCTTTCAACTTGAAAATATTAAAGTCTTCTAACTTTCTAAAGGTTGTAATAGTTAATAACCCAACTGGAATTATAATTAATGACTATTTAAATGAATAGAGTTAGCAGTTCAGTATATTAAATATCAGACAGACATTATAAAAAGCATAATCCAACCTATTCGCAACAACTTCGTGTATTTGATTTTAGTAGTAAATTTAACAACAACCGCAGTTTTTTGAAGAGACGTGAGCTTTTGGTTTTTTAATTCTACAAGAATAAACAGGATACTTAGCAAGAAACATTTCCGCTAGCATAATATTTGAAATGTAATCATCTCCTCCAAATTTTTTTCTTAATTCAGAACCAAATTCTTCAACGTTGTATAATTTATTTTCAAGCCCTAATGGGTTGTTGTCTTTTTCTTTCATAAGAAATTTTATTTAGTAAGTAATCTGTGCAACCTTTATCGGTATAAAAATAAAGAATTAAAGTTTAACTCTTCTTTGCTTTGGTACTTATTAAGAACAAAACAAGATATTCTTTTTATTAAGGTAAACAGTTGGTAAAGGTTGGCTTAGGCAGTATCCATTGCGGAGTATTATAACTGAAACCTCCACAGTCAAAAACATTACTTACGTTCCAACTTCCTATTGCTTGGTTAAATGAAGACCCACTAAACATTGAATACATGTTGGTTACTCTACTCACATTCCAATTTCCTAAGGGTTGATTAAAACTTGAAGCATTAAGGAACATATTCCACATTTCATCCACGCTGCCAACATTCCAATTATTTATGGGCTGATTAAAGGCTGTATTCCCCTCAAACATCCTTGCCATTTTAGTCACACTACTTACATTCCAATTTTCTAGAGACTGATTAAAGACTGAATTGTCCTTAAACATTGCAAACATATCAGTTAAGTTTCTTAAATCCCAACTTGAAATATCTTGATTAAAAACAGATTTTTCAAACATTTGCGACATACTTGTCACGTTACTTACGTCCCAATTTGAAATATCCTGATTAAACACATAGTTTTGAAAAAAAAGCCGCTTCATAGATGTAATTTTTGAGGTACATACAGAAGAAATATCTGCATTGTCTTCAATCATCTGCCTAAGACTAGGTTCGCTCACAATAGTATACTCAGTTCCATTAATAGTCCCAACACTTCCTACGTTAGCTGATTCACAAGCTTTTACGGTTATTCCGTTTTCGCCCAAGTAGACTACGTCACAATCATCAGGCTCGTCATTTGCATGAGTTGTAAACCTTAACCCTCTAAACCACACTTGGTCATCTAAATCCCTTTCTTCATAATAAGTGTCTATATCGTTAATTAAAAATGTTCTAAAGTAGTAAGTTGTGTTTGGCTCTAGATTTTCTATTGTTGTATTTATAGAAATTCCAGCTAAGTAAACTTTATCATTGTCTAAATTAGGCCTGAATTCTTTTGAATAAACAAACCCTTGATTAGATGTGGTAACAACATCACAGTTTATTGACGCAGTACTTATAACTCCATTTAATGTAGCTGATGTTCTTGTTATATTAGTGGCTGGTAATGAAGATAGGTTGACCTCATCAACACAAATAATTTCATAATCTTCTGAACAACCGAAAACTAATAAGCAGCATAGCAACATTAGATTTTTCATTCCAGAAGTTTATTGATATTATCAATTGTGGTTTGCAAAACTATCTTGTGTACTGAGTCTTTAGGGTTTTGAACCTCGACACTTAATTTTTCTAATAACTCAGCTATGGTGTTTTCTTTGTTCATAGTTCAAATATAACTATAATCAGCCTAAACCATTTATTTTCTTGAGAAATAGTAAGATCAAAGAAAATAGAAATACACATATTTTCATTGGTCTTAGTTGGTAAAATAAAAAGTAACTTAAGTGAATATCCTGTTTATAGATCTTTCAGACGGAAAATTGGTGTAATTGTTGAAGATTCATATTTATTTGATACTGTTTTAGTGAATGCTAAATTGGAACTTTTTACTAACCTAAAAGAAGGAATTCTAGTAAGTTTTAATAGGAGCGACTAGAACTAATAATAGTGCAAAAAAGCACATAGAGAACTTGGAACGGAGGCCCTTCGTGTGTGCAATATCAATTGCTTTTATATGAAGTGGATTAAAGGAATTTGGAGTTCCCAAACCTTCAAGAATAACAAGAGATTTATTGTTGGGGAGCGGCCTTTCTAGAAAAAATTTATTTTTAGAAAATTCATTGCTCCAAGAAAGGCTATCAACTAATTTATCGTCATTGTCCAGTAAATACAGGGACTCTTTTTGAGTCTTACTTAGCAAAGATTTAGGCAGTTTAGTTACATGAATGTCTTTAATATTTGTTTTAGATAAAAGTGCTACATCCGATAATGATACCAGCTTCCAATTATCAAGATTAATTTGTGTTTTCTCAACTGAAATTAGCTCAACCCATTTATCACCGGTATTGTTACCAAGCCCACCAATCTCATTTATTTTAACTTTATTTTTCCATTTACTATCCCCAATATAATCAAACTTTATCTTGACTTTAAGAGTATCCAAAGAACGATTTTGAAGAGTGTCTTTTAAAGAACCTATCCATAATTTATCGTTTATATTTTTATCCTTATTCAATGGTCCAAAGACATTGCTGTTTTCAGGCGTTGAAATAAATATTTTATATAATAGGTGTGGTGTTATTTCAATAGGAATGGGGACATTTTTGAAAAAATTACCAGCAAATTTACCAGAATTAATCTTATTTTCATTAATTCTGACGACTCCATTTTTTGAAGAATCTATTTCAATATTAAGATAAAAATTGTCTTCTAAATTAAATTGATTTTTTGTGTGTTTTAACAGATAATTTGGCCTAGTCTTAGAGAAAGCTTCTAGTTTATCTACATTCCTCTCCCACTTTAAAGAGTCTCCATTTATTAGTTTGAAATGACGCATTAGCTCAGGCTTGTATACTGTTTTGATCGAGTCAATCATTCTGTTGACATTGTCTGGCTCAAAGACCGTAGCCAACGAGTAGCATATTTGATTTATAAATTGGTGTTTTAATTTTTTATTTTTTAATATTTTTCTTAGCAATAGAGTTGACCATTGAGGGTTGTGCCAAACTGTCTTAACAGGGCTAAGTCTATCACGTAAAAAATTGTAGCTTGCACCATGGGAACCACCAAAACCGAGGTCTGTATCATACATTACCCATCTAAAAACACTATCGTTATCAGGCTGCCAAAAACGAATATTACCTCTGTAATCTACATTGCACAAGTAAATTTGAGCAATATTATAATCCAGAAAGTTTTTTACATCAATTTTCTTATTTAGGGAGTCAATGTTACCCTTGTTGGTAAGACTACTTTTAAAGAGAAACTCTCTTAGCTCTTTGTAGGACTTGTTAGATCCGTGATCTTCGGTAAACCTTCCTTGAAGGAGATTTAAAGTTTTAATATCAGCATTATAATTATACTTTAAATAATGCTGTCCAATTCTTTCTCTTAAGTTGTAAACGCCCCAGAACACTCCATTAATAAATAGGTTTACAGGTTGAAACTCTTGAATATCAATATCAAGATTTTTAGATAATTGAGTGGCAAGAACATCTTTAAATCGTGTTTTGTAAGCATCATTTCCAGAGTTTCTTAGTATTAAGTGTTTGTATTTTTTATTTGATCTATATTTAAAAAAAGGATAATTAAATTTCGCTTTGCCGTAAGTCTTCCTTGCGACTATTCTTAAGGATTTTTCACTTGCATTTCTAGTCATTCCCCCAAATATTCTAAGCCCAGCATTTTGATTTATAACTTCCTTTCCGTTAAGATCAAGGTATATTATTCTACTTTTTCTTTCCCACTTTTTATTATAATTTGCGTTCTTCCAATATCCAGCACTGTCTTGATAGGCCCCTTGACCTTTTGTATAAATGCCCCTGCGTGGGTCGTATAAATTGGACTCAGGTGTTGATATTGAAATAACAGGAAATGTACTCTTGAAATTTATTAAATAGAAACAGGTTTTTTTATAGACAACTTTATCATTTATTTTTAAGCCGAAACTAATCACCTTTGATTTATCCACAGCTAAAGAATCTTTCCATTCTGTACTATATTTATTTGGCTCCGTTCCATCTGTCTCATACACAAGCTGGCCATAATTAGATGAGGCCCTCAGTATAAAAGCTTCATAGGACCCGCTTGATTGTGAAATAACAATAGAATCATTCTGGCTGTGGCTAAAAAAAATGGAAAATAATATGGCTATAAAACAAGAATATTTCATTTATCAAGGCTTAATTTAAGTTCTATTCGCCTGTTTTTATTTCTTCCTTCAACAGTTTCATTTGAATATCTTGGCTGAGAAATACCAAAACCTGCATAAGAAACTCTTTCTTTATTTACCCCCCGTTTAGTTATAAATTCATAAACAGATTTCGCTCTTAAGTTAGAAAGGTTTTGGTTAAATCTCAAGTCACCCGAGGAGTCTGTATGTCCTTCTACTATTATTTTATGATCAGAATTAGCATTCAATAACTCTACAATAAAAAGAAGCTGTTCCATTGCCTCTTTAGGGACTTCATATTGGTTTTTTCGAAACTGAATTTCTAAATTAATTCCAGTCACTTTAAACTCAATACGCCTATTTCTGTCATTTGCATTTTTGTTATTTTCTAAATCTAATAATTTACTCTCACCATATCCTTTAAATGTTAATCTTTCAGCTTCAATCCCTTCTCTTAAAAGATAATCATACACAATTTTTGCTCTTTTTTCAGAAATAGTTTGGTTGTATGCATCAGTACCTCTAGACGAAGTGTGACCCCCGATCTCAACATCTAAAAAGGATTTACTTTTAAGTAATAGAATGTACTCATCTATTGCAGTTAAAGCTCCAGGTGAGATGTCGGTTGAGTTTCTTGCAAATGGAACCTTTGTCAAAAGAGTACTTTTAAGCTTTTCTTTTTCACTTAATTCCATCTTAATTTCTTTGGCAGGCCCATCAACACATGGGCAAATAGCTTTCTTTGTTTCATCAGATATGACTAAATCTGAGTAAGGAACGAAATCTCTTATAGCTGTTTTAATTCGGTCATAACCATTATTCCAAGTGTCAGTGTTTTTTTTCCAATAATCAACTCCTTGATTTGAAGAAAGACCACAAAATTGTCTTAAAAGTAAAGCTGAAACATATCCAGATTGATGCCAGCCGTTCCAACAATGTAAATATAGCGGGCCTTTGTTTGCCTTTTTAATTGATTCGTACGTCATTTCGAGCAATGTTCGAACTTCTTTTTTATTATTACCGCCAATTTGATAATAATCAAGAACATTACCGTTAGTTGACTTTGTTTTACTTGGGGCAGAGTCGAAGTTAACCTTGTAAAGGTATACCGCAGAGTCAAAACTTAGTTTTGCTAAGTTTTTTAAACCGTCATCAGGCAAAGGATTTTTATTACTCCTTTTGTTTGTTGTGTGATAATAGTTGTTTCCACCACCCCTGTAAGCCACACCATGGAGGATAGTTCTGAAGTTTCTTGTCCCATATAGATCAGGGTTTCCATTCCCCCTGTTGTCAGTGGCCTTTTCTTTAGCGCAATTCAGGTCAAATAGGTTTTTGTAGTGTTCAACTTTATCTAAAACACTTTCATATTTGTTCTGAGAATAAGAAGTTTCAATTGAAAGAATAACAAAGAAAAGAATCGCTTGTTTTAAGTTGGTTAGCATATTTTATTAGTAAAGTTATAATTTATTGAGGAAGATGAATAGAAAAATTTGAAAGGGTAAATATGGAAAAGACTAGCTGTATGGTCAATTAAATAATGCCCTAGGGATATTATAATCATCCCATATCCCGTCATACCAAACATCAGTCGAAAAAGCTTCAAGCTCAACAATATACCATTTGCCATAACTTTTTTTTAACAGTCCCTCCACGTGGCAACAATCGTCATAATCGCCGGTTTCAATCTCTCTTCGGTCTTTTCTAACAGCAGTACCTTCGAACCAAGCATATTGACTAGAGACATTCAGCATATTCACAACAAAAATAAATTCCTGTTTATAATCTTTATACAAGGAGGCTCTTAGGATATCTAGAATTAAAGTCCGCTCTTTGGTGTTGCTTGATGTTTTCTTTTTAAAGCTTTCAATTACTTGCCCAAAAGAATTTAAAGAAGCAAGTAAAGTGAGTGTTAATAGTATCTTTTTCATAGATAATTAAGTTAAGTCAAATATAAGTAAAGTTAACTTATCTAAGTGGTTTGGAAATGGTTAAATTTGAAGAAGAAAATACGTTTTTGGTTTACTAGAACGGAGTATTTAACAGCTTTCTAAAGTAATGCAGGCATAGGACCAACGATAAGACTCAAAGCCAATATAACCCCTATTAAAATGTAAGAGTATTTATTGAGTCCTGTAAGCATATGGAAACTCTTGTAGTGTTTCTTATTCTTTATGATTTTACCACTTTTGTCAAAAATCACGGTTCTATTACTCTTATACGGACTAATGTAATCATATGTCCATTTTTCTTGATCTACTTGATTTTTAACCATTGAAGGGTCGCCATACTTTGACAATATTAATTTCTTAGCATTTTCACTTTTAGCATATAAAGATTTATTAATAGTTGTCGGAAAGCAACTACATAAACAAAAAATAATGATTGTGGACAGGACTATACGTTTTTTCATAAAAATTTAGTTCTCTCAAATATAATAAATAAAAGATTGACCTATTTTAGGTAGCTAAGTTAGCTGAGTTGAACTAGTAGGGTATATCTATGGATTATATAGGATTATTGAAAATGCCACCTATAATTTAAAACTATTCTTGTAAGTTTGTAAAAAAATTAGACATGTTACTTTCGGCTTTTAAACAAACACTTAGTGAATTAGATAAATTAAAATTTCAACTCCCTAATGGTCAGTTAGTGCCTTCGTATTTTCATATTACAGAAGTAGGAAAAGTAACACGAAACTATATTGATTGTGGCGGTGTGTTACGACAAGAAAACAAACTCAACTTGCAACTTTGGGTGAGTTCTGATACAGAACATCGTCTTAAGCCTGACAATATTTTAAATATATTACAATTGGCGGAAAAACAACTGGGCTTTTTAGATTTGGAATTAGAAGTTGAATACCAACAAACTACTGTTGGGCGTTATAAATTAGCCTTAAATGGCGAAGTATTTGAACTTGTCAACACCCAAACTGCTTGCTTAGCACCCAATCAGTGCGGCATCCCACAGGAAAAGCCTCGGGTTCGCCTTACAGCAAGCGGTTTGAGCTGTAATACTGACTCGGATTGTTGTTAACGGGATTATGTACAATATGCAAAAAATTGAATTGAAGGCACAAAAGATACAATGAATTGTATTTGCACCTTTAATTTTCGCAAACAGCCGAATATTCCTGAGTAAATAAATGAGTACAGTGTTTGTTTTTTTAATAGACTTTAAGCCTAGTTGACAGTCTCAGATATTGAGACGGACTGATATCAAACACAGCATTCTTTTTACATAGTTTAATGTTTATAAACCTTATGTTGAGCCTTAGTTCTTAATCGCTAAACCATCAGCATCTTTGAAGTTACCAAGAACTATGATAACAAAATCTATAAGAGTCCAAATTCCTAAACCTCCTAGAGTAAGAAGCATTAATATTCCTGTCCCTATTTTTCCAGCATAAAACCTATGAACACCAAGTCCTCCTACAAAGAAACATAGTAATATCATAGGCACATAGCCCTTTTCGCTTTTTGGATTGGATTGTAAGTTTTGATTTTCCATAATTATTATTTTTATTAATTTTAGTTAAAGTTTTTGACCAGGAAATATGATTAAATCCCCGTTTCCGTCTTTATATTGTCCTGTTAGCAGCAAATAAGTAACGATAATGGTGTGAATTCCATCTATTGTAAATAAAACTCCAGCAATCAATATATGATCTGTAAAATATAAAAGTATTGTACAAAGAAATAAACAAAAATCTAGAAGCCCCATTTTCCAGCGGCCTAGATAAAAGTGATGTATTCCAATTACACCAAAAATTCCAGAAAGAATAACTGCAGTAGAATATTTTTTAGTTGATTTCACTGTTTAAAGGTAACAAAAATTTTTCATCAATAATTGCAAAACACAATCATTGTAAATCATGAGCTTATTCGCTTTAAACCTATTGGTTTAGGTACAATTAAATTGATATACGAAGATATGCTTATGGTTTAAAAGCTAAGCTCTCCTGCATTGAGATCTATATTGATTGAGTTGGTTGGTTGTAACAAAGCATTAAGGCCAAGTAGGTTGGAGGCTGTATCTTCTTCTAAAACACTAAATTCTACATTTTTAATCTCGTAAGAACCTATTTTCATTTTATTAATCACATATATTTTCCCTTTAACAATATCACCATTAGCAATGGTAAACGATCCATCTTGTTCATTTTTAATTTTAATTTGACCTAGAGCCACAAGGGAGTAAAATTTATACTTGTTTAGCAATGTAAGTGAGGCGCCTGTATCCAAAGTCATTTGGATTTTAGTACCGTTAAAATCCACATCAACCATTATACTACTTCCATCAAAAGATAAAGGAACTGCATACGGATTATTTTTATTTGCATCTATCCATTCATCTTCATACCAATTACCGTCTTGTTGTATGCCTCCATCAGGAGTTATAACTTTACCAACACCCTGTCTTTTACCATTTACAACTCCACCCAAATATTTATTCCCACTAGGGTAAATAATTATCCCTTTTTCGTCATTTAAAATATCATTAATGAAGTTCCCTTTTTCAATGAAAAACCCACCACTATTTGAAAGTGATTTTTTTTCGCCAACTCCATTTAATTTCCAACTAATCATATTGTTTTCAACTACTTGAGTAATAAAACCCTCCTTTTCAATATTTGCATAATGGATCATCTTTCCTTTTTTTGTAGAATCTAAAGTTGGGCCATTTTCTGTATCAATAAAATACCCATCAAAAACAATCGGCCCAGATGGAAATATATTTGTGAACACTCCTTTAAACTCATCTCCATTTTTAAACATGCCGACAAAGGTTCCTCCATTAACATATTTGTAAGTTCCTTTTCCGTTTTGACAATCTCCCTTTATACATTGCGAGTTGGCAATAAAACTAAATAAAGCAAGAGTATATAAAATAGTTTTCATAATTAGTGTGTTAGTCCAAATATAAGAAATGTAAGTTTAAGCTATTTACCAGTCTTTGAAAAAACTAATTTGAAGGAAGAAGGTTATAACTGTGAACTAAGATTAAGTCTTTTTTTTACCTCCAACACATTGAAGCCATCGAAATATTAGTTTAATAGGTTATTATTCAAACCTATTTTCAGAAGCTTTGTTAAATGTGGCTGTCATGGTCCGATCCCCTTTTTTATCATAAACTTTAAGCACCATTTCATCTCCTTTTATCAAATGTCGGAATGAACCACCATCAAAACTTATTATTATACTATTACCTTTTTTCTTTACTCTTGTTCTATCCCCATCAATAACAGCTTTATCGTAAAAGAGTATTATATTGTTTGGGGTACACCATGAAATTTCTAATGGTTTATTTTGAATTGTAACATCGAACTCGTTTGTACCACCCTCAGAATTGCTTATCATCCGCCAATGAGATAGTCCTTTAGAATTATTGTATGTGTCAGATATTCTTTTTTCGGCTTTGTAGTTAGAAATTGAGTCTTTTGATAATATCAGGTCACTTTTAATTTTATCTAAAGTTAAAAATAAAGAGTCATTTTGAAAAATTTTAAAGCTGAGGCTATCCTTTAATTTTTGATTTGCGTTGAACAATTCATTGCTTTTAGAAACACTTATTCTAAGAGAGTCTCTTGATAAAACTAATTCTTGATTCATGTTATTAACAAAATTTGTCTTATCGGTTAACTCTTTTTTTATTTCTGCTAAATAAGATTCTATTTGCACTTTTTGAAATCTTAATGAATCTACTTCCTTGCTCAATAAATTTAGTGAATCTACTTTTTTTTGGTATTCAATACGAAGCTGTTTCTTTCTCATCTTCATATAATCTTGAGCGAACAAATCACTTGAACAAGCAAGGATAGCTAAAACGGAGAGCAAGAGTATTTTTTTCATTCGTTAAAATTTTAAATTAAACCTAACCAAAAATAAATAAATTTTGTAAAAAAAATTAGCCCATAATGAGTCCAAAGTAAATTTTTCTTTGGTTCTGAGTAGCTCAGTGCTTTGGAACAAAGTGTTTTTAGAAAAGGCTAAAAGCGAAAATAAGAGAAATGTCTGTCAGTTTTTACTTATCACAACTAACTACACAAACCTTTTAAGTAGTTTAGTTTCTATCCTTAAAGCTTAATGCAAGTTTAATTTGCAAAATGATTAATGCTCTAGGGTTTTTTTTATGAACTATAATTTCTTTTTAGTTAAAAAGGTTTTCCAATCATTCCAACCTATAGTAATACCACCAAAAAGAAATCCTACACCAAACAAATACTCATTATTAATAAGCTGGTATATTCCAAATCCAAAACATAAAAATGATATAACTAACGAAGCTATAAATAAAGATTTTACTTTTTTCATAATAAGTTAGTTTACTCAAATATAAGTAATGTAAGTTTAACTTACATAAGAGGTTTAGAAATAGCTGAATTGAAAGAATAAGATTTGCCTATGGGTTTACTCTTCTGAATAATTAGTAAGCCATCTAAAAGTGTTTAAAACAAAATTTTTCCAGTCGTATCCTTCAGTATTCATTCCAGCATACATTTTAGTTCCATCATTCATATTGAAAACCATTGCAGTAAAACCATTTGAATCCCCAAAAGCAGCAATTTTTCCAGAGCCATACATACCTGCTAACCCTTGAGAGTTTCCCTTTCCCTCAGGACCTATGCCTGTAGAGTGTTTTACATTAAATGAACTTTCATCAAGTTTTAGTATATTTTCATATTTAGACCCTAAAAGAGCACTACCTCCGAATGAAACTAATTTTTCTACCTTATACTTTCCGTTTACAATAGGGTGATTAGTGTTTAAATTTTTGTTTTCGAATTTTATCATTCCTGGACCGTATTTACTTTCGTAATTAATTGTATCCACAGTTGTCCCAATAGATGACACAATGTCAAATTTTCGTAACAATGGGTTTATGGCCTGGTCAAATGGGGCGTGTTCGCTGAAAGCCAAAAGTGAGAGCCTCCATTAGTTACCCAGCTTTGTAATTCATTAAGCTCATTTTCAGAAAAAGTTTTTTTATCTGCTGCTGAGTTTTCAGTAGCAAAATCAAACGGTAATGCCGTAATAACGATTAGAACGCTGGCTTGACTTAAACTTGATTTAGAAAACTCTTTATCAAGGAATGATACTCTGTAACCATCATTGATCAATAAGTCCACAAGAGGTTTTATCAAATGAGATTGTATAAAAAAGTTTTTGTGAGTTGAGTCAAACATAATTAACGGCCCATCATTTATTTCAAATGTAGGGTCTTCAACCTCTAAATTGACATTAGTGTCATTGTACATAGGCCATTTGTAAGGATAATTTTGTTCCTGCCCAAAAGATAGAAGTGGAACAAATAACAATAGCAGAATTATTTTTTTCATAACCCAAATATAACTGTTATTTTGCAAGTAATATACCAAGACGTAAGTTTAACCTGTTTACGAGGTCTAGAAATAGCTAAATTAAAGGAAGAAGATATGTTGATGACATAAAAAAAGCGTCACTAAATTTAATTAATGACGCAAATTATTAATTCGTTGATTAAACTAAAGAACTTCTTTGACTTCAAGTTTAATTTTATTGGCAATGAAATCAAACTCACCTCTCCATTGCATTATTTTTCCATTTGTTAATGCATCATAACTATATCCAATAAATTTATCGCCTTCAGGACGTGTTACACCTTGAAGAGTTGCTTCTGTTATTCCTTCTGGTGTTTGAGACCAAGCGAATCCTGTAAACTCTCCTATTCCATTTGTATTATTTAACTTATTAGTAAAGTGCATTGTGACATTAACTCTACCATAAGGTCCAGCTTCTCCAGAAGCTGTTATCTCATATTCTTGAGCACCTAAAGTTTTAGCTGATGTTATCTCAAAATTTGCTTGAAACTGTTGGCCCATTTCATTTTGCTGAGCAAACATTAGTGAAGATGAAATAAATAAAGCTAAGAATAATAATTTTTTCATTTTATTAGTTTTTTGATAATTGATTTAATCAAATTTATTAAAATAATTGCAATAAGCAATTAATTAATTAAAAAATATAAGTAAAACTTACATAAGAGGCTTAGAAGTTGAAGATTTAAAAGAAGAAGATATGCCTATGGTTTAGTTATTTTTTTCATAATTGTCATATAGATATAATGGTAGGACTAATGAAAAGCCAACAATAAATAAAGAAACCAAATACTTAATAAACTGATTTCTACTGATTGCTTTTACTCTTAATCTGTAAATAAGAAAAATAAGAAAAGATGTGGCTGCAATAGTTAAATCAGCATTTAAAATACTCATTGCATAGTTCTGGTTAATTTGTTCAAAAAATAGTGAAGTAGACCATTCCCAATTATTTGTTTCAATAAATTTAAAGATGTAATAGTAAGGATAAGCTATTCCTAAAATACACAATATGGCAAATACTTTTTTCATAACAAGTTGGTTTACTCAAATATAATAAAAGTAAGTTTGACTAACTTAAGAGGCTTAGAAGTTGAAGATTTAAAAGAAGAAGATATGCCTATGCTTTAATCACAACCAGAGCTTAACCTAACCAAACTATATCCAGGTGTTTCAAAATATACTTCTCCACCATTACATTCAAATGTAATTGGAGTAAGCAATTCACTTCCAAAATGTAAATCAACAGTAAGGACATTGTCTTCAAATGTGTAAGGATTGGTGGTAGGTAAATGATTTTCATCGCTTACTTCAAAAGATTCATATAGAGATTCACAGTCGTCAGAAAGCTCAGAAGTGCAGTAATAAGTATACCTTATTCCGTTTTCAAATAAGTACATTGTATTTGAAATACCTTGTTCCCCTAACCCAGGGGTATCTGAAGGGAACACCCACTTACCTTCTATCGTATAGGCGGGTAATGTATTATCATCAGAGTCATCACTTGAACAAGCGAAGATTAATAAAGCGGAGAGTAAGAGTAGTTTTTTCATACTCAAATATAAGAAACATAAGTTTAACCTACTTACGTGGTTTAGAAATAGCAGAACTGAAAGAAGAAGATATGCCTATGGTTTAGTTGCATGCCTTCTTTACAAGGATTGAAGCATCATCTCCTAATTCTTGGGCTTTTCTAGCGTCTTTACAGGCACCTATCTTGTCTCCCAAATAAAATTTACAAACACCTCTATTAAAATAAGCAGTAGCATAGTTAGGGTCAATTTCTATGGCTATAGTAAAGTCAGATATTGACCCAGAGAAGTCTTTTAATTTCCCTTTTGTAATACCTCTGTCATGAAAAGCAAGAGCATAATTAGAATCAATTTCAATTGCTTTATTAAAGTCAGATATTGCTCCTGAGAAATCTTTTAATTTATCTTTTGAAATACCTCTGTCACGATAAGCAGGAGCATAATTAGAATCAATTTCAATTGCTTTAGTATAGTCAACTATAGCTCCTGAAAAGTCTTTTAAGGTTTCTTTAGCAAGACCCCTCTTGCGATAAGCCTCAACATAATTAGAATCAATTTTTATGGCCTTAGTATAGTCAGTTATGGCACCTTTCATGTCACTCAAATAAAATTTTGATACAGCACTGTTTAAATATTCTTCTGCAGTTGTCTGTGCAGATATTTCAAAAGAAGTTAGGACTAAAAATAAGTAGAGTATATTCTTCATTCTATAAATGTAAGAAATGTTAGTTTAACCTACTTACGTAGCTTAGAAATAGCTGAATTGAAAGAAATGGATATGCTCATGGTTTAGGTTTCAAGTAAACTAATTCTTATTTGCCTTATTTCTGTTGTATAGTATCCAAATTAAAAAAACAGACAACATTAATATTAGAGTAATTTCCCAATATATTCAAGCCTCCACAACAAATCATTTATTTCTTTATCAATTGAATTTCCCATTACATAAATTTTAAAACCTTAAACAAGATCAAAATAAATAATTTAATAATTATAACTTTAAATAAATTTGTTTTTATTTATGTTTTCATAATTATTTGGAAGCATAGAACTATTGTCCAATCACAAAAGGTTTTAAGTTATGGGTAGATACTACAATAAACTTTTTGCAAATAAAATGACGTTGAATGAAAGACAGCCAAGAATACATATTATTTAAAACTATAGAATTGAGATATTCTCCATGGATAGAAGACATGGATGATCATAACAAATTGGAAAAGGGTACCCACAGGAGTTTTACCATTAAATTTAATAATGATTTTGACAGAATATCCATTCTCATTCATTTTAAACATCTCAGTATTCACAAACTGATATTACATTACCGTAAAAAGAGCGCAAGAAACAGGAAGACTAAAAAGGTTTATCCACAACATAAAATGAACTTATCTTTTGAAAACACACTTGAATTACTAACATATTTATCTAGTAAAAACTATAAAGTAGATTGTATTGAGATAAGATTTAAAAATGGTTGGGCAATACAAGATAAATTTTTAAATAGTTTAGAGTTCATTACAAATAATACCCAAGAAAGAAATCTACTCTTTGATAAGCTTGTATCACTAAGTGGGCAAGGCCCAATTGATATTAACTCATTAGAAATAAATGAAACTTACTCACTTTGTACAGACGGAGTAGTCAAGCTAAAACCTCTTTTCTCTTAAAATATTTCTTCACTATATCTTAATACAATTAACTACTAAATTTAATCAATGAAAATAATATTTATAATTCCTGTTTTTCTAATATGTTCATGTACATCATACAAATATGAAAACAAAAATGAATTACAAAAATTAATTGGTTTAGAAATTCCTAGTTATAAAATTGTTGATTCTAAAATGACTCACAGTGCTAGGTTTGATTCTGAAAAAACTACAAAAGTGACAATTAAATTCAATAATAAAATTGATTCAAATACCTACAAAACTCTAGATAGTCTTTGCAGCCTTCCATTTCAAAATAATCCCAATGTCTCTTCCAGTTATTTTTACAGCTCAGTTGAGACTGCACAACGCTGCTGGACAAAAACAGATGATGTATATAGATATTATAGGATTACAGATTTTGGAGAATACTTTTTAGACAGTAGAGATGCGTTTTTTGATCTTAAAATAAAAAAGGGAAGTCAAACAGCTGAATTAATGTATGGGAACTTTTGAATTTGAACTGACTAAGTCGTTATAATGAAGGAGACCCTTTTTAAAGGGGTTAATCTTTTCTTTTAATAAAAAAAACGCCTGATTGATCACCAGACAGTGGTTTGATCATCCAAAAGCAACTATAACACTCCCATTCATCATAAAAGCCCAGTGATGGACTTTGTTTCATTGTCACATAACAGTGCTCATTGAGGTATTTGTAAAATTCTTCATAATACTTTCTGTATAAGTCATTGTGCATTCCAATAGATATTGCTTCATCAGCAATTAAAATGAAAGGCATATCCTCATTTTTAGTTTTATAAATAGTATAATTATACTTTTCCAGAACAATATCTTTGGGTGTATAGTTAGGCTCCAATGGAAAGTCTTTAAATAGCTTTTCCTTAAACTCATCAATATTATCAAATGCATTGAGCATATTCTCAACTGTAGTTTCTTGACTAAGACAAAGCATTGGAATTAAAAGTAAGAGAATCAGAGTTTTTTTCATTTAATTAATTTTTCTTGTATGTGCCATCAAAAGTTACTCCAAATCCTCCATATATAAAATTACAATCTCGTGTTTGAACTGTGATAGAATCTTTATTGAAGGTGAAATAGACTTTACAACGCTCCTCTCCTTCACTATAAAGAGGTAATTCACCATCTTCAACTAAGGAGTGATCATTGTAGTAGGCTTTATTATCTATTACCTCAATTACAAAATGATCTGCTAACATTTCACCTGAAAATTTAATAACCTGCTTGGCATATCTATCATAAGAATCTCTCCATCCAAAAAAGGTAAATTTGTATGAATTCTCTTCATTTTTAATTTTTTTCAGAGTTAAAGTATTTTCAAATTTTTCTCCAGGGATGATTTTAATGGATGAAACGGTAGAAGCTGGGCTTGAATCAGTCCACTCACCACTATAGTCAATATTTTGACTAAAAATAAGCAGTGGAAGTATATAAATTAAAAGGAATAGATTGGCTTTCATTTGGTTTTTAATTATTGTTTTTAAAAATTAAAATTAATCGCAATTGCATTTATAGTTAAAAATGTATTTACGAAACGCTTTTCCGCTTGATAAGTTCCATTTTGAAATATAACTCAATTGATTACTAAAAGGAAAATCACAAAATACATATTCGCGATTATTAATTTTGGCAATAGCAAAAAAAACTTTTCTTCTACTTTGGCTATCATAGTGTTCGTGAAATGTAACTTTTTGTAGCCAAGAGCTATCAGTAATATAATCAGTATGATTAACCTCAAGCGTTTTTACTGTATTTAATAAATCATTACATTTTGTTTGAGCAATTGTAATTGATGATATCAATAAGGCGGAGAGTAAGAGTAGTTTCTTCATAACTGAGTAACATAGATTGTTTCTTCAACATCTTCCACTTTCAAAACATATCCGCTCGAAGTATCATAAATAATGACATTAGGCATATATGCATAATGATACATATATGAATACGATGACTGTTGCCAAATTTGACCGTTTGTCATTTTGAAAATAGTTTCCCCTTCCCAGCCCTCAAAATCACCATCAATCTGGGTTTCTATGTCTTGATTAGTAAGTGGTGAGCAAGGATTGTCTACAACAGGTAGTTCCTCACCATTAGGGTTATTAATAACCGCTTGATAAGTAATCCCTTCCTCAATTTGCCCAAAAGAAGCAAAAGAAATAAGTATAGCGAGTGTAAATAGAATATTCTTCATAATAAGTTAGTTTACTCAAACATAAGAAATGTAGTTTTTTAAAGCTACTGACTTGCCTTTGCCGATTAGTAAAGTTGAAATATTACTAACTTGATTGTTTAAGTGTTCATTCAAGTTAAGAGAAAGAGCCATTCTTAATTGAATGGCTTTTTTTATTTCCTCACTTGGTAGCCTATTTCTACCCAATCAGATTTAATATAAATGTCAAGCTCTTCCTTTGTTCCTCTTTCATAATTTTTTACGTATTGATAACCATAGGAATCATTTTCAAGTCCTTTTGAATCAACTAATTTAAAGCCAAGTGTTTTTAATTCTTTATATATGCTTGATAATCTTTTGGTATTACGCGTTTGATAATTAGTAGAGTATTTATAAAAAAAATACTTCGAATAATTCGTTAAATACTCTTCGCTTCCATACTCACCTTTAAACATTCTTAATCCTTTAAAATCCTCATCTTCTTCAAATTCGTTAAATACAAAACCTTTATCCATTGCATAAATCTCAAAGGATTCTCTATCCATTTTAGCAACTTTTAATATATTACTAACGGATATACTCTGCCCAATAGCAACAAGTGGAATAAACAGTAATAGTAGAATTAGTTTTTTCATAATATTTCTTTTTCAATTTTAAATATTAATTCAAATGCATTGTAAACGGCATTATGTAATGCATCTCCGTGTGTTTTATTATCCAT
>Ga0233438_10000366_pt1 | contig 60326 bp, 58 predicted proteins | sample SI_123_September_FD_182720 | JGI IMG/M metagenome (GOLD analysis project Ga0233438, IMG submission 182720) | Seawater microbial communities from Saanich Inlet, British Columbia, Canada - SI_123_September2016_10_MG | ecosystem: Environmental > Aquatic > Marine > Inlet | place: Canada: British...
AAAGTATCTGATGTTAAAGGTATGAAGTATAGAACAGTTGGTCTAGCGACTAACGTTTTAACTGCTATGGGAATGGTCGTAAGACAATTACCAGGTGGTGAAATCCAACCAGCAATGAAAACTGGTTTGATTGATGCTGCAGAGTTTAACAACCCTACATCAGACTCACAGTTTGGAATGCAAGATGTTTCTAAGCATTATCACCTAGGAAGTTTCCATCAATCTCAAGAGATGTTTGAAATTCCTATGAATACTAAGAAACTGAAAAGCCTTTCACCTGCTCACCAAGCTATCTTGAAGAACGCTGCATATGCTGCGAACTCAGATAACTACTTCAAGGCACTAGTTAGATATTCAACTGACTTAGCTAAATTGATGAATGAGCATAAGGTTAATGTTTACCAAACATCTGACGCTATTTTAGCTGAACAGCTAAAAGGGTGGGATAAAATCGTTGCTGAGTTTTCTGGCAAAGATGCTTTCTTTAAGAAAGTAATAGACTCACAAAAAGCATACGCTAAGAGAACAATGAAGTATCTGTTGATGAATCAACCGAACTACAAATTGGCTTATGAAAACGAGTTTGGTCCAATTGGAAAAGTTAAAATCTAATTAACTTTTGATAATTTTAAAAGAGGGGGTGTAAAAACCCCCTTTTTTTTTAGTTAATTTTAATATAATTTAACAATGATGAGATCTTTCATTAAATTTGCTGACACGCTAAGCACCTCAATGGGTAAAGCTTTTTCTTGGTGTATTGTAATTTTAATGGGAGGAACAGTTTACGAAGTAACAATGGCTTATGGTTTCAATAAACCAACGCTTTGGAATTTTGATTTCAGCATGCAGATGTATGGCGCGATACTTATGATGTCAGGAGCATACTGTTTAGCAACAGAATCACATGTTAGAGGAGATGTAATTTACAGATTATTTAGCCCTAGAAAGCAAGCATGGGTAGATTTAATACTTTATTTTATTTTCTTTTTTCCAGGCGTGGTTGCTTTGGCATTTTATGGATTTGAATATGCGGCTTTAGCTTGGAAAATAAAAGAAACTAGCTGGAGTAGCCCAGCTCAAATACAAATTTATATGGTAAAATCCATGATACCTGCGGCGGGTATTTTGTTGATTATACAGGGGATTAGTGAAGTTTTTAGATCAATAATTTGTATTCAAACAGGACATTGGCCTGCAAGAATGGTTGTTGCAGAGGAAACAGAAAAAATTTTAATGAGAACAGCGCAAGACGAGGATCAAAAAGATGTTATTTAGTTTAACAAATCCAGAAGTCGCTATCTTAATGATGGGAATATTTTTATTTGCCGTATTATTAGGATTTCCAATTGCATTCACTTTAATGGCAATGGGAATAGGTTTTGGATATTATGCTTTTTATGATCCAGCATTAATGGATCATATATTTGACAATAGAATATTTCAATTATTTGTACAAAACACCTATTCAGTTATGGATAATAACGTATTGACCGCAGTTCCCTTGTTTTTATTTATGGGTTATTTAGTTGAGCGGGCAGGAATAGTAGCGAAATTATTTTTTGCAATTAGATTAGCAGCACACAGACTACCTGCTTCAATGGCAGTAGCAGCATTAATAACTTGTACTTTATTTTCTACAGCAACAGGAATTATTGGAGCTGTTGTAACATTAATGGGCTTGCTTGCTTGGCCGGCAATGGTGAAAGCAGGATATGATAAAAAATTTGCGTCTGGAGTTATTTGTGCTGGTGGATGTTTGGGAATTTTAATCCCTCCAAGTATAATGTTAATTGTTTATTCTGTAATTGCACAATTATCACCATTAAGACTATTTGCAGCAGCAATTTTTCCAGGATTATTGTTAGCAGGTTTGTACATAGCATATGCTGTAACTAGAGCTTGGATAAATCCCTCTATAGCCCCAAAACCAGCAGCAGAAGACATTCCGCCAAGAGCAGAAATTCTAAAAGAAGTGTTAGTTTCTTTTGTACCACTTTTCGGTTTAATAATGCTCGTACTTGGAACAATTTTAGCAGGAATAGCAACTCCAGCAGAAGCTGCAGCAGCAGGAGCATTTGGTGCAATACTTCTTTCTTGGTTTTATAAAACTCTTAAATGGCAAAGCTTTAAAGAATCTGTGTTTTTAACAGCAAAGACTACAGCAATGATCATGTGGTTGTTTATAGGATCATGGACTTTTTCATCGGTATTTTCTTATTTAGGAGGCCATGAAGTTTTTGAGCATTTTTTTAAATCAATAGAAATAACTACTTGGCAATTTTTAATAATTACACAAGTAATAATTTTTCTTTTAGGTTGGCCATTGGAATGGACAGAAATTTTGATTATATTTGTACCAATATTTTTACCATTGCTAGAAGTGTTTGGTGTTAACCCTTATTTTTTTGCAATGCTGATTGCTTTAAATTTACAGACATCTTTTTTAACACCACCAATGGCCATGTCAGCTTATTATCTTAAAGGTGTTCAAACTAAAAATGTTGAGTTGATGGAAATATTTGCTGGAATTATGCCTTTCTTAGGAATTGTAATATTTGCGATGTTTTTAATGTATATGTTCCCTGGCATTGCTTTATGGTTACCAGAAACATTATTTGCGAATTAAATAATATAAAATGATAGATATATTTTCTCTCTCAGCTAATAAATTAGTTGAAAAATTAAAAGCGGGTGAAGTTTCATCTGTTGAGGTCTGCACACAATATATCGATAGAATTAAAAATTTTGAAAAAGACGTTAAGGCATGGGCTCATTTTGATAAAAAAGAACTCTTAGAAAAAGCTGCTGAAGCAGATGAGTACAGAAAGTCTGGTAAGCCACTGGGTGCTTTACATGGACTGCCAGTTGCAGTTAAAGACATAATTGGAACTTTAGATATGCCTACTGAATGTGGAACAGTAATTAGAAAAAAAATGACGGGATCTCAAGAAGCCGAAGTAGTAAATTTACTTAAAATTGCAGGAGCTATTATTATGGGAAAAACAGAAACTACAGAGCTAGCATATTTTCATCCAGGAAAAACGACAAATCCTCATGATCATTCAAGAACGCCAGGGGGATCATCAAGTGGATCCGCAGCAGCCGTTGCAGCGCATATGGCCCCATTATCATTGGGCTCTCAAACTAATGGTTCAATTTTGAGACCCGCTTCTTATTGTGGGGTTGTAGGATTTAAGCCATCATTTGGATTAATTTCTCGTAGTGGTGTTTTAAGGCAATCTGAAAAACTAGACCATATTGGAGTATTTGGAAAATCAGTGGAAGATATTGCTTTATTAACAAAAACGTTAATAAAAAAAGACATGCATGATTCATCTACAATTCATTATTCAGCAGATGAAATGTTAAATGTTTGTAAGAAAGGCCCACTTTTTGAACCAAAGTTTATATTTTATAAAACAAAAAGTTGGAAAAAAATAGATAAAGAGTCTCAAAAATCCTTTGAATTTTTTATAAAAACTTTTGAAAAAAATATTGAGGTATTTGATACCCCTTCTTATTTTGATGATATCCCAAAATATCATAAAATAATTCATGAAACAGATATGGCTAATAATTTTCAAGTTTATTATAAAAAGTCAAAAAAAAAACTATCAAAAGAAATGATAAGTGCAATTGAAAGAGGGTTAAAATATTCTGCAAAAGAATATGCAGAAGCTGTTGATTTTATGAAGCGAAGCTACGATTCTTATAAAGAAGTATTCGAAGATTATCATGGAGTTTTAAGTCCAGCAACTACAGGTGTCGCTGACAAAGGCTTAAAAAGCACAGGTAGTCCAGAATTCTGCACTGTTTGGACTTATATGGGCGTACCTACTATTTCATTACCTTTACTTACTGGTTCAAATAATTTACCATTGGGCATTCAGTTAGTAGGTGACAAACATGATGACCTAAGATTTTTGGGTGTAGCTAATTGGTTAGAAAAAAGTTGTAAAAAATATGCTAAATAAAATAACGACATTATTAGGATCTATTCTAGCTGCAGCATTTTTGATAGGTCTTGCAACAACACTAACAAGATCTTCTATGATTGGTTTTTGGGATGTGCTTCCAGTATTCATTTTAATGGCTATAGCAATTTTTATGATGGTTTACGAAGCCTTCTTTGATAAAAAATAAACATTTCTAAAAATAAATTGATCACTAAAAAAAATAATTTATTTGCTTTCTCTCTGTTGTTTATTCAGCCAATTTTCATGGCCTCTAACTTAGTAGTTGCTAGAGGTGGAGTTGAGTTTGTACCTCCTATTTCTTTGGCATTTTGGAGGTGGACGTTAGTTTTTATAATTCTATTGCCATTTACATATTTATCATTAAGAAAAAATTTTAAAATTATTAAAAATGAATATAAAAAATTATTTTTTTTAGGTGCGATGGGCTGCGGGGTGTGTGGAGCATTTCCATTTTTAGCAGGAGAAACTACTACTGTTACTAATATGGGTATCATTTATACATCGTCACCAATATTCATAATTTTAATTTCAAGTATTTTTTTTAGGGAAAAAATTAACTTTATCAAAATAATTGGTTTAATTTCATGCTTAATGGGAGTGTTTGTAATTATAATAAAAGGTGACTTAAACTTGTTAATTAATCTTAAATTAACAATTGGTGACTTATGGATGTTAGCAGCAGCAGTAGGCTGGGCTTTGTATTCTATTTATCTATTTTATTGGAAATCTAAACTTCCAATTTTTCAAAGATTTGCTTTGGTTGCTTTTTTTGGATCAGCAAGTTTATTCCCATTTTATATCTTAGAGGAATTTTTGTTTCAAAGAACCACATTTAGTACCGAGTTTTTTTCTTGGGTAACTTTTGCAGCTATATCCCCAGGTATTATCGCTTTTACTCTTTATACTATAGCTCAAAAAAAACTTGGAGCATCCTTAACTGGCTTTACACTTTATATTTTTACTGTTTATGCCGCAATTTATGGACTTTTTTTGTTTGATGAAAAATTGGAATTTTATCATTACGTTGGAACAATATTGGTATTTTTTGGCGTATATTTAGCAAAAAAACAAAATGAAAAAAAAAACTAAAAATTTATTATTGAGTATAATAATAGCCTCATCATTTATCTATTTAATTGTTCTAGTTTTTTTATTCTTTTTTCAGAGAAGTTTATTATATCACCCAAATGTAAATAATTATTTTAATGATAAACTAAAAGTAGATATTGAAGAAGTTCAAATTAAAACATCTGATGATATTAACTTACTAGGATGGTTTCATAAAAAAGATCTTAATAGATTTAAAACTGTAGTTTACTTTCATGGAAATGCTGGAAAGCTTGAAAATAGAATTCATAAATTAAATCATTTTAAAGATATTGATGTAAATTTTTTGATTATATCTTGGCGAGGTTTTAGTGGAAATTCTGGTAAGCCGACAGAAACGGGGCTTTATGAGGACGGCAAAAGCACAATAGATTGGTTAAAAAATATTGGCTTATCAGATAAAGACATTGTGCTTTATGGAGAGTCTCTTGGAACTGGTATTGCTACACACATTGCACAAAATAGAAAATTTGCAGGTTTAGTTTTAGAAACACCTTTTACTTCAATGGTTGATGCAGCAAAAAAAGTTTACCCTTACATTCCAGTAGGCCTTTTATTAAAGGATAGATTTGAAAATGAAAAAAAAATTAAAAACATTAATATTCCCGTTTTAGTAATGCATGGGGAAGCTGATCAAATTGTTCCTTTTAAAATGGGTAAAAAAATTTATGAAATAGCAAACAAACCTAAATATTCTTATTTTACAAAACATGATAATCATATGATGGAATATGATGAAAAGCTTGTATTTGCATTAAGCTCATTCATAAAAAGTCTAAATTAAATTACAATCAAATTAATCAATCTGTACAAAAGCTTCAGCAAATTTTTTTGAATTAAAAATTTGTAAGTCGTCCTCTTTTTCTCCAAGGCCAAGAGCAATTATTGGGAGTTTATATTTTTTAGCTAACGCAAGTAAAATACCACCTTTTGCAGTACCATCTAATTTTGTCATTATTAAAGCTGTGATAGGAATAACTTTATTAAACTCTTCGACTTGATTAATAACATTTTGACCTGATGTTGCGTCAAGTACCAGGATTACATCATGAGGTGCATCACGGTCTATTTTTTTTGTCACATTTGCGATTTTTTTATATTCTTCCATTAAGTTTTTTTTATTTTGAAGTCTCCCAGCTGTATCAATTAAAACGTGGTTAAAATTACTTTTCATTGCATCCTCTACAGCTTTATAGGCAACAGAAGCCGGATCAGATCCTTGAGTAGATTTAGTAATTTGAACATCAATTTTTTTTGCCCAATTCTCTAACTGTTCTATTGCCGCAGCCCTGAAGGTATCACAAGCAGAAAACATAACTTTGTTTCCGTTAGATTTTAAAATTTTTCCTATTTTTCCTATGGTAGTAGTTTTGCCAACTCCATTAACACCCGACACAAGAACTGCATTTAATTTATCTTTTTTATCAAAAAAACTTTCATTTTCTAAAGGTTTCATTAGACTAATTATATAATCTTTTAATATCAAATTTACTTCTTCAATTGTATTTTTTTTGGGATCTATTTTTTCCTGACTGATAATTGTTTTTATTTCTTCAGCTGCTTCCAAACCAACGTCTGACTGTATTAAGTATTCTTCAATTTGATCTAGCGTTTTATCATCAATTTCTGTTTTTATAATAATATTTTTTAAACCAGAGGTGAACGTTGAAGCACTTTTTTTAAAACCAGTTTTAAATTTATCGAAAATACTCATTACAGTTTAATTTTTAAATCTCTAATATTAGAAACAGGACCTTTCATATGAACACTATTTTTTTTATCTATAAAAATTGATAGTTTTCCCAATGTAAATTCTATGTCTACATTTTTATCTGTTAATCCATTCAAATTACCTGCAACAGCTGTAGCACAAGCAGCAGTTCCACAAGCCTTTGTAAGTCCTGCACCTCTCTCCCAAACTTTAACTTTTATTAAATTTGAATTTTTAATTTTTGCAAGTGTAACATTACATTTTTCAGGGAATAAATTATTATTTTCAATTTCTGGTCCAATTTTTTCTAAATTGTAATCCTCAAGGTTATCTACAAAAAAAACTACATGCGGATTTCCTACATTAACTGCAGTCCCCCCAATATACTCTTTATTATTGTTACTAATGATTTTAATATTGATACTTTTGGTATCTAAATTTTTACTTAACGGAATTTCGTTCCATTTAGTTTTTGGAACACCAATTTCTGTTTCTACTAAGTTATTTCCTAAAATCTTTGATTTTAATATTCCTCCAGATGTACAAAGGATTATTTCTTTTTTGTTATTTTCTTTAGCCAACAAATCAGCGACACATCTTGTTCCATTTCCACAAGCTCCAGAAACACTACCATCTGAATTATAGAATTCTAAATCAGCATCTACTTCTTTATTTTTTTTTATTACAATTAACTGATCGCACCCAATATAGTTTCGATCACACATCTTTATTATTTGGTCTTTTGCCAAATCAAGCTCATGACTTCTTTGGTCAATGATTATAAAATCATTGCCCAATCCATCCATTTTAAAAGCTTTAATATCCATATATAGATATTTAACTTATTTATTGACTTTTTGAACCTCTATTATAGGTTGTTGGAGTTTCCGCAAAAACGTTAAATTTGCGGTGTCTTTGGAAACAAAGAGATCGACACTAGTCAGCGAGGCTTCGCCCACTAGTGCGATTACTGCTGGGTGTAATTATTATGTTTGAAAACTTAACAAATAAATTTGAAGAAATTTTTTCTTCTTTAAAAAAAGCTCCATCTCTAGATGAAAATCAAGTGGATGAAGGGCTAAGAAATATTAGACAGGCTCTACTGGAGGCAGATGTATCTCTTGATGTCGCTAAAGACTTTATAACAAAAGTTAAACCAAAAATTTTAGGCCAAGAAATAATCAGATCAACGTCGCCAGGCGATATGGTTGTTAAAATTGTATATGATGAGCTAGTTGTTCTTCTAGGGGAAAGCAACACAGATATAAATTTAAATGCTGTCCCACCTGTTCCGATGATGTTGGTGGGTCTCCAAGGTTCTGGTAAAACTACAACAACGGCAAAATTAGCGAAATATTTAGAGAAAAATAAAAAAAAGAAAATAATGATGGTTAGTCTTGACGTTTATAGACCAGCAGCACAAGAACAACTAAGATCTCTTGGAGAACAAAATAATATTTTGACTTTGCCTATTATTGAAGGACAGTTACCTGCTGATATTTGTAGAAGAGCAGTGAGTGCAGCAAACTTAAATGGAGCTGAAATTATTTTATTTGATACTGCAGGAAGAACACAAATTGATCTTCAAATGATGAGTGAAATCAAACAAATTGAAAATATAATAAATCCTACAGAGACATTTTTAGTTGCAGACTCTTTAACTGGTCAAGTTGCTGCGGAAGTCGCAAAAGAATTTAAAAATACAGTAAATCTAACAGGTATTGTTTTGACAAGAGCTGATGGTGATGCAAGAGGTGGGGCGGCAGTTAGTATGAAATATGTATCTCAAGTTCCAATTAAATTTTTAGGGGTAGGAGAAAAAATAGAAAATCTAGAGGTTTTTCACCCAGATAGAATTGCAAACAGAATACTTGGAATGGGAGACATAGTAACTCTTGTTGAAAAAGCAGCAGAAGATCTTGGGGAAGAAAACATCAAAAAAGCAGAAGAGAATTTGAAAAAAGGCCAATTTTCAATGGAAGATTACTTAACACAACTAAGACAAATGAAAAAAATGGGCGGCATAGAAGGTGTTATGTCATTTATGCCTGGTGTTTCTAAAATGAAATCACAAATGGATGCAGCAGGAATTGATGAAAAAATTATTACTTTAAATGAAGCAATAATTTTATCTATGACAAAGAAAGAGAGAGAGAACCCTAAAGTTATCGATGGTTCTAGGAAAAAAAGAATTGCTAATGGTTCTGGAACAGATGCGGCCACTATCAATAAATTGCTTAAGCAATTTAAAATGATGTCTGAAATGATGAAGAAGATGTCAAAAGGAAACCTGAAGGGTATGTCTGATAAAGGAATACCTCCAGAGCTACTAAATCAACTTAAATAAATGATAAAGGAGAGAAGATGTTAAAACTAAGATTATCAAGAGGTGGAACAAAAAAAAGACCAGTGTACAAAGTTGTCGTTGCGGATAGCCGTTTTGCACGAGATGGAAGATTTATAGAAAAAGTAGGATTTTTTAATCCTCTTTTACCTAAAGATAAAAAAGAAAGAGTAGGACTTGAGGCAGAAAGAATTAAATATTGGTTAGGTCAAGGTGCACAACCTACAACAAGAGTAGCAAGAATTTTAGGTGAAAATGAATTAATGCCTATGCCTGCTAATGGAAATAATCCAAATAAAGCGATTCCTAAAAAGGATAGAAAAAAAGAAGGATCTGAAGAAGCTCCTAAAGCAGACGCAGCACCAGCAGCAGAAGCTAAAAAAGAAGAAGCTCCTAAAGCAGACGCAGCACCAGCAGCAGAAGCTAAAAAAGAAGAAGCTCCTAAAGCAGACGCAGCACCAGCAGCAGAAGCTAAAAAAGAAGAAGCTCCTAAAGCAGACGCAGCACCAAAGGAAGAGACTAAATAGTTGGATACATGTGGCAAGCTCAAATTTTTACACTTTATCCAGAAATCTATCCTGGTCTACTAGGCAAAGGTCTCTACGGTAAGGCGTTACAAAATAAACTTTGGGACCTTAAGGTTACAAATATTAGAGACGCTACAGAAGATAAACATAAAACTGTAGACGACACACCTTTTGGGGGTGGTTCTGGCATGCTATTAAAGGCTGATGTTTTAGCTAAATCAATTGACCAAAATAAAAAAAAAGATGAACGAATTTTTTATTTATCCCCTAAAGGAAAAAAGCTTGATCAAAAATTGGCCATAGAACTTTCAAAAGAAAAATCTATAAGTTTAATATGTGGTCATTTTGAAGGTGTTGATGAAAGAATATTAAAAACTCGTAACATAGAAGAGCTAAGTGTAGGTGATTTTATTTTATCTGGAGGTGAAACAGCTTCTTTTGTTGTTTTAGATAGTATACTAAGATTATTACCTGGAGTTTTAGGAAACGAACATTCTAAAAATGAAGAGAGTTTTGAAAATGGTTTATTAGAATACCCTCAGTACACAAAACCACAGATTTGGGAAGAAAAAAGCGTTCCAGATGTACTTTTATCAGGAGATCACAACAAAATTAAAGACTGGCGTTTATCTCAATCAGAGGCTATAACACGCGACCGAAGACCAGATTTGTGGAAAAAATATAAGAAAAATTAACTTGATAAATATTAATATGAAAACAATTGAAGAAATTAACGCTCATAATGTAAAAAAAATATTAACAGAGAAAAAGATACCAGATTTTTTTCCAGGAGACGTTATTAAGGTGGGTGTTAGAATTACCGAAGGTAAGAAAGAAAGAGTTCAATATTTTGAAGGTGTATGCATTGCAAAAAAAAATAGAGATTTAAACTCATCTTTTACTGTCAGAAAGATATCTTTTGGAGAGGGGGTTGAAAGAACCTTTCCTTTATACGGAACAGTGATTGATTCAATTGTAGTAATAAGACATGGTAAAGTAAGAAGAGCAAAACTTTACTACTTAAGGGACAGAACAGGTAAATCAGCTAGAATTGCAGAGAAGATAAGAAAAAAAATTGGTATAGAGGTAGACGTAAAGCCTGAAATGGTGACTGAAGAAACCTTAGCGCCTGTTTCTGTAGAACCTGAAAAACAGCCTGAAAGTCAACCAGAACCAAAAAAAGAAAGTTCTGAAGAAAAAAAATAATTTTTTTTCAATGGCCCTAACTCTTTACGATAAAATCTGGAACGATCATTTAGTTGACCAGCAAAGTGATGGAACAACATTATTATTTGTAGACAGGCACTTAGTCCATGAAGTAACTAGCCCACAAGCATTTGAAGGTCTGAGAAATTCAAAAAGAAAAGTAAGACAACCAAGTTTGACATTGGCTGTTGCTGATCATAACGTTCCAACCACAGATAGGACTAAAGGAATAGCTGATCAAGAGTCAAAGATTCAAGTAGACACATTAGAAAAAAATTGTAAAGAGTTTGGAATACAATATCTAGGTATGGATGATAAGAGACAAGGAATTGTCCATATAATAGGACCAGAACAAGGCTTTACACAGCCAGGAACGGTAATAGTTTGTGGAGACAGCCACACAGCGACTCATGGTGCATTTGGTGCTTTAGCTTTTGGAATTGGAACCTCAGAAGTAGAACATGTTTTGGCCACTCAGACTCTTGTTCAAAAAAAAGCAAAAAATTTTAGAATTAACGTAAACGGCAAACTTCCAGTTGGCGTAACATCGAAAGACGTAATACTTCAAATCATAGGAAAAATTGGTACAGCAGGTGGAACAGGATCTGTAATAGAATATGCAGGTAGTTTAATTTCAGCTTTAAGTGTGGAGCAAAGAATGACGATTTGTAATATGACGATTGAGGGAGGAGCAAGAGCTGGTTTAATTGCCCCTGATGAAAAAATTATTGAATATTTAAAAAATAAACCAATGTCGCCTAAAAATGAAAACTGGAATAAAGCAATTGAATATTGGAAAAGTTTGAAAACAGATGATGGTGCAAAATTTGATAAAGAAATAAATTTAGCCGCAGAAGATATTTCACCAATGATTACATGGGGAACTTCTCCCCAAGATGTTATTACAATTGATGAAAAAGTTCCTAATCCTGAAAAAGAAAAAGATGTAGATAGAAAAAATTCAATTGAGAGATCATTAAAATATATGGGTTTAAAACCGGATACTTTGGCAAAAGATATAAAGATTGATAAAGTTTTTATAGGAAGTTGCACTAATGGACGAATTGAGGATTTAAGGGAAGCAGCAAAAATTTTAAAAGATAAGAAAAAAGCAGCGCATGTACATGCGATGGTAGTTCCAGGATCTGGATTAGTCAAAGAACAAGCAGAGCAAGAAGGACTTGATAAAATTTTTATAAATTCGGGTTTTGAATGGAGAGAACCAGGGTGTTCAATGTGTCTTGCAATGAATGCAGATAAATTAAAACCAGAAGAAAGATGTGCCTCAACTTCAAACAGAAATTTTGAGGGTAGACAAGGTAGAGGTGGAAGAACTCATTTAGTAAGCCCAGGAATGGCTGCTGCTGCTGCTATTTCAGGCAATTTGGATGACGTAAGAAAGTATCAGAAATAAAATGCAAAAATTTAATTCACTAAAAAGTATTCCTGCATATTTATCAATTGTAAATATAGATACCGATATGATTATTCCTAAGCAATTTTTAAAAACAATTAAAAGAACAGGCCTTGGCAAAAATTTATTTTTTGAAATGAGATATGATGATCAAGGAAATGAAATTAAAGATTTTATACTAAATCAAGAACCTTATAATCAATCTAAAATATTAATTGCTGGTAAAAATTTTGGGTGTGGTTCATCAAGAGAACATGCACCTTGGGCATTGCTAGATTTTGGAATTACATGTGTCATTAGCTCAAGTTATGCTGACATTTTTTATAGCAATTGTTTTAAAAATGGAATTTTGCCAATTATTTTAGAAGAAGAAAAAATAAAAGAATTATCAGAATATTCAAAAAGAAAAGAAGAAATCTCAATAGATCTAACAGATGAAAAAATTATTTTTGGAAATAGTGAAATTAAATTTAATATTGATCCTTTTAAAAAAAAATGTTTATTAGAAGGCCTAGATGACATAGCGCTTTCATTAGACAAAGAAGATAAAATTAATAACTTTGAAAAAAATTTAAAAAATAATAAACCTTGGATATTCAATGATTAAAGTTAAAAAAAGAAAAATCTTATTATTACCTGGTGATGGTATTGGTCCCGAGGTTATTCAAGAAGTAAAAAAAGTTATTGAATGGTTAAATGCTAATAAATCTTTAGATTTTGAAATCGATCAAGATTTAGCTGGAGGTTGTTCTTTCGATAAACATGGAACTCCAATTACAGATGAAGTTTTTTATAAAGCTCTTGAGAGTGAAGTTGTAATGCTAGGAGCAGTGGGTGGCCCTAAGTGGGATAATTTAGATTTTTCTAAAAAACCAGAGAGAGCATTATTAAAATTAAGAAAAGAATTAAAATTATTTGCCAATTTAAGACCTGCAATTTGTTTTGAACAATTGGTGGATGCATCAACACTTAAGCCTGAAATAGTTTCTGGTCTTGATATTATGATTGTTAGAGAATTAACAGGTGGAATTTATTTTGGAGAGCCTAGGGGAATCAAACCAATTGAAAATGGAGAAAGAAAAGGTATTAACACTCATACATATACAACTAGTGAAATAGTTAGAGTAGCAAAAGTAGCTTTTGACTTAGCCAAAAAAAGATCGAATAAAGTTACCTCGTGTGAAAAGTCAAATGTAATGGAAGCAGGTCAACTTTGGAGAGAAGAAGTTCAAGAGCTTCATGATAAAGAATATAAAGATGTGGAATTAAGTCATATGCTTGCAGACAATTGCGCAATGCAACTTTTGAGAAATCCAAAACAATTTGATGTAATAGTTACAGATAACTTGTTTGGAGATATGCTTTCAGATCAAGCTTCAATGTTAACAGGGTCATTGGGTTTACTGCCATCTGCTTCACTTGGTGCAAAAAATAAAGATGGTGAAATGAGAGCAATGTATGAGCCCATTCACGGATCGGCACCTGATATAGCAGGAAAAGGTATAGCAAATCCTATTGCATCAATTTTAAGTTTTGCAATGGCACTTAGATACTCATTGGACTTGGATAATGAAGCGGATGCATTAGAAAAAGCAGTTCAAGAAGTATTAAATGATGGCCTAAGAACCAAAGATATATTGTCAAAAGGAACAAAAGAAGCATCAACATCTGACATGGGTGATGCGATAATTTCAAAATTGCAATAATTCTAGAATTATTCTAAAGTTCCAGAATGCCAAATTACACAGCACCTGTAGAAGACATGATGTTTCTTTTTGAAAAATTAAGAAATAATAAAAATTATAATGAAATTGAAAAATATAAAGAGGTAAATTCAGAACTTGTTAAGGATATCTTAGTTGAAGCAGCAAAAATTAATGAAAATCTAATTTTACCATTAGCAAAATCTGGAGATGAAAATCCAACTGTTTTGGAAAATGGTGTGGTCAGAACACCACCAGGTTATAAAGAAGCTTATTCAAAATATATAGAAGATGGCTGGACTTCACTTTCATGTGACCCTAAATACGGTGGGCAAGGAATGCCAAAAACTGTAAGTGCTTTTTTTGATGAAATGTTATCTTCAGCAAGTCTGTCATTTAAACTTTATAGTGAACTAAGCATTGGCGCTTATAATTGTATTTCACATCATGCAACCGAAGAAATAAAAGATAAATATTTACCAAAAATAGTAGAAGGAAAGTGGAGTGGCACGATGTGTCTTACCGAGCCTGTGTGTGGAACAGATTTAGGTCTTTTAAAAACCAAAGCAGTAGAACAATCAGATGGGACTTATAAATTAAGTGGCCAAAAAATTTTTATTACATCAGGTGATCATGATTTAACAGAAAATATTATTCATTTAGTAATTGCAAGGGCAGCTGACTCACCTGCTGGAACAAAGGGAATAAGTTTATTTTTAGTACCTAAATTTATTGTAAATGAAGATGGTTCTGTTGGAGCTAGAAATGGAATTTCGACAGGATCTATAGAAAGTAAAATGGGAATTAAAGGATCTGCTACTTGTGTATTAAATTTTGATGATGCAGTTGGTTATATGATTGGATCAAAGAATAAAGGTTTAAATGCAATGTTTACCATGATGAATCTAGAAAGAATTGTTGTTGGAATCCAAGGATTAGGAATTTCTGAAATTGCATATCAAAATTCTTTAAGTTATGCAAAAGAGAGAAAACAAGGGAAAACAAATAATACAAAATCAACTAATGGTGCAGATTTTATCATTGAACATGCTGATATTAAAAAATCTTTACTTAATATGAAATCTATTATTGAAGGAGAGAGAGCCTTATGTTTTTGGCTGTCTCAACAAACAGAAGTTAGCCTTTATCATCCAGATGAAAAAGTTAAACAAGAAGCCTCAGATTTTGTTTCTTTAATGACGCCAGTAGTTAAAACAATGTTTACTGATATGGGAATGGAAATAACAAGTGAAGCAATGCAAGTTCATGGTGGTTATGGATATACAAAAGATCAAGGAATAGAACAGCTTTATAGAGATAATAGAATTACCCCAATCTATGAGGGAACGAACTCTATCCAAGCAGCAGATTTGGTGTTTAGAAAATTAGTTAATAAAAATGGGGATATAATTGATAGATATTTAGAATTAATAAAAAATGATTGCAACACTGATAACAAAAAATTAAAGCCTTTTATAAATGAATTAGAAATACATTTAAAAATTTTGTCTAACTTTAGTTCTTGGATTAAGGAAAAAATACAAAATTCGAAAGACGATGCAAGCGCAGCATGTAATGATTATCTAAAAGCTCTAGGTTTTGTGGCTATCGCTCATGCTTGGGTAAAAGTTTTAGAAGTAAGCTTTAAAGATTATGATCAAAATAAAAACTTTTATGAAGATAAGATACAAACTGCAAATTTTTATTTTAAAAGAGTTTTACCAAGAGTCGAAAGTCACTTTAAAACAGCTACATCTGGTAGTGATTATATAATGAATTTCAAATTTAATTAATATGAATCACTACGATACAAATTTAGATAAAAATGAGGCTAACTATGTTCCTTTATCTCCATTAACATTTTTAGAGAGAACAAAAGATATATATCCAAAATATGAAGCTGTTGTTTATGAAAGTAGATCATACACATGGGAAGATGTTTATAAAAGATGCGTTAAGTTTGCTAGCGCATTAGATAAAATTGGAATTAAAACTGGAGACACAGTTTCTATTATGGCTTTTAATACACCAGAAATTTTTGAGGCTCATTACTCGATTCCTATGGTGGGTGCAGTAATTAACGCAATCAATACAAGATTAGATCCTAATACTATAAGTTATATTCTAGAACACAGTGACGCTAAAGTTTTAATTGTAGACAGACAATTCCATGAAGTAATAGTCAAAGCTTTAGAGAATGTTAAAAATAAAATTACTATTATAGATATAGATGACAAAGATATAGACACCAGTAATTTTAAAAAAATTGGCGATTTAGAATATGAAAGTTTTTTAAATACAGGTGATGAAAATTATGAATGGAAAAAACCAAAAGATGAATGGCAGGCAATATCATTGGGATATACATCTGGGACCACGGGAAATCCTAAGGGCGTAGTTTACCATCATAGAGGTTCATATCTGATGGCGACAGGTAGTGCTACCGCATGGAATATGCCTAATAAATTAAATTTTTTATGTGTCGTACCAATGTTTCATTGTAATGGGTGGTGTTACCCTTGGACGCTTGCAATGCTACATGCAAGAGTTATTTGCTTGAGAAATATTGATGTAAAAAAAATGTTTGAGTTAATTGATAAACATGAGGTGACTCATTTTGGGGGAGCTCCAATAGTATTAAATATGATTGTAAATGCTCCAGAAAAAGAACAAAAAAAATTAAAAAGAAAAGTTAATGTTCTGACTGCTGGTGCACCGCCACCTAGTATTATTTTTGAAAAGATGGAAAATTTAGGATTTGAAGTTATGCATGTGTATGGATTAACCGAAACTTATGGACATATGTTGCAGTGTGCATGGAATGAAGAATGGAATGATTTTGAAAAAGATAAGAAGAATGAAATTAAAGCAAGACAAGGAGTTCGTTATCCTAATACTGAAGGTGCGGTTGTAATGGATCCTGAAACTATGAAGCCTGTGCCAAAGGATGGAAAAACTATGGGTGAAATAATGATTAGAGGAAACATTGTAATGAAAGGGTATTATAAGGATAAGGAAGCAACCGATAAATCAATGGCTGGTGGTTGGTTTCATTCAGGTGATTTAGCGGTCACACATCCAGATGGATACATAAAGATACAAGACAGATCTAAAGATATTATTATTTCTGGGGGGGAAAATATTTCTTCAATTGAAATAGAAAATGCTATTGCAAAACATCCATCAGTATCATTAGCGGCAGTTGTTGCAAAACCAGATGAAAAATGGGGTGAGACGCCATGTGCATTTGTTGAATTGATTAAAGATAAACCAGCATCAGAAAAAGACATTATAGATTTTTGTAGAGAAACTTTAGCAGGATTTAAGCTTCCAAAAAAAGTTATTTTTTGTGATTTACCAAAAACATCAACAGGAAAAATTCAAAAATTTGAACTTAGAAAAAAAGTCAAGGAATTAACTTGATATTTCAAGTAGACAAGCAAGATGTATTTGCCTCTGATGCAGGCAAAGGTATCGATAAGAATAAACATACAATTCTTTTGCTACATGGAAGTGGACTTTCACATATTGTATGGTCTTTAACAGAGCAATACTTATCTAATCAGAATTATAATGTTTTATCTTTAGATTTACCAGGACATGGTAATTCAGAAGGAAAATGTTTGCCTTCAATTGAAAAAATATCTGATTGGATAGAAAAAGTTTTAAACCAACTTGGAGTTTTAGATGTGACAATAATTGGACATTCACAGGGTTGTTTGGAGGCACTTGAATATTTTTCTAAGTACCCCAAAAAAGTAAAAAGATTAATTTTTGTGGGTGGTTCTTATAAAATGCCAGTTAATCAAGATTTAATAGATCTTGCAGAAGCAGGTGATGATCAAGCAGTAAACTTAATGATGAAATGGGGTTATGAAAATTCAAAAAAGTTTATTGGAGGAAATCCAGTTGAAAAAATTATTAACTCAGCAAGAGAAATCAGAGAAATTTTGGCCATAGATTTAATCGCCTGTAATAATTACAGAAATGGCTCTGAGGCAGTAAAAAAAATTAATTGCCCAACGCTATGTATTTTTGGTGAGTTTGACAAGATGATTAATCTTGAAAAAGGTAAGAAATTTGCTGATTCTATTCCAAATTCAAAAACACAGATAATAAAAAACTGTGGGCATATGATTATGTTTGAAAAAGCTTTTGAAATGAGAGAAAAGATTTTAGAATTTTTAAAAATATGAAAAACTTTTCAATAGCAAAATCTAGAAGATTAAGAAGTACACCATATACCTCAAGAATAGAGAAACAAGGGGTCACAGCATATACAATTTATAATCACATGTTACTACCTGCTGCCTTTGGCTCAATAGAGGATAGTTATAAACATTTAAAGGAACACGTTCAGGTATGGGATGTTGCAGCAGAAAGACAAGTAGAAATATCAGGAAATGATTCTGCTAAATTAGTTCAATTAATGACATGTAGGGATTTATCAAAATCAAAAGTTGGCAGATGTTATTATTGCCCAATAATAGATGAAAATGGAAACTTGGTAAATGATCCTGTTGTTTTAAAATTAGATGAAAATAAATGGTGGATATCAATAGCAGACTCTGATGTAATCTTTTTTGCGAAGGGGCTTGCATCAGGACATAAATTTGATGTGAAGATTATAGAGCCAACAGTGGATATAATGGCAATACAAGGCCCTAAATCATTTGCATTAATGGAAAAGATTTTTGGAAAGAAAATTACTGAACTAAAATTTTTTGGCTTTGATTATTTTGATTTTGAAGGAACTAAACATTTAATAGCAAGATCAGGATGGTCTAAACAAGGTGGATATGAAGTATATGTCCAAAACACAACATCAGGACAAAAATTATATGATCAACTTTTTGAAGTTGGAAAAGAATTTAATGTAGGTCCAGGATGTCCAAATTTAATAGAAAGAATTGAGAGTGCATTGTTATCCTATGGAAATGATTTTGATAATAATGACAATCCTTTTGAGTGTGGTTTTGATCAATATGTCAGTTTAGATAGTGATATAAATTTTTTGGGAAAAGAAAAATTAAAACGAGTAAAATCCAAAGGAATTCAAAAAAAGTTAATGGGTGTAAAAATTAACACAAAAGAAATTAGCCTTACAGGATCACAAAATCTGCACGATAAAGACAATAATATCATTGGAGAATTAAGATCAGCTTGTTACTCACCTCATTTTAAAGAAGTGATAGGAATAGCAATGATTAAAAAACCTTTTTGGGAAAGCACTCAAACCTTCAAGATTGAACTAAATAACAATACTTTTAACGGAAAAGTTTGCGATTTACCTTTCATCTAGTATAAAAGTTATAGAATATCATGAATGTAGCAATTGTAGGAGCAACAGGAAACGTTGGCAGAAAAACGCTTGAGGTTTTGGAAAAAAAAAATCTTTCTATTAAAGAATTATATTTAGTTGCCTCACCCAAAAGTGCAGGACAAAAAGTACTTTTCAAAAGCAAAGAACATGAAGTTTTTAATCTTGAAACATTTGATTTTTCAAAAGTGCAAATTACGTTTTTCGCAGCAGGAGGAAAAATTTCTGAAAATTTTGCTGAAAAGGCTGCCAAACATTCAATAGTAATTGATAATTCTAGTTTTTTTAGAATGGACCCGGATGTTCCTTTAATTGTTCCTCAAGTAAATGCAGAAGCAATCAAAACTATGAAAAAAAATATAATAGCAAATCCAAATTGCTCTACAGCTCAATTAGTAATCGCTTTAAAACCATTGCATGATTTATTTGATATTGAAAGAATAGTTGTTTCCACTTATCAGTCAGTATCAGGCGGAGGAAAAGCTCCCATGGATGAACTTATTGATCAAACCAAATTATTTTTGGAAAATAAATCTATCAAGTCAAAAAATTTCACAAAACAAATAGCATTTAACGCTATCCCTCACATAGATCATTTTACTGATGATGGTTATACAAAAGAAGAATTAAAAATGACAAATGAAACTAAGAAAATTTTAGATAAAAATATAGAATTAACAGCAACTTGTGTAAGAATTCCAGTTTTAGTTTCTCATGCAGAGTCTGTTAATGTTCAATTTAAAAAACCATTTTCTTTGGAAAAAATTAATGAAGCTTTAAATAAAGCAGATGGATGTGAAGTCTACGACTCAAGAGAAGATGGTGGATATAGCACACCGATTGAAGCTGCAGGTAAAAATGAAACTTTTATCTCAAGAATTAGAGAGGATAAAACTAATAAGAATACTATAAATCTTTGGATTGTTTCTGACAACCTTTTAAGAGGTGCGGCTTTGAATTCAGTAGAAATTGCTGAAACAATAATTAAGTATAACCTGCATGGAAAATAATAATCCTTTATCTCCACATATACAGATTTATAGATGGCATGTATCATCTTTAGTATCTATATCGCACAGAATTACAGGAATAATAAATATTCTTGCCATTACGATTATTTGTGGATGGGTGACCTCTTTATTAATGGGAGAAATGACTTACGAGATAACCAAAACATTTTTACAGTCAATTTTTGGAAAATTTTTAATATTAGGCTTAACATGGTCATTTAGTTTTCAAATATTAAGTGAGATAAGACATTTGTTTATGGACCTTGGATATGGTTTTGAATTAAGGGCTACAAAAATAACAGGACTGATTGTTATACTAGGGTCTTTTTTATCAACATTTTTAATTTATTTTTTTAGGTAATAATTTTATATGAATAACGTAACTAAAAAATGGATATTTTTAAAAGCAAGTTCAGTAATTTTAATACCTTTAATGTTGTGGTTTATTATCAATTTAGTTTCTATATACGATAAGGAATACCAACAAGTGATGGATTTTTTTTCAACACAACCAACAAAATTATTATTTTCTTTATTACTTATATTTGCATTCTTTTTTTCTAATTTAAGTATTAGTGAGGTATTTGAGGACTATATACAGGATGAAAAAACCAAAAATGCCGCAAATCAAATGTTAAGAATATTTGCTATAATAGTACCTGTAATTACAATTATTATTATTTTTAAATTATAAATATGAGTTCATATAAAATTATAGACCATGAATATGATGTTATTGTACTAGGTGCAGGAGGCTCGGGACTTAGAGCCGCTGTAGGTTTAAGTGAAGCAGGTTTAAAAACAGCATGTATATCAAAAGTTTTTCCAACTAGAAGCCATACATCAGCTGCTCAGGGAGGAATATCTGCATCTTTGGGAAATATGGGTGAAGATGATTGGCGTTGGCACATGTATGATACTGTTAAAGGTGCTGATTGGTTAGGTGACCAAGATAGCATAGAGTACCTTTGTAAAGAGGCTCCTGCAGCAGTAATAGAATTAGAAAAATATGGAGTACCATTCAGTAGAACTGATGATGGTAAAATTTATCAAAGACCCTTTGGAGGAATGACAAAGAATTATGGCAATGGGATTGTTCAAAGAACTTGTGCAGCTGCAGATAGAACTGGGCACGCAATACTTCATACTCTTTATGGACAGGCTTTAAAACACAACACTGAATTTTTTATTGAATATTTTGCTTTAGATTTATTGATGAAGGATGGTGAATGCAAAGGTCTTATTGCTTGGAATTTAAATGATGGAACAATTCATAGATTTAGAGCCCACAGCACAATAATTGCAACAGGTGGTTATGGAAAAGCTTATTATTCAGCAACATCAGCGCATACTTGTACGGGTGATGGAAATGCTATGGTTTTAAGAGCAGGTTTACCATTACAAGATATGGAATTTGTACAATTTCACCCAACAGGAATTTATGGACATGGAACTCTAATTTCTGAAGGGGTTAGAGGAGAAGGGGGTTATTTAGTAAATTCAAAAGGAGAAAGATTTATGGAGAGATATGCTCCAAAAGCAAAAGATTTAGCTTCCAGAGATGTAGTGAGTAGATCAATGTCAATTGAGATTAATGAAGGCAGAGGTGTTGGAAAAGAACAGGACCATGTTCATTTACATTTAAGCCATTTAGATAAAAGTATTATTGAAAGTAGACTTCCAGGAATTACAGAGGCTGCAAGATTATTTGCAAATGTTGATGTAACTAAAGAACCGATACCTGTGGTTCCAACGGTTCACTACAATATGGGAGGTATTCCAACAAATTATAAGGCTGAAGTGCTAACAGGAAAAGATTCTGAAACAGTACCAGGATTGATGGCAATTGGGGAAGCTGCCTGTGTTTCTGTACATGGAGCAAACAGACTAGGATCTAATTCTTTAATTGACTTAGTTGTGTTTGGAAGAGCAGCAGCAAAAAGAGCTGCAGAATTAGTAAAACCAGGTACACCACATGAAGATATAGGACAGTCTGAAACGGAAAAATGTTTAGAAAGATTTGATAAACTAAGAAATTCTAATGGTGAAAAAAGCACCTCAGAACTTAGACTTGCAATGCAAAAAACTATGCAATCAAAGTGTGCTGTTTTTAGAACAGAAAAAACGCTTAAAGAGGGAGTGGATGAAATTAGAAAAACATATGATGGAATGGACTCAATTTCTGTAAAAGACAAGTCACTAATTTTTAATACCGATTTAGTAGAAACATTGGAATTTGACAACTTAATAAGACAAGCAATCACTACTGTAGATTCTGCTTATAATAGACAAGAAAGTAGAGGAGCACATGCCAGGGAAGATTTCCCAAAAAGAGATGATGAAAAATTTATGCAACATACTATTGCATGGTGCAATGGAAAAGATACGAAAATAGGTTATAGACCAGTAGTTAAAACTACTTTGACAAATGAAGTTCAGTATTTTCCACCTCAAGAAAGAGTTTACTAGTGGTGCAAATAAATTTACCAAAAAATTCAGAAGTTCAAAAAGGTAAATATTATCATGATAAAACTGGATCAAAAAATATTAGAAAAATAAATGTTTATAGATGGGATCCTTCCAATGGAGAAAATCCAAGAGTAGATACTTACGAAGTAGATATGGATAATTGTCCTTCAAAAGTATTAGATATTTTAAACAAAATTAAAAATGAAATTGATCCTTCACTAGCTTACAGAAGATCCTGTGCACATGGTGTTTGTGGTTCTTGTGCGATGAATATGGATGGTAAAAATGGTTTAGCATGTACAAAGCCACATTCAGAAATTAAAGGGGATATAAATATTTATCCATTACCTCATTTGAAGGTTAAAAAAGATTTAATAGGAGATCTTAGTGGGCTGTATAAACAATATCAGTCGATTGAGCCCTGGTTAAAAACAAACACAAAAGTTGAAACCACAGAAATTTTACAATCAAAAAAAGATAGAGAAAAATTAGATGGAGCATATGAATGCATCATGTGTGCCTGCTGCTCCACTTCTTGTCCTAGTTACTGGTGGAATGGTGACAAGTATTTAGGTCCTGCTGTTTTACTTCAAGCCTATAGATGGATAGTTGATAGTAGAGATGATGAAAGAAAAGAGAGATTAAAAAAAGTTGCTGATGAACTTAAGCTATATAGATGTCATACTATTATGAATTGCACTAATGCATGTCCAAAGGGATTAAATCCAGCAAAAGCCATTGCTGAATTAAAGAAAATGCTTGCAACAAGCTAATTACCACTTTAAATAAAGTCATCCATGAATTTATTAGAACATTTTGTTGGCGGAAAGCTGATATCAGGAACGTCTGACAGAAAAAGTAAAGTTTTTAATCCAGCAACAGGTGAACAAGAATCAGAAGTAAGACTAGCAAGTAAAACTGACTTAGATAAAGCTGTTGAAGTTGCAAAAAAAGCTTTTGAAACATGGTCACTAAAACCTTCTCTTCAAAGAGCTAGAATAATTTTTAAGTTTAAAGAATTAATAGAAAAAAATTCTGATGAACTAACTAAATTAATTGTTTCAGAGCATGGAAAAGTTTATGAAGATGCCAAGGGGTCTTTAACAAGAGGACTAGAAGTAGTTGAGTTTGCATGTGGAATACCACATTTACTTAAAGGTGAATTTTCTGAAAATGTAGGAACAAATGTTGATAGTTGGTCAATGCGACAACCGCTTGGAGTAGTTGCAGGCATTACACCGTTTAACTTTCCAGCAATGGTACCTATGTGGATGTTTCCTATCGCTATAGCTTGTGGCAATACGTTTATTTTAAAACCATCAGAAAAGGACCCATCTTGTCCATTGAAATTAGCTGAGTTACTAAAAGAAGCTGGATTACCAGATGGAGTTTTTAATGTTGTCAATGGAGATAAAGAGTCAGTTGATGCTATTTTAACAAACAAAGATATTAAAGCTGTGAGTTTTGTAGGCTCAACTCCAATAGCAAAGTATATTTATGAAAATTCTGCAAAAAACGAAAAAAGAGTTCAAGCCTTAGGAGGTGCAAAAAATCATCTAGTTGTAATGCCTGATTGTGATCTTGATGGTGCAGTCAATGGATTAATGGGGGCAGCTTATGGATCTGCGGGAGAAAGATGCATGGCCCAATCTGTTGCTGTTGCAGTGGGAGATATAGGAGACGAATTAGTTGCGCGCTTATCAAAAAAAGCTGAAGCATTAAAAGTAGGCCCTGGTATGGATAAAACATCTGAAATGGGTCCACTGGTAACTAAAGAGCATTTAGAAAAAGTAAAAAGCTATGTTGATTTGGGTGTTAAAGAGGGGGCTAAATTAGTTGTTGATGGAAGAAATATAAAACTTCAAGGTTATGAAAAAGGTTTTTTTATAGGAGGATGTTTGTTTGATAACGTCCAAAAAGATATGAGAATTTATAAAGAGGAAATATTTGGGCCCGTCTTATCAGTAATAAGAGTTAAAACATTTGAAGAAGCAACTAAGCTAATTAATGATCATGAGTATGGAAACGGAGTAAGCATTTATACTAGAGATGGTGATGCAGGAAGAACTTTTGCGAGCAAAATTCAAGTTGGTATGGTTGGAATTAATGTTCCAATACCTGTTCCAATGGCCTTTCATAGTTTTGGTGGTTGGAAAAGATCATTATTTGGAGATAGTGCAATGCACGGAGCAGAAGGTATAAAATTTTATACAAAACTCAAAACAGTAACATCAAGATGGCCTTCTGGAATAAGATCCAATGCAGAATTTGTCATGCCAACAATGAAATAAGGAAAAATAATGAAAAAAATATCTTTAATAGGAGCGGGTCAAATAGGTGGAACTTTGGCACATTTAATAGGTTTAAAAGAGTTAGTTGATGAAGTGGTTATGTTTGATGTTGCAAGTGGAATAGCAAAAGGTAAAGCTTTAGATATAGCTCAATCGTCCTCAGTGGATGGTTTTAATGTAAAATTTTCAGGAACAGATAATTACGATGATATAAAGGGATCTGATGTAATAATCATTACAGCGGGAGTTCCAAGAAAACCAGGAATGAGTAGAGATGATTTATTAGGTATTAATTTAAAAATTATTAAACAAGTAGCAGAAGGTATAAAAAAAAATGCACCCAATGCCTTTGTTATATGTATCACTAATCCACTTGATGTAATGGTTATGGCATTTCAAAAATTTTCTGGTATGCCAGCTAATAAAGTAGTTGGAATGGCAGGAATTTTAGATAGCTCAAGATTTAAATTATTTCTATCAGAAGAGCTAAATGTTCCTGTAAAAGAAATAGATGCAATGGTAATGGGAGGTCATGGAGACACAATGGTTCCAATGCCAAGATTTACAAAAGTTTTAGGAAAACCTTTATTAGATTTAGTTAAAGAAGGAAAAATCTCACAAGAAAGATTAGAAGAAATAAATCAAAGAACAAGAGATGGTGGTGCTGAAATTGTAAAATATTTAGAAAAGGGATCGGCATTTTACGCACCGGCAGCATCAGGAGTTCAAATGGCAGAGGCGTATTTAAAAAATGATAAGAAGTTATTACCATGTGCTGTTCAATTAAATGGAGAGTACGGCGTAAGTAATGTTTATGCGGGTGTACCTGTGATAATTGGAGAAAATGGTGTAGAAAAAATAGAACAGATAGATTTAGATCCGAAAGAAAAAAAAGAATTTATGCACTCGATTGATGCTGTTAAAGCTCTCTGGGAGGCCGCATCTAAAATAGATCCAGATCTTTCTAAATAATGAACATTCACGAACATCAGGCCAAGCAAATTCTAAAAAAATATGGAGCAGTAGTTCCTGAAGGATTTTTTGCTCTAAATGTTGAAGAATTAGTTTTAAAAGCAAAATCATTAAAGACCAAAAAATTTGTATTAAAAGCTCAAATTCATGCTGGAGGAAGAGGAAAAGCAGGAGGAGTTAAAATCTTAAATACTTTAGAGGAATTAAGCACTGCAGCTAAAGAACTGTTAGGCAAAACTCTTGTGACTCATCAAACAGGGCCAGAAGGAAGAGAAGTTAAAAGGTTATATGTTGAGGAATCATCAAATATAGAAAAAGAATTTTATTTATCTTGTTTAGTGGATAGAGCGAGTTCAAAAATTGCATTTATATCAAGTGATCAAGGTGGAATGGATATTGAAGAGGTCGCAAGTAAAACACCAGAAAAAATTATTACAACAAAAGTTGAAATTAGTGATGAGATTTCAGATACAGCTTGTGAGGATATAATAAAAATATTTAATTTAACAGATGATGCAAAAAAACAAGCAATATCGTTAATTAAATCAATATATAAAATGTTTATTGGCACAGATGCAAATATGGTTGAAGTTAATCCATTGATTTTAACAAAAGAAAAAAAAATTATATGTTTGGATGCAAAAGTAAATTTTGACTCTAATGCTTTATTTAGGCATCCAGAAATTTTAGAGTTAAGAGATTTAAATGAGGAAGAACCAACTGAAATAGAAGCAAGCAAGCATGATTTGGCTTACATAAAATTAGATGGAAGTATTGGCTGTATGGTTAATGGTGCAGGCTTAGCTATGGCCACAATGGATATAATTAAACTTTACGGTAAAGAACCAGCAAACTTTCTTGATGTTGGTGGTGGTGCTTCAAAAGAAAAAGTCTCAGCTGCACTTAAAATAATTCTTTCAGACAAAAATGTTAAAGGGATTTTAATAAATATTTTTGGAGGAATAATGAGATGTGATGTCCTTGCTCAAGGCGTTGTGGATGCAGCTAAAGAAATAAATATTAGTGTTCCTTTAGTAGTAAGACTTGCCGGGACAAATTTTAAAGAGGGAAAAAAAATTTTAGACAACTCAGGACTTAAGTTGATATCAGCAGAAGATTTAGATGATGCTGCAAAAAAGATTGTTGGAGCCATAAAATAATATGTCAGTTTTAATAAATAAAAATACAAAAGTTATATGTCAAGGATTTACAGGTTCACATGGTACATTTCATTCAGAACAAGCAATAGAATATGGTACCAACCTAGTTGGTGGAGTCACACCAAAAAAAGGGGGGCAAAAGCATCTTGACCGTCCAGTTTTTAATTCTGTAGAAGAAGCAAAACAAGAAGTTGGTGCTGATGCAACAATGATTTATGTTCCAGCAAAATTCGCTGGGGCTGCAATAATTGAAGCTATAGAAGCTTCCATTGAGTTAATTGTTTGTATTACTGAGGGCATACCAATCCAAGATATGCTTAAAGTTAAACAAAAATTGAATAATTCTAAAAGTAGATTAATTGGACCTAACTGTCCTGGAATAATCACACCAGATGAATGTAAAATTGGCATTATGCCAGGAAACATTCATAAGAAGGGTTCTGTTGGAATTGTTTCAAGATCTGGAACTTTAACTTACGAAGCTGTAGCACAAACAACTGAAAATGGATTAGGACAATCAACTTGTATTGGGATCGGAGGAGACCCTATAAATGGAACAAATTTTATAGACTGCTTAGATTTGTTTTTAAATGATGAGGAAACAAAATCTATTCTTATGATTGGAGAAATTGGTGGTTCAGCAGAAGAAGAGGCAGCAGAATTTGTGAAAAATCACAAAATAAAAAAACCTATGGTTGGTTTTGTAGCTGGAATAACTGCACCTCCGGGAAGAAGAATGGGGCATGCAGGAGCTATAATTTCAGGTGGAAAAGGTGGAGCGCAAGATAAGATAAAAAAGATGGAAGAATGTGGAATTACTATTGCTAAATCACCTTCTGAGTTAGGTAAAACCCTATTTAACAAATTGTCTAATTGAAAAATACATTTCTAATATTATATTAGCCATATAGATGTCTTCATCCAAAAATCAAGAATTCGAAAAAACTTCATTTCTTAGCAAGTCAAACAGTGCTTTTATTGAACAAATGTATTTGAAATTTATCAATAAAGATAAAAATCTACCTGAAAGCTGGTTTAATTATTTTAAAGATTTAGGAGATGAATTAAATATTATTGCTAAAGAAATTAATGGACCATCATGGGGGCCGTCAAAAATAAAAGTTGATATAGATGAACTTCAAAAAAAAATTGATCAGAGTGAACAAAAATTATCAAAAAAAATTAATCAAACAAGTTTAAATCAAAATGATCAATCCAGGTCAAATGAAGACTCAATCAAAGCAGTCGCAATGATAAGGTCTTACAGACAAAGAGGACACTTAATTGCTAAGCTTGATCCACTAGAATTACTAAAATCAGATTATCTAGATGAACTCCACCCACAATCTTTTGGTTTTAAAAAAGAAGATTATCAAAAAAAAATTTATTTAGGAGGAGTTACCAATAGAGATTACTCAAGCATTAAAGAAATATTAGCATTTTTGAAAAAAACATATTGTGGACCTATTGGCTATGAATACATGCATATACAAAACCCAACTGAGAGAAAATGGTTTAGAGATAGAATAGAAAAATCTAACGATAATTTAAATTTTACAAAAAATGGAAAAGAAGCAATTTTGAATAAATTAATACAAGCTGAAGGTTTTGAAAAATTTTTACATAAAAAATATGTTGGAACAAAAAGATTTGGATTAGATGGTGGTGAAAGTTTAATACCAGCTCTAGAACAAATTATTAAAATAAGCGGTCAATCACGCGTCAAAGAAGTTAAAATTGGAATGTCTCACAGAGGAAGATTGAACGTATTAGCTAATGTGTTACAAAAATCTTATAAGAGAATTTTCAATGAATTTGCTGGAGAATATAGTTCGAATGCTGAAGAAGGAGCTGGAGATGTTAAATATCATTTAGGAGCATCTTCTAATAGAGAATTTGATGGAAACTCTGTTCATGTTAGCTTAACAGATAACCCATCACATTTAGAGGCTGTTAATCCAGTTGTGCTTGGACAAACTAGAGCAAAACAATTTTTTCATAAAGATAAAGAGAGAAATAAAGTTATACCAATATTAATTCATGGTGATGCTGCTTTTGCAGGACAAGGTGTAGTTTCAGAATGTTTTGCCATGTCGGGACTTCCTGGGCATAATACTGGAGGAACAATCCATATTATTGTTAATAATCAAATTGGATTTACTACAAGTCCACGATTTGCAAGATCTTCACCATATCCCTCAGATGTTGCAAAAATGGTAGATGCACCGATCATACATGCAAATGGTGATGATCCAGAGGCAGTTGTTTATGCAGCTAGAATTGCCACTGAGTTTAGATTAAAATTTAATAGAGATGTAGTTATAGATTTGATCTGTTACAGAAGATTTGGCCACAATGAAGGAGATGAACCTTCTTTTACTCAGCCACTTATGTATGAAAAAATAAGGTCTCACCCCTCACCAGTAAATGTTTATGGAAAAAAACTGATAAATGAAAAATTAATTACAAATAATGATTTAGATAATTTATTAAAAAAATTCAAAGATTTACTTGATGACCAATTTAAAAATGCAAAAGATTATAATCCTAAAATAGAGTGGTTCGAGGGAACATGGTCAGCCTATAAACCAGAAAAAGGTAAAGATAAAAGAGGTGTAACTGGAGCAGATATAAATAAACTTTTAGAAATTTCTGAAAAAATAAATTCACCAAAAGAAAATTTAAATCTACATAAAACAATTGTTAAAATATTAACAGCCAGAAAAGAAGCAGTTAAAAATGGATTTAATATAGATTGGTCAACTGCAGAAGCATTAGCTTTTGGATCTTTATTAGAAGAAGGATATCCTGTGAGATTAGTAGGACAAGATTCAGGAAGAGGAACTTTTAGTCAAAGACATTCAGTTTTAAGAAATCAAAAAGACAATAGTCGATATGTACCTTTAAACAATATTTCAAAAAATCAAAAACACTTTGAAGTAGTTGATAGTTTTTTATCAGAGTTAGCAGTTCTTGGCTTTGAGTATGGATATAGTTTAGTAGAACCAAATACACTCACTATTTGGGAAGCACAATTTGGAGATTTTGCAAATGGAGCACAGGTCGTAATTGATCAGTTTATTACCTCTGGGGAAAGAAAATGGAATAGAGCTTCAGGACTTGTTATGTTATTGCCTCACGGTTATGAAGGTCAAGGACCCGAACATTCATCAGCAAGACTAGAAAGATTTTTACAGTTATGTTCAAATGACAACATGCAAGTTATGAATTGCACAACACCTGCTAACTATTTTCATGCTTTGAGAAGACAGATGCATAGAGATTTTAGAAAACCGTTGGTAATGATGACACCTAAATCACTTTTGAGAAATAAATATTGTGTTTCAAATTTAGAAGACTTTGATAAAAATAATTCATTCCATAGAATATTATGGGATCATGCAGTTGATCCAAAAACAAATGGTTTTATAAAATTAAAGAAAAAATCAGAAATTAAAAAAGTTATAATGTGTTCAGGAAAGATCTACTTTGACCTTTTAGAAGCTAGAGAAAAATTGAAGAAAGATGACGTGATATTATTTAGGATAGAGCAGCTTTATCCTTTTCCTGCAAAAACACTTGTAAAAGAGCTAAAACCTTTTGCTGATAATGCTGAATTTTATTGGTGTCAGGAAGAACCTAAAAATATGGGTGGGTGGTTTTCTGTGAGAGATTATATCCAATGGACATTAGAAACTATTAACGCTAATAATAGTAAAATTTCTTATATAGGAAGAAGTCCAGACGCATCGCCTGCTACAGGATACGCAAAAAGACATATTTCACAACAACAAGAAATTATTAACAAGGTTTTTAAATAAAGATGAGTGAAAAAATTTTAGTTCCAGTTCTAGGAGAAAGCATTACTGAGGCAACAATTGCTAAATGGCTCAAGAAAGAGGGTGACCCAGTTGAAGCAGATGAGGCTATAGTAGAGTTAGAAACTGATAAAGTTAATTTAGAGGTACCATCCCCGATAGATGGTGTTTTATCTGAGATTAATTCTAAAGATGGCGACACAGTTGAAGTTGGTGCAGTACTTGGTGCAATAAGTGAAGGTGAAAATCAATCTTCTAAAAATAAAAAAGTAGAAAAAATAGAACCAGTAAAAATAAAAGATAATGTTGTTAATCTAGATATTGAAAAAAAAGAGCCAAAAATTTTTGAAGAAGGGCCTACTGAAAAAGAGGATAAAAACTTAGAACCACTAATATTAACTGACGAAGTTAAAGAAAAAAAAGTAAGCCCTATAAACAAAGATAGTAAAATACTTTCTCCAGCTGTAAGAAAAATTGTAGAAGAAAACAAAATTGATCTAACAAAGATAGAGGGAACAGGAAAAGAGGGTAGAGTGTTAAAAGGTGACCTACTAAGTTTGATGGGAATTAATCCTGAACCATCCGAAAGAAAAATTAAACATGGACAAGAAGAGAGAATTAAAATGTCTAGACTTAGACAAACTATTGCAAAGAGATTAAAGCAAGCACAAGAAAATGCTGCATTATTAACAACATTTAATGAAGTTGATATGACCAGCATAATGGAGATGAGAAAAGAAAATCAAGAAGATTTTCAAAATAGATATGGGATTAAATTAGGCTTCATGTCCTTTTTTGTAAAAGCTTGTGTTGCAGCTTTAAAAACATTTCCATCAGTTAATGCTGAGATCGAGGGAGATGAAATCATTTATAAGAATTATTATAATATAAGTTTTGCAGTTGGAACAGAAAAGGGATTAGTTGTACCTGTTTTGAGAGATGCAGATGAGCTGTCATTTGCCGATATAGAAAAAAATATTAAAAATATCTCTGAAAAAGCAAGAGATGGAAAACTAACTATTGAAGATCTTCAGGGTGGCACTTTTACTATTAGTAATGGAGGCGTTTATGGTTCAATGCTTTCTACCCCGATATTAAATTTACCACAATCTGGAGTGTTAGGTATGCATAATATAGTAGAAAGACCAATGGTAGTCGATGGAGAAATTAAAATTAGACCAATTATGTATCTTGCATTATCTTATGACCACAGAATTATTGATGGCAAAGAGTCAGTTTCATTTTTAAAAATGGTTAAAGAAAATTTAGAAGATCCAAGAAGGTTATTTTTAAATATTTAAATGTTAGATAAATTTCAAGTAGTTGTAATAGGTGGTGGTCCAGGCGGTTACGTATGTGCAATAAGATTGGCACAATTAGGTTTTAAAACAGCATGTATAGAATCTAGGGGATCATTAGGGGGAACCTGTTTAAATGTTGGATGTATACCTTCTAAAAATTTATTAAATATTTCAGAGAATTATTATAAAGCACAAAACTTTTCTAAACTTGGGATAGAGGTTGGTGAGGTTAAACTTAATCTTCAAAAAATGATGAAAAATAAAGATAAAGCAGTGACCGTTTTAACCAAAGGTGTAGAGTTTTTATTTAAGAAAAATAAAGTTACTTATTTTAAAGGTATTGGTAGCTTTAAATCAGGAAATAAAATTTCTATTTTAGATGATCAAAAAAAAGAAACTGTAATAGAAACTGAAAAAACAGTTATTAGTACCGGTTCTGTTCCAGTTTCATTACCTGGAATTGAATTTGATGAAAAAATAATAGTTTCCTCAACTGGAGCATTAACTTTAGAGGCTGTTCCAAAAAAAATGGTTGTAGTTGGAGGTGGTTATATAGGATTAGAAATGGGCTCAGTTTGGTCTAGACTAGGTACCGAAGTTCATGTCGTTGAATTTCTTGAAAACATAACTCCAGGAATGGACAGAGAAGTTTCTATGGAATTTATGAAAATATTAAAGAAACAGGGAATAAATTTTCATATGCAAACTAAAGTAGAAGGAATTAAAAAAAATACTAATGGTGCTGTAGTTTCAACTACTGATAAAGATGGAAAAAAAATTGATTTTGATTGCGATGTAGTTCTTATCTCGGTTGGCAGAAAGCCGAATACAGCAGATCTAAATTTAGAAACAATTGGGGTTGAGCTAGATGAGAAGAAAAGAATTAAAACTGACAAAAAATTTCAAACAAATATTAAAAACATATATGCTATTGGAGATGTAATTGAAGGACCAATGTTAGCCCACAAAGCAGAAGATGAGGGTATTGCTGTTGCAGAGAATATTGCTGGGCAATCAGGACATGTGAATTATGACACTATTCCTGGAGTTGTTTATACTTCACCAGAAGTTGCTTCAATTGGAAAAACAGAAGAGCAATTGAAAGAAGCTAATATAAAATATAAAATTGGTAAATTTTCATTTATGGCAAATTCAAGAGCCAAAGCAATCGATGAAGCAGAAGGTTTTGTTAAAATTCTTGCTGATGAAAAAACAGATAGAGTTTTAGGGGCTCACCTTATAGGTCCTCATGCAGGTGAACTAATTGGAGAAATTGGGGTTGCAATGGAATTTGGTGCAAGTGCTGAAGATATTGCAAGAACATGTCATGCGCACCCAACGTTCTCAGAAGCTGTAAAAGAAGCAGCTTTATCGGTAGATAAAAGAGCAATACACTCTTAATATATTTTCATATTATAAAGATATGAAAGTACCGATTCTTATACCAAATATTTTTAATCACCCATTTACTTATGAAACCAGTTTAAAACTTAAATTAGGTGACTATGTTATTGTACCATTTGGAAAATCTGAGGTAACAGGGATAGTTTGGGATGAGTTTGAAAAAAACAGGAATAAAAGCTTTGCGATAAAAAAAGTTTTAAAAAAACTAGATGTTCCATCTTTAAAAAAAAATACAATTAAATTTTTAAATTGGTTTTCAGAATATAACATGATCCCAAGAGGTATGGCCTTAAAACTTTTATTATTGAGTAGTAAAGCGATAGAAAAAATTTCAAGCGAACCGTATGAACAGTTTAAAGTTAATATTAAAAAAAACAAAATTGTTCTTTCAAAAGAACAAAAAAGCTGTCTAAAAAAAATGAACATATCTAATCAAAAATTCAGAGTGCATGTTTTACAGGGAACAACAGGTTCTGGTAAAACGATGGTTTATTTTGAGGCCTTAAAAGAGATAATTAACAAAGGATTTCAGGGCCTAATTCTACTTCCAGAAATTGGATTAACAGGGCAATTTCAAAAGAAATTTATAGAATTTTTTGGGTTCAAACCTGCTGTATGGCACTCAGGCATTACAAAGAAAAGTAAAGAAATTATTTGGAGTGGAATTGCAAATGATAAAATTAAAGTTGTAATTGGCGCTCGGTCCTCATTGTTTTTACCTTTTAAAAAACTAGGATTAATTATCGTCGATGAAGAACATGACCAATCTTACAAACAAGATGAGGGAGTAACTTACAATGCAAGAGACATGGCAGTTGCAAGAGCATCTTTTGAAAATATTCCTATAAATTTAATTACGGCTGTTCCATCTATTGAAACTTATGATAACGTTAAAAAAGGAAAATATAGTTTATCAAAACTTGATCAAAGATATTTAAATGCATCTTTGCCGAATTATGAAATAATTAATTTAAATAACTCAAAATTAAATTCTCAGTCATGGATTTCTAAAGAAACAATAGAAAAAGTAAACTTTCATCTTAAAAAAAAAGATCAGGTTTTATTTTTTCTAAATAGAAGAGGTTTTTCACCTCATGTGCTATGTAAAAAATGCTTTACAAGTTATTCATGTCCAAATTGTTCAATAAATTTAGTTTATCACAAAAAAAAACAAAATTTATTATGTCACTATTGTGGATATAAAGCTTTATTAGATAGAGATTGTACAAAAGAAGGACATTGTGAATTTATATTTAGTGGGCCTGGAGTTGAAAGAATATCAGAAGAAGTTAAAAAAATTTTTCCACTAAAAAAAACAACCATTTTTTCTAGTGATACAATGAATAAAAAAAGTTCAGAGGATGTTTTAGAAAAAATTATAAACAATGAAATTCAAATTTTAATTGGAACTCAATTAATTTCAAAAGGATTTCATTTTCCAAGTTTAAATTGTATTGTTGTGGTTGATATTGATTTATCATCACAAGGCCATGATTTAAGAGGAGCGGAAAAAAATTTACAACTATATCACCAGCTTTCAGGTAGAGCTGGAAGAACTGGAAAACCCGCAACTGTTTATTTTCAAACTTATAATTTAGACACTAAAATGATAACAGACATTACAAATAGAAATCCTGATATATTTTTGGACAAAGAACTTGAGATTAGAAGAAAAAACAATCTTCCACCTTTTCAAAGATTTATTGCTATGATAATTACAGGAGGTAATGAGAGAGAGCTTGAAAAAGAAGCTTATAAATTTAAAAACTTTATAGAAAGGGCTGTAGTTGGTAAAGTTCTTGGACCTGTAAGTGCACCTATATTTAGATTAAAAAGAAAATTTAGAGTAAGACTTTTAATTAGGGGACATAAATCCCTAAAAGTCCAAAACTCGCTTGCAGAAATCATAAAAAAATTCAAATTTCCTACAGGAATGAAACTAACAGTTGATGTTGACCCAATAAACTTCAATTAATGATGAAAAAATAACCTTTTTAGACAATGTGTGGCTTGAAGAGCATATGGTCATATGTTAATTAAAACGGAATTTTAATAAATCTTCAAGTAATTATAAGGAATAACACATTGAGTAAAAATAAAGGTTTTTCTGAAACATCAGCAAGTAGATACTCACTAGCTCTTTATGAATTAGCTACAGAAGCTAAAGTCTTAAAAGAGATTGAAATACATGCCACAGCTATTATTGATCTAATTTCATTGAGTGAGGATTTTAAATCTTTAATTAAAGATCCAACAAATAGTAAAGAAGATCAATTTAACGCTTTAAACAAAATTTCAGAAAAATATAAATTAAATAATTTATTAACAAAATTTTTGAGCTTTCTAATATCTAAAAGAAGATTCTTTTATGTAGATAAAATATTAAAGAGCTTTGTTGAGACTTGCTCGGTTAAAAGAGGTGAATTGAAAGCAGAATTGACTTCTGCTAAAGATCTTACTGAAAATGAGGTTAATAGTATAAAAGAAGAACTTACTAAAAACTTTAGTTCAAAAATAAAATTAAACTACAAACACGATACAAGTTTAATTGGAGGTTTAATCGTGCAAGTTGGAAGCACGATGGTAGATACTTCCATTAAAAATAAATTACAACAAATCGAAAATAGGATGATAGAGGCATAAATGGAAATAAACCCATCAGAAGTAACTAAAATATTAAAAGAACAAATTAAAAAATTTGGTGACAAAGCTGAAGTAACTGAGGTTGGGCAAGTTTTATCAGTTGGAGATGGTATTGCTAGAATATATGGATTAGACAATGTTCAAGCTGGGGAGATGGTGGAATTTGCTGATGGATCAAAAGGAATGGCTTTAAACTTAGAAAGTGAAAATGTTGGAGTTGTAATTTTTGGAGATGATAGAAAAATTAAAGAAGGTGATGTTGTTAAAAGAACAGGAAGTATTGTTGACACACCAGTTGGGAAAGAATTATTAGGAAGAGTTGTTGATGGATTAGGAAATCCTATTGATGGCAAAGGCGCTTTGGACAAAGGAATAAAAAGAAGCAGAGTTGAAGTAAAAGCACCAGGAATTATTCCAAGACAATCAGTTAGCGAACCTATGCAAACTGGTTTAAAATCAATTGACAGTTTAGTTCCAGTTGGAAGAGGACAACGTGAATTAATTATTGGTGATAGACAGACAGGAAAAACTGCAGTTGCAATTGATGCAATCATTAACCAAAAAAAAATAAATGAATCTGGTGATGAAAAACAAAAACTTTATTGTATCTATGTAGCCATAGGTCAAAAAAGATCTACTGTTAGACAAATTCAAAAAACTTTGGAGGAAGCTGGTGCAATGGAATATACAACAATTGTTGCAGCCACAGCTTCAGATGCGGCTCCACTTCAATTTTTGGCTCCATATACAGGATGTGCTATGGGTGAATATTTTAGAGATAACGGTATGCATGGATTAATAATCTATGATGATTTGTCTAAGCAGGCTGTTGCTTATAGACAGATGTCGCTTCTTTTAAGAAGACCGCCAGGAAGGGAAGCTTACCCGGGTGATGTATTTTATTTACACAGCAGACTACTTGAAAGAGCTGCAAAATTAAGTGATGAACATGGTGGAGGATCACTAACTGCTCTTCCAATAATTGAAACACAAGGTGGAGACGTATCTGCATTCATTCCTACCAACGTTATATCAATTACAGATGGTCAAATATTTCTTGAAACAGAATTGTTTAACCAAGGAATTAGACCTGCAATTAACGTAGGTTTATCAGTTTCTAGAGTTGGATCTGCAGCACAAACGAAAGCAATGAAAAAAGTTTCTGGTTCAATGAAACTTGAGCTTGCTCAATATAGAGAAATGGCAGCCTTCGCACAATTCGGATCTGATTTGGATGCATCAACACAAAAACTTTTGAACAGAGGTTCAAAACTAACTGAACTTCTCAAACAGAAGCAGTATTCACCTATGACAGTTGCTGAACAAGTAATATCAGTTTTCTGTGGAGTAAAGGGTTATTTGGATGACGTAGAACTTAAAGATATAGCTAATTTTGAAAATAAGATTATTGAAAAATGTAAATCTGAAAAACCAGAGATTTTAGAGTCAATTTTAAAATCAGGTAAACTTGAGGAAGATACAGAAAAATCATTAATCGAAATAATAGCAGAGCTTAAGAAAAACTTTAATTCTTAAAATATGGCAACACTAGACGACTTAAAAAAAAGAATAGCAAGTGTAAAGTCTACACAAAAAATTACCAAAGCTATGAAAATGGTTGCAGCTGCTAAGTTAAGGAGAGCGCAAGAAAATGCTGAAAAGGGAAGACCTTATTCTGAAAAAATGAATAACATTATTCTAAACTTATCTAGTGGCATTTCTGATAAAGAAAATGCACCAAAGTTACTTTCAGGAACTGGTGAAGAGAAAGTTCATTTGTGTATTGTTTTGACATCTGATCGAGGTCTATGTGGTGGGTTTAATACAAATATTATAAAAAAAGCTAAAGTCTTTTTTCAAAAAATATCTGATGAGGGTAAAACTTTAAAAATTATAACTGTTGGATCTAAAGGTCATGATCAATTAAAAAGAGCATTCAAGGACAACATTGTAGAGAAAGTGTCATTCAAAGATTCAAAAACAATAAATTACCTAGATGCAGAGAAGGTAGGAAAGATGATAATTGAAAATTTTGAAAAAGAAGAATTTGATGTGTGTACAATTTTTTATAATAAATTTAAAAATGTAATTACTCAGATACCTCAAGAACAACAGATAATTCCTTTAAAAACATCTGAAGCAGAAGAAAATTCTTCTGATGATAATTATGAATTTGAACCTGATGAAGATGAAATTTTAAGCAATTTATTGCCTAAAAATATATCTACACAGATTTTTAAAGCGATGTTAGAAAATTCAGCTAGCGAACAGGGCTCAAGAATGAGTGCAATGGATAATGCAACCCGTAACGCAGGTGAAATGGTTGACAAGCTTACTATTGAGTATAATAGAAGTCGTCAAGCAGCTATTACAAAAGAACTAATTGAAATCATATCAGGAGCGGAAAGTTTATAATTATGAGCAAAGGAAAAATTACACAAATCATTGGAGCAGTAGTAGACGTAAAATTTGATGGAAAATTACCAGAAATTTTATCAGCATTAGAATGTAAAAATGGGGACAATAGACTAGTTTTAGAAGTTGCTCAGCATCTTGGAGAATCAAGTGTTAGAACAATTGCTATGGATGCTACTGAAGGTTTAAAAAGAGGAGATGAAGTTGATGCAACAGGATCTCCCATTCAAGTTCCAGTTGGACCAGAAACCTTGGGAAGAATTATAAATGTAATAGGTGAGCCTATCGATGAGAAGGGCGAAGTTAAGACAAAAGAAAAGTGGCCAATTCACAGAGCTGCACCTGAATTTAGCGATCAATCAACCGAAACAGAAATTTTGGTTACAGGTATCAAAGTAGTTGATTTGTTAGCGCCTTATGCCAAAGGTGGAAAAATTGGTTTATTTGGGGGAGCTGGAGTTGGTAAAACAGTACTTATTATGGAATTAATTAACAACGTAGCAAAAGCACATGGTGGATTCTCAGTGTTTGCTGGAGTTGGAGAAAGAACTAGAGAAGGAAATGATCTTTATCATGAAATGATAGATTCTGGAGTTATTAAACCTGAGGGACCAGGTTCTAAAGCAGCATTAGTTTATGGACAGATGAATGAACCGCCAGGAGCTAGAGCTAGGGTTGCCTTAACAGGTTTAACAGTTGCTGAATATTTTAGAGATCAAGAAGGTCAAGATGTACTTTTCTTTGTTGATAATATTTTCAGATTTACACAAGCAGGTTCAGAAGTTTCTGCCTTATTGGGAAGAATACCATCAGCAGTTGGATATCAGCCTACACTTGCAACAGATATGGGTAATCTTCAAGAAAGAATTACAACAACTAATAAAGGATCAATTACATCTGTACAGGCAATTTATGTACCAGCTGATGATTTAACCGATCCGGCACCAGCCACATCTTTTGCTCACTTAGATGCAACAACTGTATTATCAAGACAAATAGCAGAAATTGGAATTTATCCAGCAGTAGATCCTTTAGATTCTACTTCTAGAATTTTAGACCCAAGAATAGTTGGAGATGAACATTATAGAGTTGCTAGAGAGGTACAAAAAGTTCTTCAAACCTACAAATCACTTCAAGATATTATTGCGATCTTAGGAATGGATGAGCTTTCTGAGGAAGATAAATTAACAGTTGCTAGAGCTCGTAAAATACAAAGATTCTTATCACAACCATTCTTTGTGGCAGAAGTCTTTACGGGTTCGCCAGGAAAATTAGTTGATTTAGAATCAACAATTAAAGGCTTTGCTGCAATATGCAATGGTGAGTATGATCATTTGCCAGAAGCTGCATTCTATATGGTAGGAACTATTGAAGAGGCTGTAGAAAAAGCTGAAAAAATGGCGAAAGAAGCTGCCGCATAATGAGTGAAGAGTTTAAAATAGAAATAGTAAATCCTGAAAAATCTTTTCTCTCAAAAGAAGACGTAACAGAAGTTGTCATCCCTGCTTTTGAAGGAGAAATGGGCATTTTAAAAGATCATATCTCAATTATTTCGTTTTTAAAACCTGGTGTTATTAAAATCTTTTCTCAATCTGGAGAGGAACATTATTATGTCGAAGACGGGATTGTTGAATTTAAGAATAATAACCTGTCAGTTTTGACAAGTTCTATTTTTAATATCAAAGATATTGAAAAGGCTAAAATTAGTGAACTATTAACAGAAGCAGAAGAACATTCAAAAAATACTGAAATTACAGATCAAAACAAATATTTATTGGATCAAAAAATAGACGTGTTAAAAACTCTTAATTAAGGATTTCTTTTACTTTTTTTTTAACCTCTTCATACACGTGTAATTTAAAGTCTACGACTAAATCGGTTATTTTTTCAAGTTCAACCCACTTCCATTCACAAAATTCAGGATGATTAGTATTAATATTGATTTCACTGTCATTGCCTAAGAATCTAACTACAAACCACTTTTGTTCTTGCCCTCTATATTTGCCCTTCCAAATAACACCAAGCAAATGTTTAGGTAAATCATAGGAGATTAATTCATCTAACTCCTTAACTAAATCAACATTTTTTATACTAGTTTCTTCTTCTAATTCACGATAAGCAGCAGCTAAATAATCTTCATTTTTGTTAACACCACCTTGAGGCATTTGCCAAAAATTTTTACTATTGTCAATTCTCTTTGCAACAAAAACTTGATTATTTTTATTTAAGACAACTATTCCAACCCCGTTTCTTAGAGGTAATTTTTTTGAGATAATAGCCATTTATCCATTCAGAAGTTTTATTGCAAAATTTAACTGATTATCAGTATCAGTATTAATTTTAAAATCTGCAGCACTTTCTTCAACTTCTATATCTGGAGTTATGCCAATTTCAGAAATAGACTTTCCAGAAGGCAAATAGTACTTAGATACAGTGAGTCTAATTGCACCTTTATTTTTCAAAGGAATAATAGATTGAACAGAACCTTTCCCATAACTATTTTCTCCAATAATAATTGCTCTTTTGTGATCCTTTAAAGCACCTGCCACAATTTCTGAAGCTGAAGCAGAGCCATAATTAATTAAGACAATTATAGACTTCCCATCTATTAAGTCTCCCTTTTTAGCAAACCATTTTCTATTCTCTGAGGAGCGTTTACTTTTTGTTGATACTATCTCACCATTTTCTAAAAAAAAATCAGAAATTTTTATAGCTTGAGAAAGTAAACCACCGGGATTATTTCTTAAATCTAAAATAAAAGAATTTAAATTTTTATTCTTATTGAATTTAGAAATTGCATTTTTTATTTGCTGGCTACTATTTTCATTAAAAGAGGTAAGTCTAATATACCCAACATTATTATCAATAATTTTTGACTTTACAGATTGAACTTTAATTATCTCTCTAGTGATATTAAAAACTAGTGCTTTTTTTTTACCTATTCTTCTAACAGTTATCTCTAAACTAGATCCAACTGGGCCTCTCATCAAATCTACAGCTTCTGTTAATGTTTTTCCTTGAACCTGAGTTCCACCAATTTTAACAATGTAATCACCTGCTTTTAATCCAGCTTTCGAGGCTGGGGTGTTATCTATTGGAGATATCACTTTTACAACTCCTGCCTCCATGCCGACCTCGATGCCAAGTCCTCCAAATTCTCCACTGGTTTCTGTTTGCATACTTTCAAAACTTTCAGGGGTCATATAAGCCGAATAAGGATCTAAAGATTGCAGTAATCCATTTATTGCTGCATCCATACTTTTAGATTGATCAACATCATCAACATACTCTTGGTTAATTTTCTCTAAGACTTCACTAAAAACATCTATCTTGTCATAAATATTATCATTTTCAGAAAAACTTTTTTGAAAAAGAAATATTGTTATTATTAAAATAAAAATTATATTTTTCATGGTCTTTATATAATTACTTTTTCTTTAGGAATTAATTCCGACCAAATTTTTTCAAGCTCGTAAAATTTTCTTTTTTCAGGATTAAATATATGAACAATTAAATCAATGCCATCAACTAACTTCCAATCATTACTTTCTTTTCCCTCAATTTTCGAGTTTTTTATTCCATTTGCTTTTAACTTTTCTAAAACTTGCTCTGATAAAGCTTGTATATGACGTGAAGATGTACCACTAGCTACAATCATATAGTCTGCCATCGAACTTTTATTTTTCAAATCTATAGAAATGATATCTAGAGCCTTATTGGAATCGAGAGTATCTAATATAATACTTTTTAAATCGATATTTTTTTCCATTAATTAACTAAACCTTATCAAATTTTTCTTAATTGAGAAGACGAAATATTGACTTTTTTAAAATTAATGAATGTTAGTTTTTTATTATATGATGGACTGAAAGCAATTGATTTCAGTGATTTAGATTTGTACCCTTTTCGATCAAAAACAATAATTTCACATTTTCTTAAAATAGATTTCCATTTGTGCCATTTGTGTAAATTTATTACATTATCAGCACCCATTATAAAATAAATCTTAAACTTATTATTTTTGTTTAGATGCTCTATTAAATTGATTGTTTTGTTAGAACCTATTTTATCTTCATAATATCTTACTTTAATAAAGATATTTTTGGTTACAAATTTTTTAGCAAATTGAATTCTATCTTTTAAATTTTCTTTGCTTTTAGTTTTAAATGGATTTTGTTTTGTTATTGCCCAAATGATTTTTTCAAGTTTAAACTTTTTTTTTGCTTGTTTTGATATTTCTAAATGGCCTTTATGAGCAGGATCAAACGTACCACCTAAAATTCCAATTTTTTTCTTTTCTTTCAATTTATTTTCTCGTTTTACCATTGCTTACAATCTCATATTTATATGAAACCATTTGTTTTAATCCTACAGGACCTCGAGGTGGCATTGTATTTGTTGAGATACCAACTTCTCCCCCGAACCCAAACTCACCACCGTCAGCAAACTGCGTAGATGTATTATGCATTGCTATAGCGCTTTTAACATTTTTTAAAAAATATTTTGCAGTTTTTTTATTATTAGAGATTATGCTATCAGTATGCATTGTTCCATATTTGTTAATATGTTTAATTGCACCTTTATAATCTTTGACACTTTTTACTGAAACTATTGAAGCCAAGTATTCAGTAGACCAATCTTTTTCTTTTGCAGTAGTCATGTTTCCTTTATAGTATTTTCTTACAAGTGCATCTCCATAAATTTTACATCCATTTTTTTCAAGTTTTTTTAGGATAGGATTACAAAATTTCTTTACAATTTTTTCATGAATTAAAATTGTTTCAGTGGCACCACAGATACTCGTGTTCCTTAATTTTGCATTATAAATTATATCTTTGGCCATTTTTATATTTGCATCTTTATCAATATAAGTATGGCAAAGTCCTTCGAGATGGCCAACAATTGGAATATTTGAGAGTTTTTGCACTCTCTTTATAAGATTTTTACCTCCTCTTGGAATTATTACATCAATATAATTTTCCATCTTTGAAAGCATTAAATCTACTATTTTTCTATTTTTGGTATCTATAAATTGAATAAAGTTTTCATCAATTTTACTGACTTTAAGAGATCTTCTAAATAATTTAGCTAAAATTTTATTGGTATTTAGAGCTTCTGACCCTCCTTTTAAGATTACAGCATTACCAGATTTAAAACATAGACTGGCAACATCTGAGGTAACGTTGGGCCTACTTTCATAAATAACACCAACGACCCCAATCGGTATTGTTACTTTGCTTATATGTAATCCATTTGGTCTAACCCATTTTTCAAGCACATTATCAACAGGATCTTTAAGTTTGATAATTTTAGCTAGAGATTTTCTTATATCTTCTAATTTTTTCTCATCAAGAATAAGTCTATCAATTAAATTACTTTTGAGTCCTTTTCTTTTTGCAAAATTAACATCTTTTTTATTTGCTCTAAGGATAGAATTTTTTTCTTTATTAATTAGTAATAAATATCTTTTTAAAACTCTATTTTTTAATTTTCTATTTATTTTTTCTAAAGATGCTTTTTTTGCGTTTCGACCAATTACATTTATATACTTGTTCATTAAATCTCCACCATATCATCTTTATGAATAACTTCTGATTTTGAAACATATCCTAATAATTTTTCTATTTCTTTAGAGTGACGTCCTAAAATTTTGGATATTTCATTAGACGTAAAAGAGCTCAATCCCCTTGCACATTCTGTATTTTGTTCATCTAATATTTTTATATGGTCACCTTTATTAAATTTTCCTGAAACTTTAAGTATTCCTGCTGCAAGTAAACTTTTGCCATTTAAAAGTGCTTTTTTTGCACCTCTATCAATAATAAGTATTCCTTTAGGTGCAATAGAGCTGATTATCCATTTTTTTCTGGCATCCAACTTAGAAATTTTTGGTAAAAACCATGTACAGTTATTATCATCCATTATTTTCTTTAGAGGTCTAATTTGTAAACCATTTGCTATTGCCATTTTACAACCAGCTAGTTGACAAACTTTTGCAGCATCAATTTTAGTTTTCATTCCACCAGTCCCATGTTCACTAATACTTTTTGTTGAATTATTTTCCATATTCTCATCTATATCTGTTATTTCTTTATATAATTTAGCATTTTTGTAAATTTTAGGATTTTGTGTGTAAAGACCATTAACATCAGATAGCAGCACCAAACAATCTGCACTAGCTATTTGTGCAACTCTAGATGCCAATCTATCATTATCACCATATTTTATTTCAGAAGTTGCTATACTATCATTTTCATTAACTATGGGGACAAAGCCTAACTTAAACAAATTATCAAAGGTTCTTTTTGCATTTAAAGCTCTTCTTCTTTGCTCTGTATCTTCCAACGTGAGTAAAATTTGAGATATATTGATTTTTGACTTAATAAAGGTTTTAGAAAACAAATTCATAAGTTCTATTTGCCCAATAGATGCAACTGCTTGGCTTTTATCAAGTTTAAGATTTTTTTTGCTTAAATTCAACTTTTTACAACCCATCGCTATTGCCCCAGAACTAACGATTATAACTTTTTTATTTTGTTTAATTAAATTTTGGATATCTTTAGAAAATTCGAGGAGCCATTTTTTTCTAATCATTTTTTTGTCATCGATAAGTAATGAAGAACCTATTTTAATTACAATTATTTTTGATTCTTTAAGATACATATGAGAGCAATTTAGCTTTAATTTTTGAGATTGAAACTTTGTTAAGAGTTGAAAGGGAAATCACTTCAGAATTCTTGTTTTTTTTAAATTTTTCTATTATTTCTTTGACTTCACTATCTTCCAACAGATCTGTTTTATTTAATACTATAATTTCTTTTTTTTTAAGAAGCTGTTTGCTGTAACTACCAAGTTCATTTTTAACTTGTTGGTAAGTAGTTTCAAGATCTTCATTAGTAATATCAATCAAATGCATCAAAGTTTTACATCTTTCAACATGTTTTAAAAATTTTATACCAAGACCTATTCCTTCATGAGCGCCTTCAATTAAACCAGGTATATCTGCCAGAGTTATTTCCTTATTATCATAACTTGCTACACCTAAATTTGGATTTAAAGTAGTGAATTTATAATTTGCTATTTTAGGGTTAGCATTAGTAATAGCTGCTAGTAAACTGGATTTGCCTGCATTAGGAAGACCAACAATACCAATATCTGCAATAGTTTTTAATTGAAGCCAAATAACAAACTCTTCTCCAGAAGATCCTTTTGTAAATTTTTTTGGTGCTCTATTTGTAGAACTTTTAAATCTAGTATTTCCAAGACCTCCTTTACCACCATTAGCAACAACAAACTCCTCACTTTCTTTTTTAAAATCATAAATAAGTGTTTTGTTATCTTCTTCAAAAACTTGAGTGCCAATTGGAACTTTTAAAAACAAATCATCACCACCACGGCCAGTACGATTTTGTCCTGAGCCATTTTCACCTCTTTGACTTTTATGATGTTGTTGAAATCTATAATCAATTAAAGTATTTAGATTTCTTTCTGATCTCAGAATTATAGAGCCACCCTTGCCACCATCACCACCGTCTGGACCACCATATTCTATAAATTTTTCTCTTCGAAAGCTTGGAGAGCCATCTCCACCGTTACCAGCTTTTACATAAATTTTTACTTGATCTAGAAACTTCATGATACAACTCTTTTTAGTTGTACTACTAATTGGGTTTTACTGAAACGAATGTTCTGTCTGATTTTCCTTTTTTAAACACCACTTTTCCTTCAACAACAGAAAAAATTGAATGATCTTTGCCCATTCCCACGTTTTCACCAGGAAAAATTTTTGTTCCTCTTTGTCTAACAATAATATTTCCAGGTACCACTACTTCTCCACCGTACTTTTTTACACCAAGTCTACGACCTGCACTATCTCTTCCGTTTCTCGATGATCCACCTGCTTTTTTTGTTGCCATAACTTACCTGGTTTATTTACTTACAGTTTTGGTTTCAGTTTTTTTTTTTGAAACTATTTTAGCTTTTGTAGCTTTTGTTTCAATTTTTTTCGTATCTACTTTTTCTTTTTTTTTTGCTAATTTTACTATTTTTTCCGCTTCTGATAGAACTTTTCCATCTTTTGAAAAAATTTTACTTATTCTTATCAATGAGTATTGTTGTCTATGACCATTTTTTCTTCTTGAATTTTGTCTTCTTCTTTTTTTAAAAATTAATATTGTTCTATCTTTTCCATTTTTAACAAGATCAGCTTCTACTTTTGCACCTGAAACTGTTGGTAAACCAATTTCAATAGTTTTGTCATCACCGTAAGCTAAAATTTCTTTAAACTCTATTTTGGTATCAGGCTTAGACTCTTCTAATCTCTCAATTTTTAGAATCTCACCAGCTTTAACTTTGTACTGTTTTCCACCTGTTTGAATAATTGCGTATGACATTGTTTATCTAATTTTTAATAACTGCAATATAGTCAGGAGCCTATTTTAGTCAAGTACGAATAGTTAGAAATTATCCTTTAAATCTCTTAGTTTTGAAAAATTTTCTAAATTGTCTGATTTTAAGAAAATATTACACTCTAATTCATCTTTAATAGTGGAGGGGATAGTGGGTAGTCCTTTTTTTAATTTTATATCATTTTCATTGATTTTATTTTTAAGATTTTGATTATCTTTATCGTGCATTATACAGAATTCTGAATTTTGTTTTGTGTACTCATGACCGCAGAAAATTTTTGTATTTTCTGGAAGCATTTTTAATTTTTTTAAAGAATTAAACATTTGTAAATAAGTACCTTCAAAAATTCGGCCACAACCCAATGAAAAAAGAGTGTCTCCAGTAAAAGCGGAATTTTCTTTATAAAAATAAAAACATATGTGACCAAGTGTATGTCCCGGAATATGAATTATTTTTGCTTCGAAATTTTCTTGCTTCCAATTGTCTTGATCATCAACTAGAAAATCAATTCCAGGAATTCTATCTTTATCACCTTTATAACCAATAATTTTTGCAGCATATTTTTTTTTAAGTTCTTTATTGCCTCCTACATGATCATAATGATGATGTGTATTAAGTATATACTTTAACTCTATATTGTTCTTTTCTAAAAAGTCTATTACCGGTTCAGATTCGCTAGGATCAATTACGCATGCAGTACTATTTTCTTCATCAATTATTATGTATGCATAGTTGTCTTGAAGACATGGTATTACTTGAATTTTCATTTATTGCTCAATTGAAAAAATCCCTAATTCGGCTGATAGATTTTTAATATTTAAATTTATCTCATTTATGGAAGAAGTTTTTCCATTATGAAAAGCAAGAGATTTATCTAGCCTTATGTTTCTAGCATAACAAAAGTTATAAAAGTCTTTTATTGTACACATATGTAGATTAGGAGTGTTATACCACTCATCAGGTAAATTTTTTGTGACTGGCATTGTTCCTTTTAGCAATAAATGAAGTCTTACTCTCCAAAATCCAAAATTTGGTATTGTAACAATTGCTTTTTTTCCTATTCTTAATAATTCTTTTATTACTGTTTCTGGATTTAAAAATGCTTGAAGTGTTTGACTCAAGATTACAAAATCAAAAGATTTGTCAGGAAATTGAGTTAAATCCATTTCTGCATTGCCTTCGATTACAGATAAACCTTTCCCAATACATTTTTGAGCATTATTTTTTGATATTTCAATTCCTCTTATATCTATCTTTTTATTATTTTTAAGATACTCCATTAAAGTTCCATCACCACAACCCACATCTAAAACTCTCGAGTTATTTTCAATTAAGTCAGAAATTATATAAAATTCTTTTTTCATCTTTAATTATTAGAATATGAGTTATTTATATAATCCTTTAATGTATTTAAAAATTCAGGCACATCTAATAGAAATGAGTCGTGACCTTTATCTGACTCAATTTCTACAAAACCAACATCAGCGCCAATAGCATTTAATGCAATGACAATTTCTTTATTTTCAGAAGTTGGATAAAGCCAATCTGAAGTAAAAGATATGATAAGGAACTTAGTTTTTGTTTTAGCAAATGCTCTAGACAAATTTCCATTATATTCTTTTGTTAAATCAAAATAATCCATAGCTCTTGTTATAAATAAATAACTGTTAGCATCAAACCTATCAACAAAAACAGATCCTTGATATCTAAGATAGCTCTCTATTTGAAAGTCTGCATCAAAACTAAATTTTAAGTCGTCTCTCTCTTGCAACTTTCGTCCAAATTTTTCTTGTAATCCATTTTTAGACAGATAGGTTATATGCGCAGCCATTCTGGCGACTGAGAGACCCTTGTCTGGAGTTTTATTCTGGCTAGAGTAGTCTCCACCGACCCATTCAGCATCAGCCATTATAGATTGCCTGCCCAATTCGTTAAAAGCAATATTTTGAGCGGAATGACTTGAGGTACATGCAATCGGTATTGCGATTTTAGCTTTATCTGGAAAGTTACTAACAAATTGAAGAACTTGCATACCTCCCATTGATCCGCCCATTACAGCAAAAAGTTTTTCAATTTTAAAAAAATTTAAAAGATTATATTGTGCATTGACCATATCGTTTATGGTAATCACAGGAAAGTTGATCCCATATATTTTTTTGGTTTCAGGGTTGATCTTACTTGGACCAAAGGATCCCATGCAGCCACCAATTACATTTGCGCATATAACAAAGTACTTGTCAGTATCTACGGCTTTACCGGATCCTACAGCATATGACCACCAACCATCTTTTTTGGTTATTGGATTAGTTCCTGAAACAAATTGATCACCAGTCAAAGCGTGAAAAACTAAAATAGCATTATCCTTTTTTTTATTTAGAGAGCCATAAGTTTCATAAGCTAAAGTATAATTATTAATAGTTTGGCCGCAGTCTAAATTTAGCGGTTTATCTATATTTAAGCTTTTAATTTTTGCGTTTATATTCATATAATTCAGCTAAATTTTGAATTGTGAGAAAAAAAACTTATTTAGCTGTTTTTTTTAAGCGCTCGCAATTCAGTTAAATCAGCGCATATTTTTTGTACAAGATAGTATTTCTTATGTCAAATTTTTTAAAAAAAATGACTTATTCTATATTAAAGTTTAATATTTTATTTATAAGAGTAAAAAATGACAGTTCCAAAGTTTAAAATTATTAAAATTGAGGCCTATAAACCAGGTAAATCAAATATAGGAAAAATTAAGAATATAACTAAATTATCAGCAAATGAGTCTGCGTTAGGAATTAGCCCTAAAGTTAAGAAAGTTTTAAATATAAAAAATATAAATTTATCCAGATATCCTGATGGTGGAGCAAAATTATTAAAAAGAGAAATATCAAAAAAATTTAAATGTGATTTTAACAAGATTATCTGTGGAGCAGGGTCAGATGAAATTATTCAGATGATTTGTCAATTATATTTAAGGTCACAAGATGAAGTAATTGTACCTCAATACAGTTTTTTAATGTACAGAATATATGCAAAAATTGTTGGAGCAAAAATTGTTTTCTCTAAGGAAAAAAACTTTAAAGTTTCTGTATCTGAAATTATAAAGAAAGTTACCAAAAAAACAAAAATTGTATTTATTGCTAATCCAAATAACCCTACGGGTACTTATTTAGAAAAAAGGGAATTGATTGAACTTAGAAAAAAATTGAGGAATAATATTTTATTAGTTCTAGATGATGCATATTTTGAGTATATGCAAAATAAGAATTACAAATCAAGTTTAGATCTATTTAAAAATAAAGAAAATGTAATTACTATAAGAACATTTTCAAAAATATATGGATTAGCATCACTTAGAATAGGTTGGGGCTATGCATCCAAAAAAATTATAAAAGCAATGAATTCGATTAAACCACCATTTAACGTAAATCAGTTAGCTCAAATTGCAGCAATAGAGTCACTTAAAGATAAAAAATTTATTACTAAGTCCGTTAAACATAACACAGTATGGGCAACCAAAATTAAATTATTTTTAGAGAAGTTTAATATTTTTTCAAATAAAGTATCAGCTAACTTTTTAATGTTGAATTTTGATAAATGTAAATTTAGAGCAAATTATGTTTTAAAAAAACTCCAATTAAAAGGAATTATTTTAAGATCAACAGAAAATGGGTATAATATTAAAAACAAATTAAGACTTACAATTGGATCAAGTAAAGAAAATAAAAAATTTATAAAAGAAATTAATCTTATATTTAAATAACTATGAAAAATATTTTAATAATAGGGTGTGGTTTAATAGGCTCTTCATTGTTAAGAGCTATATCACATAAAAAGATTGCCAAAAAAATATATGTTTATGAAAAATCTAAATCTAATATTTCAAAGATTAAAAGATTAAGATTAAATTGCGAGATAACTACTGATTTTAAGAAAATTATTCCAAATTTAGATTTAATAATTTTATGCACTCCAATTAGTGAATATCAAAAAATAATTTCAAAAATGAATAAGTATCTTTTACCGAAAACAATCATTACAGATGTTGGCTCAACAAAAGAAAAAACAAACTTTGTTATTGAAAAAAAATTGAAAAAAGGAATTTCATGGACCTCAAGCCATCCTATCGCAGGATCTGAAGTAAGTGGACCCGAAAATGGTACAAAAGATTTATTTTTAAATAAATGGTGCATTCTTATTAAAGAGAAAAAAACCAACAAAAAACACCTTGTGATTTTAAGTAAATTTTGGAAAAAAGTTGGTTCTAAAATTTCGATTATGAATTCAAAAAAGCATGATTTAATTTTTTCAATGACTAGTCACTTGCCTCACTTGATAGCTTATAATCTTGTAAAGACAGCGACTGATTTTGAGAATCAACAAAAATACGAATTGATCAAGTATAGTGCTGGTGGTTTAAGAGATTTTTCAAGAATCGCATCTTCCAATGAAATTATGTGGCGAGATATATTTTTTAATAATCAAAATAACATTCTTAAAGTAATTGATTTATTTATTAAAAATTTACAATTATTCAAAAAAGATATTAAACTTAAAAACAATAAATCTATAATTAAAAAATTAATTGATAGCAAAAAAGTTAGAAAAAAAATTATTAAGCTTAAACAAGATATTAACAAACCTGACTTTGGAAGAATTTAAAATTTTAGATCAACAACTTTTTTAACTGTTAAATTTGCAGTATTTTTAATACGTATTATTGTTTTTTTTATAGGCATAATCAAAACCTTTTTTTCGGGACCATATGCATGAATTAAATTTTTTGAGTCAATGCAAATAGCAACATGTCCTTTCCAAAATATGATATTTCCTTTTTTAAATTTTTTTATTTTTTTATGATTTTTAAAATGTTTGATTTGGTCATTTGTATCTCTTGAATAAAATTTATTATTATAATAATAAAATATCTGTAAAATTGCTGAGCAGTCAATGCCCCTATAAGTTTTACCCCCCCAAAGATATTTAGTTCCTAAAAATAATTTAAAGATTTTAACAAAATTTTTTTCTATATGGTTGTTTTTTTTTACATCAGCTTTTTTTATCCATTTATTTTTTTCAAATTTAATGAAATTACCTTTTACTTCCATAACAGAAATCTTTGATGCAAAGGGCAAATAATTTTTTGTTTTTTTTTTAAAATTATCAAAAATATTTGCTCTAAGAACAAATACCTTGTGAGTTACTAGATGACTTTTGGAATAATTTTTATTTTCAATATATCCAATATAATTATCAAATGAGGTTTTAATTTTTAACCAATTTATATTTTTAGACAAAATTTCAAATTTTTCACCATAAAGAACTTGTGAAGTGGTTTCAGATAATTTTGATTGTTTCTTATAAATATTAGTAAATTGTTTTTTATAAAAAAATTTATTTTTCATTAAGCTTTAACTTATCTTTTATAAACCATAAACATATTAAAGAAGGTATGACCATTAAAGCTGTAAGAATAAAAAATATTCCCCAATCACCATTCAGCCAATCAACTAGAGCACCAGACGATGACGCAAGTGTGGTTCTTCCAGCAGTTCCTATAGATGCAAGTAAGGCATATTGAGTTGCAGTATAGGTTCTGTCTACTAAAAGTGAAATAAAAGCCACAAATGCCACTGTTGCAAACGCTGCAGCAATATCGTCAAAGATCACTGCAATTGCAAATAATAACTCAGATTTTTCATTCCAGGCAAGAAAAGAAAATAACAAATTAGTGGAGGCCATTAGCACTCCTGCTAAAAACATTGCCTTTAATACTCCAGACCGAATTACAAATAAGCCACCTAACAATGTGAAGATGACAGTAGTTATCCAGCCTAATGATTTAGAGTAAATTGCAATGTCTGATTTAGAAAATCCTATTTCTTTATAAAAAATTATAGACATTCGACCTAAAAAAGCCTCTCCAATTTTAAATAAAAAGACAAAACCTAAAATTCCAATAGCAATAGAAAACCCATTTTTTTTAAAGAAACTAATGACTGGTCCACTGATAGTGCCACTTATCCAGGATATTGATTTAGTGAGAGTATTTTGCGAACCAATAAAATTTTCAATTAATTTATCAGCCTCTTTTTGTTTATCTCCTTTATCAATAGAAATTGTTTCGTGTACAAACATCAAACCTATATTCATTAAGATTATTATTATGCCCATTACTAAGAATGTGAGTTGCCAATAATTGATTATCCCCTTGTTCTCAAAGTATTGAGCAGTAAACAGGGCAACAAGTCCTCCTAATTTATAACCACTCCACCATCCAACAACAACCATCGCAGCACCCGCGGCCATTGATTTTTTTTCATTTTCATTAATTTGTTCAATTCTAAGAGCATCGACCGTAATATCTTGTGTAGCTGAAGCGATGGCTATAATTAAACCAAAAGTAATTATTAAAGTTAAATTTTGACTTGGGTTTATCAAACTCCAAGAAACAAGAGCTAATAATATAATTATTTGCATTGATACTATCCAGCCTCTTCTATGACCTAATTTTTTTGTTAGATAAGGAATTTGAATTCTATCAATAAGAGGAGCCCACAAATAATTAAAAGCATATACAGCAAATATTAGTCCTGCCCACCCAACAGTTGATCTGCTTAGGCCATCTTCCTTAAGCCATAGACTTAAACAACTCCCAATTAAAACCCATGGAAATCCAGAGATTGCTCCTAATAATAAGATTTTGAACATTCTTTTATCAAGGTAGATTGAAAAAGTTTCTGATAAAGATTGTTTTTTAATTTCAATCATAATTAGTCTTTCCAAAAAGAAGGTAGGAATAATACTAAAATAGCAAACAATTCCAATCTACCCAATATCATCCCAAAACTCAAAATCCATTTTGAGAATTCTGGTAAATTTGCAAAATTACCACTAGGGCCAATAGTAGAACCCAATCCTGGACCAACGTTTGAAATAGAAGTTGCAGCTCCAGAAATTGAAGTAACAAAATCCAAACCACTTAAAGTAAGAAGTGCAGTTAATAAAAAAAATATTACCAAATAAAGAAATATAAAAGATATAATTGAAGCCATAAATTTATCGTCAATTGTATTTTTATCATATTTTATTAAGAAAATGCCTTTAGGGTAAATAATTTTTTTAAGTTGATTAACAACAAAAACATAAAGAATTTGAATTCTAAAAATTTTAATTCCACATGTTGTTGAGCCTGCGCAGCCACCGATAAACATTAACATTAGAAAAAAAACTAATGGAAAGCTTCCCCACACATCAAATTCACCCGTTACATACCCAGTTCCAGTTAAAATTGAAATAACATTAAAAAAAATAGGTCTTAAGTTTATAAAAGAAAAATTACTAGTGTAAAATAACATGTACAAGGAAAGTAAAATAACAGAAAATATTATTATTTTAATGAATGATTTTATTTGAGTATCTAAAAAGAATATCTTTTTATCACCGTTTAAAAATTTTATATAAGCGATAAATGGAAGACTTCCTAATATAATAAAAATCATAGAAGATATTTCAATAGATATACTATTAAAATGTCCTATAGATTCGTTATAGTTTGAAAAACCACCAGTTGCTATTGTTGTCATGGAATGAGTGATACTATCAAAAATACTCATTCCAAAAATCCTGTAAGTTAAAGCACAGAAAGTTGTTAGTGTTAGATAAACATAAATTAATCTTAGTGCGACTTCTTTAGATTTTGGTAATAATTTTTCAGAGGAATCATTGCTAGAAATTTTGAATAATTGCATTCCCCCAACATTCATTATTGGCATTAAAGTTATTGCCATTACAATTATACCTATTCCACCTAACCATTGCAGCATGGCTCGCCATAAAAGAATAGACTTAGGAGCTTCTTGTAAATTTGAGATTATAGTAGAGCCTGTAGTTGTAATTCCAGACATGCTTTCAAAAAAAGAGTCTGTAATCGATAATTCAAGGTTAGAAAAAATAAATGGAAGAGAGCCAAATATTGCAATAGTTAACCAAGAAAGTGCAGTTAATAAAAAAGCCTGTTGCAAATTTAATTTCTTGTCATGATTCAGGTTAGACAAAAAAAATAATACTCCAAATATTATAGAAATTATGGCAGCTCCTATAAATGAGGAATCTAACTCTGAATATATAATTTGTGTTAAAATTGGAATCAACATAGAGATTCCAAGGATAATTTGTAAAATACCCAAGGTAAAAAAAACTGTTTTATAATTAGACATTTTGAAAGAACATTATTTTATGGTAAATAAATTTCAACTCTATAAGAATTGATAAAAGCACCATATATAAGATATTTTTATTATAAAAGTGATTGAAAAAGAAAATTTAAACAAAACTAGTGCCTGGCCCTTTGTAGAGGCTAAAAAATTGTTACGTGAAAGAAAATCTTTTATTGAAAAAAAAAACAAGATTATTTTACAAACTGGTTATGGCCCCAGTGGATTGCCACATATAGGAACATTTGGAGAGGTTGCTAGAACCTCAATGATGGTTAATGCAATTAAACAACTTACAGATGTACCAACAGAGATTATAACTTTTTCTGATGACATGGATGGTTTAAGAAAAGTTCCTGAGAACGTGCCAAATCAAGAGCTTTTAAATAGTAATTTACATAAACCACTAACACAAGTACCCGACCCATTTAAAAAATTTAATAGTTTTGGAGAACATAATAATGAAATGTTAAAAAATTTTTTAGATAAATTTAACTTTAATTATAATTTTAAAAGTTCAACTGTACTTTATAAAAATGGAACATTTAATTCAACACTACAAATTATATTGGAAAACTATCAGGGTATAATGGATATAATTTTACCAACACTCGGAAAAGAAAGACAAAAAAGTTACAGTCCATTTTTACCAATATGTCCAGAGACTGGAAAAGTTTTAGAAATTCCTGTGGCGGAAATAATAAAAGATAAATCAAAAATTATTTTTGATAATAACGGAAAAAAACTTGAGATAAGTATTCTAGATGGAAACTGTAAACTTCAATGGAAAGTTGATTGGGCAATGAGATGGTTTGCACTGGATGTTGATTTTGAAATGTATGGTAAGGATTTAATTGAAAGTGCAATATTATCATCAAAAATAATTAGATTAATAGGAAAAACAAATCCATCAGGTTTTGCTTATGAATTATTTTTAGATGAAAAAGGTGAAAAAATCTCAAAATCAAAAGGTAATGGGATAACCATTGATCAATGGTTAGATTATGCTTCTCCAGAAAGTCTGTCATTGTATATGTATCAAAATCCAAAAAGAGCAAAAAAATTATACAAAGAAATAGTTCCAAAAACTGTAGATGAATATTTAGAATTTATACAAAAAGCAAAAGATCAAGATGAACTTCAATTATTAATGAACCCTGCGTGGCACGTTCATAATGGTAATTGTCCTGATGAAGAGATGATTATGAGTTTTTCAATGCTTTTGAATTTAGTAGAAACAAGTAATGCAGATACCAAAGAGTTACTCTGGAAATTTGTAAAGAAATATAAAAAAGGTATTAAAGAAGAAAACCATCCAATTTTTGATAACTTAATTAGTTATGCAATTAAATATTTTAATGATGTTATAAAATTGCAAAAGAAATATAAAAAACCAAATTCTGAAGAAAAAAAGGTTTTAGAGGCATTATTGAAAAATCTTGATAAATGTAATGACCAAATGTCACCAGAAGAAATTCAAACCTTAATTTATTCAACTGGTAAAGAAAACGGCTATTCTGAAAATCTTAGAGATTGGTTTAAATTAATTTACGAGGTAGTTTTTGGCGATGAAAATGGTCCAAGGATGGGTTTTTTTATAAGTTTTTTTGGAGTAAGTGAAACTAAAGAATTAATAAAAGAAAAAATAAAATAATGTTTTCAAAAATTAGATCTTTAATTTTTAAAGTTGACCCGGAGATAGCACACGATTTAGCAATTAAATCATTGAAACTTAATTTGACACCTAATTTTTTTGATGAAAATAAAGATAGCCCAATATTTCAAACTGATTTATTTGGTAAAAAAATAGATAATCCTATTGGGATGGCTGCCGGATTTGATAAAAATGCTGAAGTTTACAATTCATTATTTAAACTTGGGTTCGGATTTGTTGAGGTTGGAACTGTTACACCTCTTAAACAATATGGAAATCAAAAACCAAGAGTATTTCGTTTGGTAAAAGATCAAGCACTGATAAATAGGCTAGGATTTAATAACTTTGGTGCAGACGATGTAAATGCTAGAATTAGATCCAATCCAAGCAAGGGGTTGTTGGGGATCAATATAGGGCCAAATAAAGATAGTGAAAATCGTTTGAATGATTATTTGATTGGAATTAAAAAATTTCATGATATTGCTGATTATATTACTATTAATATTTCCTCACCTAACACAGAAAACCTTAGAAGTTTTCACGATGATTCAAAATTTAATGAATTACTCGAAACACTTGAGGCTGAAAAGATTAAATTAAAGTCTAAGATACCAATAGTAGTTAAGATTTCACCAGATATACCAGACGAACAAATTGAGAGTATTAGCAAAACATTAATAAAATATAAAGTAAGAGCAATAATTGTTTCAAATACAACAGCGAGTAATAGAGAAAAATTAGAGGATGTTACAAAACATCAAAAGGGTGGACTTTCAGGAAAACCTTTAGAAGATATATCTAATAAATTAATAGGTAAATTTTACAAATTGTTAAAAGATAAAATTGAAATAATTGGAGTTGGTGGAGTGGATTCAGGAGAAAGTGCATATAGAAAATTTGTAGCTGGAGCCAGTTTTGTTCAACTCTATACTGGAATGGTTTTCCAAGGGCCCAGTGTTGTTAGAAAGATAAAAAAAGAGCTTAAAAAAATATTAATTAATGAAGGTGTAAAGAGTTTTAAAGAAATAATAGGTAGAAATCACACCAATCAACTTTAATAAGCTTGACGATTTCATTACCACATCTTATATAGTCACTAAATATTATGTCTAAAAAATGTGAACTAACTGGAAAAATCCCTATGAAAGGTCATAATGTTAGTCATGCTAACAACAAGACTAAAAGAAGATTTTTACCAAATTTAAAAAAAGTTAAATTTACAAGTGAACTTTTAAAAAAAAGTCTAAAACTAACTGTTAGTAATGCTGGAGTGAGATCTGTAGATAAAAAAGGAACTTTTGACCAATTTCTAAAAAGTGTAAAAAATAAAGATATATCTCCAAGACTTAAAAAATTGAAGAAAAGTATATTAATAAAATCACCATTTAAAAAAACAGCCACAGTTAAATCAGTTTAATGAGCAAAGTGTTTTTACTTCTCTCATTTCTGATGGGAGTTGTTGTTTTATTATCTAATTATTTGGTTCAATTTCCTGTTCAATATTATGGATTAGAAAAAGTACTAACATACGGAGCTTTTAGTTATCCAGTTGCATTTTTGATTACAGATTTAGCAAATCGATCGTATGGAAAAATGATAGCTAGAAAAATCGTATATATTGGTTTTGTAATTGGAATTATATTTACAATTTTATTTTCAACGAATTTTACAGACTTAATTTCTATTAGGATAGCAATAGGCTCTGGTCTAGCTTTTCTTATAGCACAATTATTAGATGTTCAAATATTTGATAGATTGAGAAAAAAAAAATGGTTTGTTGCACCATTAACATCTTCACTGATTGGCTCTACCGTTGATACTTTTTTATTTTTTTCAGTTGCATTTTATGGAACTGGCGTACCTTGGGTAACTTTATCTTTTGGAGATTTGTCAATTAAAGTATTCGTAGCATTAATAATGTTAATCCCATTCAGGTTATTATTAGGGGTATTTAAGACGTCAAAAATTTAAAGTAAAAACTTATAAGATAAAATTTTATAAGCAAGCTTTGCTACTAAAAAATTATAAGAATTAAAACCTTTTATAGGTGAAAGCTCATTGATATCAGCACCAACTATCTTGGAATTTTTTGCTGCTATTCGTATAATATTTAAAGTTTCATCCCATAATAGTCCACCAGGTTCAGGTGTACCAGTTGCAGGCATAATACTTGAGTCTAGCCCATCAACATCAAATGTTAAGTAAACAGTTTTATTTTTTATTAACTTTTTAAACTTTTTTAAATCCCATTTATTTTTATCTTTAGCCCAAAAAATATTTATTCTAGACGAGTTATTTTTTAAAAAAGGTATTTCACTTTGGGAAATATTTCTTATTCCAAAAGAGATAACGGATACATTTTTGTGATCTAAGCACCTTTTAATTGCTGAAGCATGTGAAAACTTTTCACCATTATAACTCTCTCTTAAATCTGCATGTGCATCAAAGTGTAATAAGCATATTTTTTTATGCTTTTTTACAAATGGTGCAATACACCCAGGTGTAATTGAATGTTCACCACCAAAAGTCATAGGAAAAAGATTTTTTTGTAAAATTTCATTATTTATATCAGACATTTTTTTTAATGCTTTTTTGATATCTTTATCAATCTTGAAAGGCTTTAATGTTTTTATGCCAATTTTTTTGTATGGCTCGCATTGCAATTCCTCATCGTATAGCTCTACTTGGTGAGATGCTTTGATAATTTCTTTTGGACCATTACGAGTACCACCACCATAGCTAACAGTTTTTTCTAAACCAAAGGGAACAACGACCACCTTCTCTTTAAAATTTACACTATTGTCGATCCCTAGAAATCCATTTTTATTTGATAGATATTTCAATTTATTTAAATATTTTTGAGAAATTTTTTCTCGTTCTATTTTTCCAATCACCTCTATGGTATGCATCACTTGCAATTAAAGGTAAAACACTAGTAGCTTCTGCAAAAACCATTTGTTCTTTTGTAATGTCTACTTTACCCCAAGAGCTAGCCTCTTTTAATGTGGAGCTACTGCAAGCCCCATCCCTTGAGTCAGCCACTGTAATTTGAACAGCATATTTATGCATTTCAACTTCTTTGCCTAAAAGCTCTGCACAAATAACAGTATCTTGTACAAAATTTTTTGGAACTCCACCACCAATCATAAAAAGACCCGAGCCTTTTGATTGTATTTTGATTTCAGTTAATTCGCGAAATTCTCTGATCGAGTCGATAGTCATATGTTTTTCAGGATTTTTTTCTTGGTGGATGACCAAGCCGAAACC
>Ga0233438_10000368_pt1 | contig 60176 bp, 52 predicted proteins | sample SI_123_September_FD_182720 | JGI IMG/M metagenome (GOLD analysis project Ga0233438, IMG submission 182720) | Seawater microbial communities from Saanich Inlet, British Columbia, Canada - SI_123_September2016_10_MG | ecosystem: Environmental > Aquatic > Marine > Inlet | place: Canada: British...
CCCGGTTCTACAACGTGCCGATCGAGCAGTTGCTCCCGCGGGAAGCGACCGGTTTTGAGGCGGCGGCCATCGATTCGCCGACCAATAAGAGGCTGGCTATTGATGTGTCGAAGCTTGTGCAGTTGAGCGGATCGCCCTTCGAGATGCTGGCGCGGTACCTCCGTCTCATCCAGGTGCAGCGTCAAGACTTCAACGGCCGGGTCATCACGGTTCGCGGCGACGACACACGCGCTATTGCGGCGATGCTTGATGTGCCGGTCGACCAGGTGGGAGACCGCCTCGCGGCGCTCGACTTGCTCTTCAGGCCGGTCTGATCGCGCGTCGAGCCGGCGCCGCTCGCCCGGCCTCGGCGTACCCTGATCTCATGGGGCACCAAGAACGCTGATGTTTGGCGTCTATCTCCACATTCCGTTCTGCTCATCGAAATGCGACTACTGCGCGTTTGCGACCTGGACCGATCGGCACCACCTCATTGATGCGTATCTCGCGGCGCTGCGCCGTGAGATCGGCCGTGCCGTTGAAGGGGGCATGCCGGTCGCTGACACGATCTTTGTCGGCGGTGGGACTCCGACGCTGGTGCCGCCCGATGACCTCGCGGATGTCATCGGGTCGATCCCGCGCTCACCCGACGCAGAAGTGACCGTCGAGTGCAACCCCGATGATGTCGACGTGGCCATGCTGCGCTCGTTTGTCGATGGGGGAGTGAACCGAGTGAGTGTCGGCGTGCAATCGATGTCCGCACACGTGTTGACCGCTCTCGGGCGGACTCACGATCGAGACAACGTCGCTCGGTCGGTCGAGGCGATTCGGGATGTTGGCGTGCCCACATTCAATCTCGACCTGATCTACGGGTCGGCCGGCGAGTCGATGGTCGACTGGCAAGACACGGTCGCTGGTGCGCTGGCGCTCGACCCGCCTCACGTGTCGGCGTATGGGCTGACGGTCGAGGCCGGAACCCCGCTTGCGGCTCAGCCGGATCGCCACCCCGATGACGACGATCAAGCGGACAAATACGAATTCGTCGACGAACAGCTGACAGCGGCTGGCCTTGCCAACTATGAGGTGTCGAACTGGGCTGTGCCCGGACATGAGTCGCGGCACAACTTTCTGTACTGGCGTCAGCAGAACTATCGCGGCTTTGGGTGTGCTGCGCACTCACACGCCGACGGTCGCCGGTGGTGGAACATCCGCACCCCCGACCGTTACATCGACGCGGTGAATGCCGGTGTCTCGGTCGAGGCTTCGTCGGAGACGCTCGATGTCAATCAACGTCGATCCGAGGGCCAGCAGTTGACGTTGCGCACGCGCGACGGTGTCGAGCGATCAGCCTTCGACGAGGCAACGCTGGAATTGGTGGGTGACATGGTCGTCGAGCATCCGACGGAACCCGAGCGTGTGGTGCTCACCCGCTCTGGTCGGCTGATGGCGAACGACATTTCGGTTCGCCTGCGCGACTGAGCGTCAGGCGTCGGTCTCCGTGTTGGCCTTCGGCGGCCGGTAGAACGCAGCGAGCAACCCGGCCGCCGCCACAAGCCCGCCGCCACCAGCGATTGCCAAGCCGACAAAGCCGTCGAGGTCGTCGTCGATGCCGACCGCAGCGTCGAGGGACCAGCCGCCTGGCCCGAGTAGGGCAATCGTGATGGCAATCACACTGAGGATGAACACGTACTCCCAACCCTCATCGAGGATGAAGAAACCCTTCTCCACGTGCACGGTGACCGCGGCAACGGTCATCAGCCCCACGAAGCCCAAGCAGGCAAATGTCGTGAGGAGGCCGGCAGCGAGAAACAGGCCGGCGAGTACCTCTCCGAATGCAGCGAATCGGGCGTGGATCTTTCCTGGACGCATCCCCATGCTGTCGAACCATCCGGCCACACCGTCAAGCCCACCTTTGATCTTGTTGACGCCGTGTGCTGCCAAGGTGAGGCCAGCGGCAAGGCGAAGAATGGTGAGGGCAAGGTCGAATTCGGTCACGATCTCGAACGTAGCGCCGTTCCACAGTCCCGAATCGAAAGCTGGCAGCCCGGGTGGGGAGCGGGTGTGTAAGTGGTATTCTGTCGTCCGCTACGGGCGTGTAGCTCAGTTGGTTAGAGCGCTACCATGACACGGTAGAGGTCCCGGGTTCGAGTCCCGTCATGCCCACCACAACGACCAGTTCGGCCCGGAACACCAATGGTGTTGCGGGCCGTTGTCGTTTTCGGTCGAGCACGCGACCGGGGCTTTCCCGTCGCGCGTGTCCGTAGTTTGGACGCTTGGAACGAATACGCTGGCGTCGGTCATGGAGCAGTTCCGTCCGCCGCACGAGGTACAACGTGACACCGAACTTGCGCTTGCCTTCCGTGACGGCGACGAAGACGCAGTGCGCACGTTGTACGAGCGATTCGGCGGGCTGGTATTCACCGTCGCCCACCGGATACTGGGTGACGGGCAACGTGCCGAAGACGTCACGCAGCACGTGTTTCTCCAGGCGTGGCGTCATGCCGATCACTTCGATGCAGGTCGGGATTTTGCACCGTGGTTGGCCACGATCGCTCGCCGCGCTGCCATCGATGCGCTCCGCAAAGAGCAGCGGCGCCCGACCGAGGCGATTGATCATGCCGACCCGTCAGACAGTGCGCTCGTCACATTGCCGCCAAGTGCCGAACAGATCGAGACCGTATGGAGCGTGCGAACAGCGATCGACAGCCTTGATCCAAACGAACGCGAGGTCATCCGGCTGCAGCACCTTCAGGGTCACACGCACAGTGAAATCGCCGAGCAGCTCGGCGTTGCGGTCGGCACGGTGAAGTCCCGTTCGCATCGTGCGCACCGACGTCTGGCAACGCGACTCGGCCACCTCCGACAGGACGTCGACCAGTGATGCGGCATGCAGCAGATCGACACCCCGAACCGTTTGGCGATTCGCGACGTAGCGATGATCAGGACATGACGCTCCGGAACCGGGCAGGGCGATGAACGACAGCAACAACTCCGACAACTCAGACAATCTGGACGGCGTGCTCGATGCCGACATTGTGGCGTTGCTCGCTGACGCATCGACGTGGGTCGAGCCGCCATCCGGACTCAGTGATCGAGTCGTCGCTGCGGTTCGCAGCGAAGCCACCCTCGGAGACGACCCCGACCCGGTGTCGAGCCCGGTGTCGCTCGGGGCTGCTCCTCGTCGTACGTGGTTCCGCCCAGCGCTCGTCGGCGCAGCGGCCGCGATCACGTTCCTGTTCGGCGGCATCATCGTCCTCAGTGCACTCAGCGGTGCCGAGATTGGTACCGACGCGTTCTCTGCTGAGCTCACCTCGACCGGGCTGGTGCCGGATGTGGGAGGCAACATCGACGTCACGTCATTCGACTCCGGGCTGCGAATTGATCTTGACGCACCTGGACTCCCGCGGCGCGATGATGGAAAGTTCTATGAGGGCTGGGTGCGCACTGCCGATGGCGATCTGCTTCCGGTGGGCACGTTCCACGAGGGCAGCAACGTCACGCTGTGGGCGGGGGTCGAACTCGATCGGATCGAACTTTTCACGATCACCCTCGAAGAAGCGGCCGGTGGGAACGATCCCGGACAGGGTTCCTCGGGCGAGGTCGTGTTGCGGACCGCCATTCGGCCCTGATCGCAGGCGCCGTTTCGTTCGGTGTCGCCGACGTCAGCGTGTGCAGCGGCGGGGCCAGGTCAGTTGCGCGGTTCGCGAGGCAAGCCGAGCACGCGCTCGCCCAAGATGTTGCGCATGATGTTCGAGGTGCCGCCCATGATCGTGTAGCCGGGACCGTAGGCGAGGCCCTGCGTCACGTCGTCCCACAACAGCGCGTCGGCGCCGAATGTGCGTGCAACGAAGTCGGCGACGCGCTGCTCGTGTTCGGTGCAGAAGCACTTGGTTGCAGCGGAGAATCCCTTGGGCGCTTGGCGCAGCGTCTCGCGTGTCACCAAGATGCGTCCGAGGCGGTACCCGATCTCGAGCTGTGCGATCTCTTGGCGAACCTTGGCATCGGTCGTGTCGGCTCGCTCGACCGCCATGTCGAAGAGCGCCTTGTTCGACACGAGTCGATCGATGCCGCCGCGCTCATGCTCGAGCTGGGTCATCGTCTGTTTGAAAGCAGCGCCCTCGACGCCGACGAGATTCTCGACGGGCACGCGTGCGTCGGTGAAGAACACCTCGCAGAAGTGCTCGTTGGTGGTCATGTCCTTGATGCGACGGATCTCGATGCCGGGTGTGTCCATCGGGACAATGACCTCGGAGATGCCGCGGTGCGGCGGCCCGTCGGAGGTGGTCCGGCAGATGAGGTAGCAGTAGTCAGCGTCAGCGGCGAAGCTGGTCCAGATCTTCTGACCGTTGACGACGAAGTGGTCGCCATCGCGCACGGCTGTTGTGGTGAGCGAGGCAAGGTCTGACCCTGAATCGGGCTCGGACATGCCGATACACCAGGTGACTTCACCGGACAGCATCGGCGGAAGGAACTCAGCCTGCTGGTCAGCTGTTCCGTACGTGATCAGCGACGGGCCCATCTGCCGATCGGCGAACCACATTGACGCGATCGGCGCGCCGGCGGCAATCATCTCTTCGCCGACAATCAGTCGGTTGATTGCGGGCTGACCGCCGCCGCCGAATGCGGTGGGCCAGGTCATGCCGATCCAGCCGTTCTCGGCCATTTCCTTGGCGAACTCCTTGGAATAGCCGTTCATCCACGAATCGTTGTGCCGCCCGTACTTGGCAACACCGCCGGCTGCCACTTCGCGGGCGCGTGCACGCAGTTCGAGTTGTTCCGAGGTCCAGTCGAAGTCCATTGGAGGGCAGCGTAGATGCCCGTCGGGCGCGTCGCTTCAGCGAGCGTGGTGCTTGTGCCCGGTTGGGGTGTGGATGAGGCGGTAGAGATGACGAATCGTTCACGACGGGCTGGGAAAGCGCGTGAAAATCGTGGTAGACAAGTGAAAGACAAGTGTCCAGTCGTCTGCTGCCTGCAGTCGCTGCCCGAAGAAGGATCCCACATTGAGCAATTCGAAGATCATCTACACGTTCACGGACGAAGCCCCGGCGCTTGCGACGTACTCGCTGCTGCCGGTGATCGAGGCGTTTGCTGGTGCCGCAAATGTTGGCGTCGAGACACGTGACATCTCCCTCGCCGCGCGAATCCTGGCTGCCTTTCCGGAACGGATGACCGATGCGCAACGCGTTCCCGATGCGTTGGCCGAACTCGGTGAGATGGCACTGACGCCTGAAGCAAACATCATCAAGCTGCCGAACATCTCGGCCTCTGTGCCCCAGCTGAAAGCCGCTATCGCTGAACTCCAGGCGCAGGGATACGACCTGCCGGAGTATCCCGATGATGCCCAGACCGACGACGAGCAGGCGACCAAGGCCGCCTACGGCACGGCAATGGGCTCGGCGGTCAATCCGGTCCTCCGCCAGGGCAACTCCGACCGTCGCGCACCAAAGGCGGTCAAGGACTACGCGCAGGCCAACCCGCACTCCATGGGCGCCTGGTCAAGTGACTCCAAGAGCCACGTGTCCACGATGTCGAGCGGCGACTTTGCCCACAACGAACAGTCTGTCACGGTGTCCGAAGCCGGAACGCTGCGTATTGAGCACGTGGCTGCGGACGGCTCGGTGTCGATCCTGAAGGAATCGATTCCGGTGCTGGCCGACGAAGTCATTGACTCCACCGTGATGAGTGTCGACGCGCTGCGTGCGTTTCTCGCTGACCAAATCGCAGATGCGAAGGCAAAGGACGTGTTGTTCTCGCTCCACCTGAAGGCGACGATGATGAAGGTCTCGGACCCCATCATCTTCGGCCACGCAGTCCGTGCGTACTTCTCCGATGTGTTTGCCGAGCACGGCGACGCGCTCGCGGCAGCGGGCGCCAACCCGAACAACGGTCTTGGCAATGTCATCTCTTCGCTGTCGAACCTGCCCGCCGACAAGCAGGCCCAGATCGAGGCCGACATCGCTGCGGCGATCGAGAACGGTCCTGACCTCGCCATGGTCGACTCAGACAACGGCATCACCAACCTGCACGTGCCGAGCGACGTCATCGTCGATGCCTCGATGCCTGCCATGATTCGGACATCGGGTCAGATGTGGAACGCCGCAGGCGACCAGCAAGACGTCAAGGCAACGATCCCCGACAGTAGCTATGCAGGGATCTACCAGGTAGTTATCGATGATTGCATCGCAAATGGCGCCTACGACCCGACCACGATGGGCACCGTTCCCAATGTGGGGCTCATGGCGCAGAAGGCAGAAGAGTACGGCAGTCACGACAAGACCTTCGAAGCGCCCTCGGCCGGCACGATCCGCGTTGTTGATGTGTTGTCCGGCAGCACCGTGATGGAACACGCAGTGGCTGAGGGTGACATCTTTCGTGCCTGCCAGGTCAAGGACGAGCCGATCCGCGACTGGGTCCGCCTCGCGGTGAGTCGTGCTCGCGCCACCGGTGTTCCGGCTGTGTTCTGGCTCGACGCGAACCGTGCCCATGACGCCCAGTTGATCACCAAGGTCAACGAGTATCTGCAGGACCGTGATCTGGTGGGGGACACCAGTGGTTTGACCATCGAGATCATGTCGCCGGTCGATGCCACGAAGTACTCAATCGACCGCATGCGCGCCGGCGAGAACACGATCTCGGTCACGGGCAACGTGTTGCGTGACTACAACACCGACCTGTTTCCGATTCTCGAGCTCGGCACGAGCGCCAAAATGCTGTCGGTCGTCCCGCTTCTCAACGGTGGAGGACTCTTCGAGACCGGCGCAGGCGGCTCGGCCCCCAAGCACGTTCAACAGTTGGTCAAGGAGAACTACCTCCGCTGGGACTCCCTCGGTGAGTTCTTGGCGATCGCGGTGTCGTTCGAGCATCTCGCAGAGGTCACCGGGAACCAGACCGCGAAGATCTTGGGCGAGACACTCGATGCGGCCACAGGACAGTTGCTGCAGAACGGCAAGTCACCGGCACGTCGTCTCGGCAGCCTGGACAACCGCGGCAGCCACTTCTACATCGCGCTCTACTGGGCCCAAGCGCTGGCAGGGCAGACCGACGACCCAGCGCTTGCTGCGAAGTTCGCTCCCATCGCGGCGGAGCTTGCCGCCAACGAGCAGCAGATCGTTGACGAGCTCTGCGCAGTCCAGGGCAGCCCGGCAGACATCGGCGGCTACTACTACCCCGACGCAGTCAAGGCCAGCGCCATCATGCGCCCCAGCCAGACGTTCAACACGGTCCTCGCGACCCTCTGATTACCAGACCCTGAAAAAGCGTTGCGCCGACGAACACCCCCGATTGTGAGGGCATTCGTCGGCGCAACGTGTTGCTTGCGTACTGTTCGTCGGCGCTGAGGTCAGCGGTTGGCGAGGTCGATGTAGTTGCGCTCGCCGGGGCCGTCGTACCACTGGCGGGGACGGCTGATCTTCTGGGCCGGGTCGTTGAGCAGCTCCTGCCAGTGAGCGAGCCAGCCGACCATGCGGGGGATCGCGAACAGCACGGTGAACATCGACGTGGGGAAGCCCATGGCCTGGTAGATCAGACCGGAGTAGAAGTCGACATTCGGGTAGAGCTTGCGGTCGACGAAGTACGGGTCAGCGAGAGCCGCCTCTTCGAGCTTGAGCGCAACGTCGAGCAGCGGGTTCTTGCCAGTGACCTCGAAGACCTTGTAGGCGGTCTCCTTGATGATCGTCGCCCTGGGGTCGAAGTTCTTGTAGACCCGGTGACCGAAGCCCATGAGCCGGCCTTCGCCGTTCTTGACCGACTCGAGGAATGCAGGAACGTTGTCGATGGAGCCGATTTCGGTGAGCATCCGAACGACGGCCTCGTTGGCGCCACCGTGCAGCGGTCCGTAGAGCGCCGAGGCTGCGCCTGCAGCTGACGAGTACGGATCAGCATGGCTGGAGCCGATGACGCGCATTGCGGTGGTGCCACAGTTCTGCTCGTGGTCGGCGTGGAGGATGAACAACACATCCATCGCCCGCTCGAGAATCGGGTCGACCTCGTAGTCGCCGATCTTCCACATCATGTTCAAGAAGTTGGCGGCGTAGGACAGCTCGTTGCTCGGCTGGTTGTAGGGCAGGCCAACGGAGAACTTGTAACACATCGCCGCGATGGTCGGGCTCTTCGCAATGAGCCGGCGAATCTGGATGTTGCGCTGTGCGGGATCGTCGACGTCCTTGGAGCCGGTGTAGAAGGTGCCGAGCGCAGCGATTGCTGACACGAACATGCCCATGGGATGGGCGTCATAGTGGAAGCCCTCAGCGAACTTCTTGCGCATGTTCTCGTGGATGAACGTGTGGTGGGTGACGTCGTGCGTCCATTCGGTGAGCTGCGTCTCGTTCGGCAAATCACCGTTGAGGAGCAGGTACGCCACTTCGAGGTACGTGGACTTTTCGGCCAGCTGCTCGATCGGATAGCCGCCGTACCGGAGGATTCCGTTGGCGCCGTCCAGGTAGGTGATCGAGGACTTGGTCGATGCCGTGGACAAGTACGCCGGGTCGTAGCAGTACAAGGTCGGGTCCAACTCACGCAAAGCCGATGACGGGAAGACACCACCCTCGATGGGGACCGTGACGGTCTTGCCGGTGCGGTCGTCGGTAATGGTGATGGTTTCGGGCACTGTGGCTTCCTCCGGGCTCGAACGATGATGAACTGTCGGTCAGAGGTTCGCCCCGCCCGAACGCATCAAGGTACTCGCGGTCGGGGCGAGTGCTCCAACCCGTGTGAGAACGTTGCGCACTTGTTGGCGGAGCTCGCACCTGCAGAGGTCGCAGATCAGCCCCATTCGCCGGACCAGATCAAATGCATCTGGGCGTCTGGTGATGCGCAAAATTGTCGGATGATTACCGTTGAGAGAAACCACCGACGCTGCGGGCTACGTGCCTGACTCGTCCGACTGGCGCAATGGGACGGGCATCGTGTCGTCGACGATGACAATGGTCGACTTCGAATACTTTCGGCGCATCTCTTTGACGGGCGCGTACTCGTCGCTGTCGACAAAGGCGTGTGCTGATGCCAAGTCGGGAAACGAGATGATCACGATCCGAGTCGGCGACCAGAGATCGTCGTCATCGACGCGCAGCTCACCTCCGCGTGCGAGGTACTCACCACCGAACTTCTCGGCGATGGGGCGGGCCAACGCCTTGTACTGCTCGTAGCCGGCAGGGTCGTGAACATCGGTATCTGCGATCAGATATGCGGGCATCGTCTGATCTTGGCACGCGGCCGTTCCAGCTCGGCGCGCTAGAGCGGCGTGTTGCCGTGCTTGCGTTCGACGATCATTTCGCGTTTGTCTTCCAACACGGCGAGTGCTGCCGAGATCTCGGCGCGCGTGTCGGCGGGATCAATGACGGCGTCAATGAAGCCACGCTCGGCGGCGACGTAGGGGTTGAGGAGGCGATCGGCGTAGTCCCGTTCGAACTCCGCCTTCTCTTCGGGTGTCGAGCGGCGGGCGAGAATCGCTGCAGCCTGTCCGGCACCCATCACGGCGATCTCTGCCCACGGCCATGCCAGGCAGAGGTCGTTACCCATCGTCTTGGAATCCATCACGATGTAGGCGCCGCCGTAGCTCTTGCGCAAGATGACGCAGATGCGAGGAACCGTGGCTCTGGCGTACGCGTACACGAGCTGGGCGCCATGACGGATCATGCCCCGCCACTCGAGGTCCTTGCCGGGGTAAAAACCGGGGGTGTCGACCAGCGTGATGATCGGCACGTTGAAGGCATCACAGAACGCGACGAATCGTGCCGACTTCTGCGACGCCGGAATGTCGAGCGTGCCAGCCAGCGAGATGGGCTGGTTGGCCACGATGCCGACAGGTCGGCCGTCGATGGTGGCGAAGGCGGTGACGACGTTGGCCGCCCACCGATCGCGCAGCTCGAACAGCGAGTCTTCGTCAGCGATTGCAGCGGCGACCTGACGGACGTCGTAGCTACCCGTCGACGACTCCGGAATCTGCTCGCCAGCCTCGGGGCAGCGTCGATCCGGTGGGTCGTCGTTCGGCCAGCGAGGGGGTTCTTCGTCGACATGGTTCGGCAGGTACGACAAAATCGTTTCCACCGTCTCAATTGCCGCGGCCCGGTCTGGGACGACGGCGGATGGCACGCCGGTGTAACGCGCATGGTTGGCCGCACCGCCGAGTTCGTCGATGTCGATTCCGACACCGGTGAACTGCTCGACCATGGTGGGACCCTGCACGAACGCGTAGCTGTCAGCGGTCATGACGGCAATGTCGGCAATTCCCAACAGGAGTGCGGGTCCGGACACGGCTGGTCCGTCGACGATGATCGCCGTCGGGATGACGCCTGAGCAGCGCGTGAGTGCAGCAGCCACGAGACCCCAGCCGTGCAGCGCTGCGATGCCCTCGACAATGTCGGCGCCGGCGCACGACATCATGATCACCAGGGGAATGCGTTGATCGAGCGCAGTGTCGATTGATACCGCAAGGAGCGACGAGATTCCCGAGGTGAGACGGATGAGTTCGTCAGAGTCCTCGAACTCAACCCACACCACGGTGCGTTCGCCGAACTCGCGGACGTCGGCGTGTGCCTTCGATGGTAGGAGTCGTGAGAGCGCGAACGTCGAGTCCTGCAGAGGTGCCGTCGTCATTGTCCTCGACAGTACAGCTCAGAGCTGCAGCGGCTCACCTGCTGTACCCGAAGAGTTTCGGCAGTGAGGTGTCGGAGGTGTTCAATCGGTCCGGAGGGGATTGATTGCGCTGGTGCCGGGATGGACGCCGGCTTGCAGGTGCCCGCGTTCTGCAATGAGTGCCTGAAGCACCTCGAGGGTGGCCTGCGTCGGCGCGTTGGGCCCCGGCCGGCGGCGCCTGACAAAAGCGACGACACGCCGCGGGAGTTCGGGCACGCTGATCATTCGAAACGCTCCGGTGAGCCAATTGGGCACCGCCGTGGCGGGGACGACGGCAGCGCCGAAGCCGTCGAAGGCAAGCGAAGCCAGGAGACGCACGCCGTCGATTTCCGCCTGGGCGCGCAAGGTGATGTCCGCCGCCGCCGCAGCGCGTTCGAGCACCTTGCGGAGCGCTGAACCCATCGGGGGGAGCAGCAGCGGGACCTGATCAAGGTCGCGAAGCGGAATGGTCTCGTGCGCGGCGAGGGGGTGGCTTGAACTGGCGAGCAGGAACAGGTCCTCAGCGAAGAGCGGCTCGATGACCAATTCTGGGTCGTCGATCGGGAGGTGGACGAGCGCTGCGTTGAGGTGACCGGACAGCACGTTGGGAATGAGCGTCGAGGTCGCGCCTTCTTGAATGACGGTGCGGACGCCAGGGTGCTCGGTGCCGAGCCGACCGAGCATCTGGGGCACCAGCCAGCGCGCAGTCGTACCGATGACGCCGAGGCGCGTCTGGCCGGAGATGTCGGCGTCGCGACTCGCGACGTCGGCCACAATGTCATCAACTTCGTTGAGGACGCGCCGTGCGCGTTCGACAACGCGAGCCCCCTCGTCGGTGAGTTTGCCGTGTTGTCGATCGACCAGCGTGACCCCGAGTTCCTTCTCGAGGCGAGCGATGTGCGCGGAGACGTTGGATTGCACGGTGAAGAGCGCTCGCGCAGCCGCCGAGAACGTGCCATGGTCAGCAACAGCGACCAAGGTAGATAACTGCCGGACATCCATCGCAAAAAAAGATATCAGATATCTCAGTTATCTTCTTGGCAGATCACGTTCCGCATGTGCATACTTTCACAAGTAACACAGTCGACGTGAGAACACCCCCCATTGTTCCACTCGTCGGGAAGTCCACAACTGTTCCCCCAACAGCGGACATTCCCAGGTTGAGAGACCCGGATCCCCATCCGGGTCTTTCCCATTTTTCGGGTCCTGATCTGCACGCCAGCATAGAGTGACGGCGTGTCAGCATCCTCGAACAGCACTGCATTTCACGAGCCAGCGGACGGTGCGGTCGAGACCCACAACGGCGCTGCGTTCTTTGATCTCGACCGCACGTTGCTCGCTGGAGCATCCGGGGAGGTCTTCGCCGACGCCATGCGTTTGGCAGGACTGTCGTCGAAGCCGTTTCCCGGCGAAAAGTTGCTGTTCGGACTCTTCAACACGATTGGCGAGACGTTGCCGTCGATGGCGCTCGCACGCCAGGCGGTCACGCTTGCCAAAGGCCACTCCCAGGCGGCAGTCAGCGCTGCCGCTGATCAGGTAGCTGACCGTCTGGTCGCCATGGTGCAGCCGTTTGCCGATGCGGCCTTCGAAATGCATCGCACAGCTGGCCGGCCCATCGTGCTCGCCACCACGACGCCCTATGACCTGGTCAAACCATTCGCCGACCGACTCGGACTCGACGATGTGGTCGCGACGCGTTACCGCGTGCGAGAAGACGGAAACTACGACGGGACCCTGGAAGGACCCTTCGTCTGGTCCGCAGGCAAGCTTGAAGCCATCACGGCGTGGGCCGAAGAACATGGCATCGATCTCGCTCACAGCTACGCCTACTCCGACAGCGTGTACGACACACCGATGCTCGACGCCGTCGGCAACCCGGTGGTCGTCAACCCTGATCCGCGCATGGTGCTGATGGCTGCAGCTCGCCGATGGCCCACGATGAACCTTGACGTGTCGCCCGGCGTCGTCAAGATCCCTGTGGTGGGCCTGGAGGTGCAGCGGCTCGCGCTCCAAATGGCTCGTCCGGCCGCGTACCCCTACGCCCGGTTCGAAATCAGTGGCGTCGAGAACATCCCCGCAGACGGGCCCGTCATCCTGTGTGCCAACCACCGGAGTTACTTCGACGTCTCTGCGATGTCGATCGTCATCGGCAAGAGTGGCCGTACCGCACGATTCCTGGGCAAGAAGGAAGTCTTCGACGCTCCCGTTGTCGGACAGATCGCGACCGCAATGGGCGGCATCAGAGTCGATCGGGGAACGGGCTCGGACGAGCCGCTTCAGGCAGCTGCCGACGCGCTCGAAGGCGGCGAGATGGTGGCGATGATGCCCGAGGGAACCATTCCGCGTGGCCCCGCATTCTTCACGACGAAGCTCACCGGGCGTTGGGGCGCTGCCCAGCTCGCCCAGATGTCGGGTGCCACGGTAATCCCGGTCGGATTGTGGGGCACAGAGAAAGTGTGGCCGCGGTCGAGTCGCGGCCCGAAGATGCTGAACCTCACCGATCCGCCCATCGTGCGTGTCAGCGTCGGCGCGCCGGTTGCATTGAAGGGCAAGTCGGTCGATGCCGACACCAAACGCATCATGAAGGCGATCATGGCTGAACTGCCCGACGCGGCCCGAGTGGAACGCGCGCCGACACCGGCAGAGTTGGCGCTGACCTACCCGCCGGGCTGGACGGGGGACCCGGCGAACGAGGTCGACCGCCGCCCGGGCGACGACTGAATCCAAAGTTTCTTGAAGAATCTTCATCCGGGACTCGCCGGGCGTCGTAGAGAGATCAATGTCGCACACGCGGCGTGAACAACAGCATTCATCTCTCTCAAGGAGTCCCCCCAATGAAGCGCACCACCACTACTCGCCTTGCAGCCGGCCTCGTCGCCGGTGTTCTGGCACTCACGGCTTGCGGCAGCGACGGCAACGACGCTGACGTCGCCACCACCGAAGCTGAAGCCGCCGAAGCAGCCGAAGTCGGCACGATCGTCGACGTCGCTATCGCTGCTGGCACGTTTGACACCCTCGTCGCTGCGGTCTCCGCCGCTGGGCTCGCCGAGACGCTGTCGGGCGAAGGTCCGTTCACCGTCTTCGCTCCGACCGATGACGCATTCGCTGCACTGCCCGCCGGCCTCGTCGACGCACTGCTGCTGCCGGAGAACGAAGCTGCGCTTGTCGCAGTGCTCACGTACCACGTCCTCGGTGCTGAGGTGCCGTCGTCCGACGTCGCTACCGGCGCTGTGGCCACCCTGCAGGGCGAAGAGATCGAACTCGTCGCCGGCGAAAACGGTGTGACCGTCAACGGCGCCAACGTCATTGCCGTCGACGTCGAGGCCAGCAACGGTGTCATCCACGTGATCGACAGCGTGCTCGTCCCGCCGAGCATCGACGCCACTGCCCTGCTTGTCGCTGACGCGATGGAATCAGAGGCGATGGAAGAAGAGATGGAAGTCGGCACGATTGTCGACGTCGCCGTCGAGGCCGGCTCGTTCAACACGCTCGTCGCTGCAGTTACCGCCGCAGATCTCGCCGAGACGCTGTCGGGCGAAGGTCCGTTCACCGTCTTCGCTCCGACCGATGAGGCCTTCGCAGCACTGCCCGCCGGCCTCGTCGACGCACTGCTCCTGCCGGAGAATAAGGACGCCCTCGTGGCGGTCCTGACGTACCACGTCCTCGGTGCCGAAGTGCCGTCGTCCGACGTCGCTACCGGCGCTGTGGCCACCCTGCAGGGCGAAGAGATCGAACTCGTCGCCAGCGATGACGGTGTGACCGTCAACGGCGCCAACGTCATTGCCGTCGACGTCGAGGCCAGCAACGGTGTCATCCACGTCATCGACGCCGTGCTCGTCCCGCCGAGCATTGATCCGAGCACACTCCTGAGCTGAGGTTCGAGAAGAACAACACATCCCACACGGCGCCGCCGGTGGTCGAGCTACCGCTCGATCACCGGCGGCGCTCCGCGTCTGGGCCAAGATGCGCAGATGAGTTCGTTGCCTGCACCGATCGACCTGCTTCCGCACCGTCCGCCGTTCCTGCTCGTCGATGAGCTGACTGCCTTGGAGCCGGGCGTGTCGGCGACCGGGATCTGGCGATTAACCGGAGACGAGTACTTCTTCCCGGGGCACTTTCCGGGCAGGCCGACGCTGCCCGGCGTGCTGATGTGCGAGTCGATTGCACAGGTCGGCGCGTGCGCCGTACTGGCCCACCCCGACTTCACTACCAAGCTGCCGCTCTTCGGGGGTCTCGACAAGGCGCGATTCCGCCGTCAGGTCGTGCCGGGTGACGAGTTGGTGATCGAGGTCGAGCTTGGTCGAATGTCAGCCCGTGCGGGCAAGGGCACCGGTACAGCCAAGGTCAACGGCGAACTGGCCACCAGCTGTGACCTGATGTTTGTCTTTGCCGACCGCTGAGCGCCTGTGCAGGCCGCACGTCAGTCAAGGGTCTAGGCCGGAGCGACGACGACGACTCCATTGTGGCCACCAAAACCGAAGTTGGTGCTGACCACCGGACCTGGTTCCCATGCGCGGGGTGCGCCGAACACGAGATCGATGTCCATCTCGGGGTCGACGTTGACGGTGTTCGCCGTTGGGGGAATCGCCTCGTTCTGAATCGATAGCAGCGCGGCGACTGCCTCGAGCGCTCCCGCCGCGCCGAGCGCATGGCCGGTGATGCCCTTGGTCGATGTGACCGGAACGGCCTGGGCGCCGAAGACCTGGGTGATTGCGGCAGCCTCGGCTGCGTCGTTCAGCGGAGTGGACGTGCCGTGTGCATTGACCTGCTTGACGTCGGCGGCGGCAAGTCCTGATTCGGCAAGCGCCAGCTCAATACATTTGATGGCACCGACGCCGCCGGGCGCCGGAGCGGTGATGTGATGCGCGTCGGCATTGCTCGCGCCACCGAGGATCTCGCCGAGAATGTTTGCACCACGAGCTTCCGCCGCCGACCATTCTTCGAGAATGAGCACTGCGCCACCCTCGCCCATGACAAAGCCATCGCGGTCGACGTCAAACGGCCGGCTGACACCAGCGGACGACAGGGCCGTCATGTTCGCGAAGCCGGCGATCCCGGTCGGGGTTCCGGCCGACTCGCAGCCACCAGTGACAGCAGCATCGAGAATGCCCCACTTGATGAGGCGCGCCGCGTAGTTGATCGCATGGCTGCCAGCAGCACAGGCCGTGACAATGGTTTCGCTTTGACCCTGCAACCCGTACCGCATCGAAATGGACGCGCCCGGAGCGTTGGCCATCATCATCGGCACCAGGAACGGCGACACTCGCCGCGGGCCCTTCTCGTTGTGAATGCCGATCTGCTCTTCGAGCGTGTGCAGCCCTCCGATGCCGGTGGCGAAGATGGTGCCGAAACGCCCAGGGTCGACGGCGACGGCGTCAACGCCGCCAACCTGATCGAAAGCTTCGCCTGCTGCGGCGAGCGCGAACTGCTCGACGCGATCAGCTCGCCGAGCTTGCTTGGGCCCATCGAAGTAGGGAGAGCCGTCCCAATCGTCGAACACGATGGTCCGGCCAACCGGAGCGGGCGGGCCGATCAGACCGTCCCAGTAATTGCTGGCCCCGATGCCGGCCGGAGCGACGACACCCAGGCCAGTGACGGCGACCCTGCGGCCGCCCGACATCAGAGCTTGCCAGCCACGAGGTCGTAGGCGTTCTGCACGGTCTCGACGCCTTCGAGTTCTTCCTCGGGCACAGCGATGTCGAATTCTTCTTCGAGTGCCATCACGAGCTCAACGAGGTCGAGACTGTCGGCGTCGAGGTCGTCGCCGAACTTGGCGTCCAGGGTGACGGCGGATTCTTCGACCGAGAGCACCTCGACGGCGCACTTGCGGAAGCGGGCGAACAGTTCTTCATTCACAGGAGTGTCTCCAGTTTGTTGGGGTGTTGATTGAGATTGTACGGGAACAGGTCGGCCACCAGCGGCTTCGCCGCTAGTGGCCCATGCCGAGGCCACCGTCGACCGGGATGACGGCGCCCGTGATGTAGGCGCCATCGGGACCGGTGAGGAACGCGACGGCGCCGGCAATTTCTTCGGGTTCAGCCATGCGGCCGAGTGGAACCGCATTGGTGATGTTGGCGAGTTGATCGTCGGTGAGTGCGGCAGTCATGTCGGTTGCGACCGGGCCGGGAGCGACAACGTTGACGGTGATCGACCGTGACCCGAGCTCGCGCGCAAGCGAACGGGCAAACCCGACAAGTCCCGCCTTGGACGCCGAGTAGTTCGATTGCCCAGCCGATCCGAGCATTCCGACCACTGACGACATGAGCACGATGCGCCCGGAGCGCGCCTTGAGCATTCCCTTGGCGGCTCGCTTGGCGACTCGGTACGACGCGGTGAGGTTGGCATCAAGCACCGAAGCGAAGTCGTCCTCGGTCATCCGCAGGAGGAGGCCATCCTTGGTGACGCCAGCATTCGAGACGAGCACCTCGACGGTCCCGCCAAAGTGCTCCTCGACCGCTGAGAAAGCGGCGTCGACGTCGTCGGTCGACGTGACGTCACACTTGACGCCGAATAACCCGTCCGGTGGCGGCGAAGAGTTGTAGGTGACCGCAACGCGGTCGCCATCGGCGGCGAACCGCCGAGCGCAAGCGAGACCGATGCCCCTCGAGCCGCCGGTGATGAGGATGATCCGACCGGTCGGCTCGCCCGATCCGGAAGTTGTGGTGGCCGAGTCGGTCACGCGGAAGCCTCCCCACTCTCGGGCACCAGTTCAGGATCGGTCGTGTTCCAGCGAACAACGGCGCTCGCTGCCGACATCCCGGCACCAAATCCGACGAACAGGACGAGATCGCCGTCACGGACCCGACCATCTTCGAGTGCTCGATTGAGGGCAAGCGGGATCGAGGCAGACGACGTGTTACCGGTCTTGTCGAGCACGATTGAGGTGCGTTCCATCGGGATACCCAGACGATCAATGGATGCCGAGATGATGCGGATGTTGGCTTGGTGAGGAACGACGAGCGCGATCTCGTCGGCCGAGACGCCAGCGTGGGCCATCGACTTCGTGGCTGAGTCGACCATGATGCGTACCGCTTTGCGGAAGACTTCCCGGCCTTCCATCTGCAGGGTTCCACCCGTTTCGGCGTACAGATGTCGTTCAGCCGTGCCGTCAGAGTCGAGGTCCCATCCGAGCATCTGTCCGGGGCCGTCGACGGCCTCAAGCACCGTGGCGGCCGATCCGTCTGCGAAGAGAATGGCGGTGTTGCGGTCGGTCCAATCGGTAATGCGGGCCAACGTGTCGGTGCCAATCAGCAAGACCTTTTCGGCGCCCATCGCAATGAGGCCGTGGGCGGTCACGAGTCCGTAGACCCAACCGGAGCACGCTGCGTTCACGTCAAATGCGCCACAGTTGAGGCCCAGCGCAGCCTGCACCGTTGAGGCAGTGGCGGGCACGGAGCGATCTGGGGTGGTCGTGGCGAGGATCAACGCGTCGATGGCATCAAGGTCGACGCCGGACATCTCCAGGGCGGCACGGCCGGACTCGATCGACAGGTCCGACGTCATCCCGCCAACACGTCGTTCGTGGATGCCGGTCCGTTCCACGATCCAATCGTGATCAGTCTCAAACATGTCCTCAAGGTCGTGGTTGGTGAGGACCTTTGGTGGGAGCGCCGAACCCCAGCCGGTGATCACCGCTCCTCGTACTCCTTGGTTGACTCGTGGCATCTCATCCCTCCAGGGATGACCGGGGGTGTCCGGCCAATTTTCAGTGTGTCTGCGACTTCAGTTGGTACGGAGCCAGGCAATGGGCTGGCGAGTGGTCACTCGTTCGGTGTCGACCGCGATGTAGCTCTGGAGGAGGCCGGCGAAGGCGGATCGGACTTCGTGCTCGCCAACGTGCCCGATCACGGTGCCGACGTTGATCGGTGATCCCTCACCGAGGGTTCCGAGTGGCTGAAAGACGCCGGTCGCGGGGCTGACCACGAGGCGTTCTGTTGCAAAAAGGTGCTCGCCGTCGAGCTGCGCTGCACCGGTGGGGGAGCCAGCATCGACCCACTCGATCAGTTTGTCGAGATCCTCGGGTGTAGAAACCGAGATGGTCCGCGAATCTTTTACGGTGCGTTTCGCCATCCCCGTGAGGACCCCGCCCGGGCCAAGTTCAGCGAAGTCGGTGACCCCAGCTCCGGAAAGAGTGAGCAGACTCTGCTTCCAGCGGACGGGGCTCGACAGTTGCGCCGACAGCAGGCTTGCCCACACGGATCCCTCGTTGTGGGCAAGGGCATCGACGTTGGCAACCACCGGCACGTCGGTGTCCCGTGGACGGGCTGCAGCGAGGGCTTCACGCAACCGATCACGCGCTGCGGTCATGAACGGCGTGTGGAACGCACCCGAGACCTGCAGCCCCATGACGCGTTTGGCACCGAGTTCTTTCGCATGCTCGCCCGCCGACTCGACGCCGGCAGGCGACCCGGCGATGACGACCTGACCTGGAGCGTTGTAGTTGGCAACCCAGACGTCAGAGTCCGCGCGGCGGCAGGCCACGTCGACATGGTCGTCATCAAGCCCGAGGACGGCGGCCATCGTGCCCGGCTGTTCCAACCCCGCGTCGTGCATCGCGGCGGCACGAGCAGTCACAAGGCGAACGCCATCGTCGAACCCGAGGGCGCCAGTGGCAGTCAGCGCGGTGTACTCGCCGAGCGAGTGGCCAGCACAGAAGCTCGGTTCCAAGCCGAGGCGCTCAGTGGCATCGAGCACCATCAAGCTCGAAACGAACGTCGTCAGCTGAGCATTGCGCGTGTCGCGGAGCTCGTCGGCGTCAGCGTCGCAGAGCAAGGCGCCAACGTCGCGGCCGGCAACTTCGGAAGCCTCGTCGACGAGTTCCCAACTCTCATGGTCTTGCCACGGGCGGCCCATCCCCGGGCGTTGAGACCCCTGACCGGGGAACGTGAAAGCGAGCATTGTGGGGAGGCTAGACGCGCGACGACGATTCGTGCGGCTACCGCGGAGTAACTCCCTCTGGCTCGGCGCGGCGCGACCTGTCGATCGACCGTACGGTTCGCCGGACCGCGCGGATATCCTCGGCTCAGGAACACGCCCTAGTAGCCCAATTGGCAGAGGCAACGGTCTCAAACACCGTCAAGTGTCGGTTCGAGTCCGACCTGGGGCACCAGTGAATCGAGAGATCGGCGTCGTCGTTCTTGCCCGCCTCCTCTCTCGCCTCTTACCAGCGCGACACTGGTCGATGTGACAGACCTCGAACGCGACGTACTCGCACTCTTTGAAGGGTCAGCGTCCCGGCTGGTCTTCGACGACGGCACCAGCATGTCGGCGCCGGAACTTGCTGCCGACGGTCTCCGGTTGGCAACGTGGCTCGGCGAACAAGGTGTGGCTCCTGGCAGCAGGGTCGCTCTCCGATTGCCGAATAGCGCGGACTACATCCGGCTGTTGCTCGCATGTGCGGCGGGCGGATTCGTCGGTGTGTCGGTCAACACCCGCTACAGCGACGACGAGGTTGCCGACCTCGTGCAGCGTTCTGGCGCTCAGACGATCGACGGCTTCGGACTGAACGGTCTCGTCGACCCCCTCTGGGTCAATTCGGCGCCGATGCAGCGGAGACGTCGGCGTGACGATGCGCTTGTCGTCTTCACCACGTCGGGCACGACAAGCCGCCCGAAGATGGTGCTCCAGCGGCAGCACTCGATTGCCGATCACGCGATTGATGCTGCAGCACTGTTGGGCTACACGTCTGACGACACGGTGATGGCGGTCATGCCGTTGTGTGGCACGTTCGGCCTCGGTTCGTTGATGGCCGCAGTGGCTGCAGGAAGTCGTGTGATCGTGACTGACTTCGAACTCGGCCGAACCGCTGGGTTGATTCAGTCCGAACACGTCACCTGCGTGAACGGCAGCGACGACATGTTCCACCGTCTCCTCGAACATGGCGCTGACCTGTCGTCGATCCGCCTCGGTGGGTACGCCCGCTTTAACACCAGTCTCGACGGCATCGTCGAACGGGCAGCGGCGGTCGGTGCGACGCTCACTGGCCTGTACGGCATGAGCGAAGTGCAAGCGTTGTTCACATTGCGCGACCCGAACGGCGATGCCACCGATCGCACACGAGCGGGCGGGACGATGGCATCGCCAGACGCCTCGTACCGGGTTGTCGACGGAGAACTGCAACTCCGCGGGCCGAGCCTGTTCGCTGGCTATCTGGCCGAAGGTGGCGAGCGGGTTGATGCTGACCTCACGGCCCAGCATCAAGACAGCGGGTGGTTCCGAACCGGCGACCTCGCCGAGCCGAACGGCGACCGGGGCTTTGAATTCATCGCGCGAATGGCTGACGTACTCCGCTTAGGCGGGTTCCTCGTCAGCCCGACCGAAATCGAGGCGGTTCTCGTGGACGACAGCCAGGTCCTCGCTGCACAAGTGGTTGCCGTCGATATGCCGAGTGGGGCACGCCCCGTTGCGTTCGTCGTGCTGAATAACGACCCTGCCTCGACCGGTGCCGAACACTTCGACGAAGCCGCTGCTATCGAACGCTGTCGGGATCAACTCGCCCGATACAAGGTGCCGGTTCGAGTACTTGTCGTCGACGAATTCCCCACGACCCCCGGCCCGAATGGAACGAAGGTGCAGAAGGCGAAGTTACGTGAGCTCGCTGCGTCTGCACTCAAGATCAGCAGCTGACGGAATCGGTCTCAAACAGCGGCAGGTCAGACCGCGTAGACCTCGTACTCGACGCCCTCGGGCGTCGTCGAACCGACAGCAACGCAGAACAGATTGTTGAGCCAGGCATAGCGCTCATCGCCGGTCTCGAAACGTGGGGCGGTGCGAATGCTTGCCGTGCCGTCCGGCTTGCGGGTGCCGAACCCGGTGTAGGTGACATAGATGTCGGCACCGTCGTCTGTGCGGAAGGACGCGCGAACATCGAGCGCGAAGTCGCCGCCGGGAAGGACGGTGAGCCAATCGCCGGCGGCGACACCAGCGGGAGCGGCGGCGTTGATCTTCGGTCCGACAAACGTGGCGCCGGAGACGGTCGCCACGACCTTCGTGCCGAACGGGCCGCCAGCGACAATTGGCCGATCCACGTCATTCGTGCGAGCGGAGAGGGTGCCGATGTATTCGGCGGGAAGCGCGTCGAGGGGTATCAGCCAAACTTAGAGGGGGCGGCCCGCCAGCCTGTCGTCGGGCGGCGGCTCAGTCGTCGCAGGACTCGTCGTTGCTCCGTTGCTCCGTTGGTCTTCTTTGTGTATGAGTTGTTCGCCCGTGTGCTTTCGGAGGAGGACCTCATCTTGTTCCGGATCGAGGAAAACTCCCGCAAAGACGGAACTGTTCATCGCCCAACTTGCCTGCACATCTCGAGGACCTCGAACGCGTGATTCTGCGGACGATCCGCGAGAGTGGGTGATGGACCCACAGATTGGCCACAGGACGTGGCGCACGCTGGAACCGATTCATGGCGCGATCTACTTTGTTCCCGAAGCGGCCGAAGAATACGCACGGCTGGGTTTGGATGACTGGGGTTCGGGATACTTCGCGTCGCGAGCCGCTGCGCTGGGCGCCGTCGGAGCCGAGGTGGTCAAGGCAACCTTCTACAACTTCGATCCCGGACTCGTCGAACGAAGCATGGACGGAGCGTGGGAGACCGCCGCACCGGAACAGCTGTCAGCAGCACGACTGACCGCAGCTGATCGCATGATGCGCCGCTTGGCCGGCGACACGATCGACTCGCTCGCACCGGCCGCAGAGATCGCACGCTCGGCAGCATTGGCCGCTTGCGAACGTCCCGAGGGGCGGGCGCTGTTCGCCGGGCACGCACAGCTCGGCTGGCCGGAGGAACCGCACCTCGTGCTCTGGCACGCGCAAACCTTGTTGCGCGAGTTCCGGGGTGACGGCCACATTGCCGCCCTCACCGCACAAGGACTCAGCGGGTGCGAGGCGCTGGTCACGCATGCTGCGGCCGGCGAGATCTCAGGTGATGTGCTGAAGAGCTCGCGACAGCGGACCGACAACGATTGGGCAACAGCGCACGACTCGCTTCGTTCGCGAGGCTGGCTTGATGCGGACGGCGCCTTCACCGATGCGGGTCGCGACGGTCGTCAATGGATCGAGGAGCGCACCGACGAACTGGCGATGCTGCCCTACGCGGCAATCGGCGAGGATGCATGCGCGCAGCTGCGTGCGGCGTGCCGGCCGACCAGCGTGGCGATGGCGACCGCCATCGGTTTTCCGCGACGCGGTGACGACTGACTGCTCGGTTCGCAGCACGCGACGGTGTCCCGGTGGGAGGTCGACCGGTGGCGTACGATCAGGCCTCGCATGGGTAGCTGGTTGGTCGAGCGTCGACTCTCGAAGGTGGGATCGCGACTCAAAACGTTGCGCAGTGAGCTCGCGGTGATCGATGAACAGTTGCTCTATCTCGGCGAGGACGCTGACGACCAAGCGATCCGCGCCATGGTCGCCGAGACAGCATCATCGTCGTTCGAGGCCCGATCTGCGCAGGGCAACTTCGCAAACATGACGAAGCACCGGACGAAGGTCGTCGAGGAGATCGCCGAGCTCGAACAGCGCCAGGACCAGCTCCTTGACCAGATGATTGGTTGAGTTCGGTTCTGGCCGCGGCGTAGTCCATACTGATCTCATGCCGTTGCGCGTCGTGATCGCCGAAGACGAGGCCATCATCAGAATGGATCTCCGCGAAACCCTCGAAGAAGAGGGGTACGACGTCGTGGGCGAGACCGGTCGTGGCGACCAAGCAATTGACATGGTTCGTGACCTGCAACCCGACCTGGCGATTCTCGACATCAAGATGCCGGGCATGACCGGCCTTGAAGCCGCAGCGGTCATCAACGGCGAGAAAATTTGTGGCGTGTTGATGTTGACGGCATTCAGCCAGAAGGAAGTCGTTGAGCAAGCGCGCGACGCCGGAGCTTTGGCGTTCCTGGTCAAGCCGTTTCAACGCAGTGACCTCGTTCCTGCCATCGAAGTGGCGATGGGGCGGTTTCGCGAGTTGCGCTCGCTCACGGGTGAGATTGATGCACTCGGAGAACAGCTCGAGTCGCGCAAGTTCATCGAGCGGGCCAAGGGTGTGCTGATCGACGAGGTCGGCATGACCGAGAACGACGCGTTCCAGTTCATCCAGAAGACCGCGATGAGCGAGCGAATCAGAATGCGCGATGTCGCTGATCGCATTCTCGACGGATCACTCCGTCCGAGTGACGACTGACGGCGCATCGAGCGCCGCATCCGACGCCAACGAAACGACACGGAGAATCGCCATGGGAACCACACTCCTCGTCGACGGGAACTCACTCACGTACCGAGCGTTCTTTGCGCTCCCCACCGACATGGCCACGGCGAGCGGGCAGGTCACCAACGCCGTTTTCGGTTTCACCTCGATGTTGGCGTACGTCCTGAAGGAACAGCAGCCTGACGGGATTCTCGTCGCCTTCGACCGCCCTGAACCGACGTTCCGGCACAAGGCTGAGCCTGCATACAAAGCGCAACGTGAGGCCGCACCTGACATCCTGCGTCAACAGATGGGTCTGGTCCGAGAAGTGCTCGATGCACTCGGCATCACCACCGTCGACGAGGTGGGCTGGGAAGCCGACGACCTGATCGCCACAGCGACGAAGGCACTGGTCGATCGTGGCGAGAACGTGATCATCGTCACCGGCGACCGCGACAGCTACCAACTCGTCAGCGACCCGCACGTCAAGGTGATGTACAACAAGCGGGGCGTCAGCGACTATGCGATGTACGACGAGGCGGGCATCGAGGAACGGACCGGCGTCACCCCCGACATGTACGTTCAGTACGCAGCGTTACGCGGTGACAACTCCGACAACCTGCCCGGGGTACCCGGAGTGGGGGAGAAGACCGCAGCCAAACTGATCAACAAGTACGGCGGGCTCGACGGCATCTTCGCCAACGTTGATGAGCAGACGCCCAAACTCAAGTCGAATCTGATCGAGAACGAAGAGCGAGCTCGCAAGAACCTCGACCTGATGTTGTTGCATTTCGATGCACCGCTCCGAGCTGAAATCGCTGGCGAGCAGGTCGATGTCGACTTCGACGATCGGACAACGCCGACTGGCCTTGGTGTATCACCCAACCCCGACGAGATGAAGCGGCTGTTCGAGTTCTTGGAGTTCCGGGCACTCGGCGGTCGCATCACCGACGCGCTGGCATCGCTCGGTGGCGACGTCGATCTCGGGCCGGGAGAGGAGCGACAGGAAATCGTCGCGGAAATCACCGTGCTGGAGTCTCCTGCCGATGCCGCGAGTCTCGTTGCTGCAGCGGAACATCTTGATATCCACGCTGCATGGACCGGCGAACCGGGACGCTCATTCCTGTCCGGTGTCGCGGTCGTCTCCGATGGGTCAGCATCCGAGGTCGCGTGGATTCCGGCCGATCTGCTCGGCGACGAAACGCTCGGTGAAGCGCTTGGCGCCCATCAGAGCGTGCGCGGCCACAATGTCAAGGAGCTGATGCGTTCGTTGCTTGGGCTGGACATCGAAATGCGGGGTCTGACGCTCGACACCGCAATCGCTGCATATTTGATCGACCCGGCTGAGGCTCGCTACGCCCTGCCTGACCTCATCGAGAAGTACACCCGGTTCGCTCGCCCGTCCGATGCCGCGAACTCCGGCCAACTCGACCTCGATGGGACGTCGATGAGCGATGCTGAGGTTGCGGGGCGAGACGCGCTCGCCATCCACCACCTCGCGGGACCGATCCACGACAGCCTCGAAGCGCAGGGCATGGCCGAGCTGTACGACACGATCGAGAACCCGCTGGTGCTCGTGCTCGCGAAGATGGAGCATGTCGGTGTCGGCGTCGACATCGACGAACTCCGTGCGTTGAACGACAAGCTGAAAGCAGAGGTCGAGTCGCTGGTCGTCGAGCTGCGCAAGGTGTCCGGCAAGGATGATCTCAACCTCAACTCGCCGAAGCAGCTGCGCGAACTGCTCTACGACGAGAAGGGCCTGACACCGATCAAGAAGAACAAGACAGGTCCATCGACGGATGCGTCAACACTTGAGAAGTTGATGCCGGAGTGGCCAGAGTTCCTCGGTCCGCTGATGCGTCATCGCGAGGTGGACAAGCTGCGAGGCACCTACGGCGAGGGATTGCTGCACGAGGTGGCCGACGACGGCCGCATCCACGCCACGTTCAACCAGACCGTCGCACGTACCGGCCGCCTCTCGTCTGACCAGCCGAATCTGCACAACATTCCGGTCCGGAGTGAGGAAGGGCGCCAGTTCCGCAAGGTCTTCGTGCCATCGCCCGGCACCGAGCTCCTCGTCGCGGACTACAACCAGATCGAGCTGCGCTGCATCGCCCACCTTGCTGCTGACCCGGGTTTGATCGAGGCGTTCACGACGGGCCAGGACATCCACAACGCCACGGCATCGCGAGTCTTCGACGTCGACCCAGCCGAGGTGACGGTGGATCAGCGGTCGAAGGCGAAGATGGTGTCGTACGGCCTCGCCTACGGCATGGAGGCGTACGGCCTCGCACAACGCCTCAACATTCCAGTCGATGAGGCAGCGCCGATTCTCGACGCCTATTTCGTGGCCTTCCCGAACGTGAAGGCGTACATGGACAGCACGGTCGTCGAAGCACGCGAGCGCGGGTACACCGAGACCTTGTTCGGTCGTCGTCGTCCGATCCCTGAATTGATGAACTCGAACTTCCGCGTGCGCCAGGCGGGGGAGCGTCAGGCGATGAACGCCGGCATCCAGGGTCTCGCCGCCGACATCTTCAAAGTCGCCATCGTGCGGATCGACGAGGAGTTGGTGTCGAAGGGGCACAACAGCCTGCTGATCCTGCAGGTGCATGATGAAGTTCTCGTCGAGGTCCCTCCCGAAGAAAAGGACACCGTTGGCCCGTTGCTCATCGACATCATGCGCGATGCCGCCGAACTCGACGTCCCACTCGAAGTCAACGTCAGTTGGGGCGACACGTGGGCCGCAGCGAAAGGCTGAGTGACGTCGGGGTCGGGGCGAGCCGTCACTCACGCGTCCGGATATCGAGGTGACCGGGCACTGGTTCGAGCCGCTGGCTGAGCACATGGGGGCGGCGTACGACCGGTACGCGCACACGAAGGGGACGGTGCAAGAGGTCGATCACGTCATCGAAGTGCTCGGGCTTCAGTCGGGCGATCACGTGCTCGACGTAGGGTGCGGCACCGGACGGCATGCCCATGAACTGGCACGGCGTGGGATCGGCGTACACGGCATCGACATCAGCCAGCGGTTCGTCGAGATCGCGCAGTCGAACGCACCGGACGGCGCGACGTTCGAGCGGGGGGATGCCCGCATGCTGAGATTTCACGAAGAGTTCGACGCAGTGATCTGCCTGTGCCAGGGAGCGTTCGGGATGATGACCGCCGACGGTGAGGATGCCGCTGTGGTCGCTGGGATGGCGGCGGCACTCCGCCCGGATGGACGTCTGGCACTGAGCGCGTTCAACGCCTACTTCGCTGTGAAGTACCACGAAGACGCTGACTTCGATGCCGCAACTGGCGTCAGCCACGAGCGCACCGAGATCCGATCCGAGTCGGGCGAACGGAAAATCGTCGACCTCTGGACCGGCTGTTACACACCCCGCGAGCTCCGCATGCTGCTCACCGCTCATGGCTTCGCGATCGATTCGATCAGCAGCGTCGAACCTGGTTCCTACAGCAGCGGCCCTGCAACGGTTGAGTCCCCGGAGTTCCTGGTCATCGCTCGGGTCGCGCCCCCATCGGCCCCCAGGCATCCGACGGCTCCCTGAGCAGCGCGACGTCGTCTGGCGACCCATGGAGATGGGTGGCTGTTCGGGGAGCGAACGGAATCTGGGCTGGTATCGTTGACAGTTGCGATTTCGGGGTCCTGCCCGCGTTATTGCAACTCATCCATTCACCTCAAGATCCGTATCCGAAACGAGCAATCCTTGTCCGACACAGCTACCACCCCCGTCACCCCTGCCGACGAACCGGCAATCGAAGAGAATCCTGAAGCCACACCGGCCGCCACAGCCGATACCGGCTTCGGAACCTTCGACGACGAGGGCAATTACACACCTCGCGAAATCACCTCCGACGACCTCGGCATGTCATTCGCCGACGCGATCGACGGCACCATGGTCGAGATCAAAGACGGCATGATGGTCAACGGCACCGTCGTCAAGATCGACAAGGACGAAGTCCTGCTCGACATCGGGTACAAGAGCGAGGGTGTCATTCCGAGCCGTGAGCTCAGCATCCGCAACGACGTCGATCCCGGCGAAGTGGTGTCGATGGGCGAGATCGTCGAAGCCCTCGTGCTCACGATGGAAGACAAAGAGGGTCGCCTCCTCCTTTCGAAGAAGCGTGCTCAGTACGAGCGTGCCTGGGGCGACATCGAGGCCAAGAAGGAAGCCGACGAAGTCGTCTCCGGTCCGGTCATCGAAGTTGTCAAGGGCGGGCTCATCGTCGACATCGGCCTGCGTGGCTTCCTGCCCGCATCGCTCGTCGAGCTCCGTCGGGTTCGTGACCTCGCGCCGTATATCGGCACGCAGGTCCACGCAAAGATCATCGAGCTCGACAAGAACCGCAACAACGTCGTCCTCTCTCGTCGGGCCTACCTCGAAGAGAACCAGAAGGAGACCCGCGACCAGTTCCTCACGAACCTCAAGGTCGGCGAGGTCCGCGAGGGCACTGTGTCCTCGGTCGTGTCGTTCGGTGCATTCGTCGACCTCGGCGGCATGGACGGACTCATTCACGTGTCCGAGCTCTCCTGGAAGCATGTCGACCACCCCGGTTCCGTCGTCACCGTTGGCGACCCGGTCAAGGTCCAGGTGCTCGACGTCGACTTCAGCCGCGAGCGCATCAGCCTCTCGCTGAAGGCAACGCAGCAGGATCCGTGGCAAGAATTCGCCGAAGGCCACCAGGTCGGTCAGCTCGTCTACGGTCGGGTCACCAAGCTTGTGCAGTTCGGTGCGTTCGTTCAGGTCGGCGACGGCATCGAAGGCCTCGTGCACATCTCGGAGATGTCGGCGCACCACGTCGACAGCCCCGAGCAGGTCGTCACGCCAGGCGAAGAGCTCTGGGTCAAGATCATCGATCTCGACCTCGCACGTCGTCGCATCAGCTTGTCGATCAAGCAGGCCGCCGAAGGTGGCGAGCTCGCTGATGAGTACCGCGAGCACTTCGAGGTCGACACCGAGGGCAACTACGTCCAGGGTGAAGCATCGGCCGAGGCTGAAGCTGCATGGACCGAGTACTACGGCGAAGGCGGCGAAGGCGAAGGCACCGAAGCGCCAGCCGACGGAGCACCTGCCGAAGCAGCCGCTGAAGAAGCACCTGCCGAAGCTGCTCCTGAAGCGGCACCGGCGGAAGCTGCAGTCGAAGAGGCACCCGCCGCTGAAGAGGCACCTGCCGAAGCTGCTGCTGAAGAGGCAACCGAAGCAGAGTGAGACCAGGCGCTTCGGCGCTGCTCTGATGAACTGAATGCTGCCCGGCTCCTCGGAGTCGGGCAGTATTCGTTTTCATGATCGTTGTGGGCCTCACCGGGGGCATTGGAGCAGGCAAGTCGACCGTGTCGAAACTGTTGGCGGAGCGAGGAGCGGCGATTGTCGACGCCGATCAGATCGCTCGCGATCTGCAATCACCCGGGAGCCCCGTGCTCAACCAAATGGCCGAGCGGTTCGGGGCGCAGATCGTTCATGAGGATGGCTCGTTGGATCGTGCCGCGGTTGCCGCGATCGTGTTCAGCGACAAGGCGGCCCTCGACGACTTGAATGGCATTGTGCACCCGGCGATGCAGGCCGAGATTCAGCGGCAGATCGATCTCAACGCTGGCACCGACCGAGTGGTCGTGCTCGACTTCCCGCTGCTCGGCGAAAACCCGCGCAAGGGGCTCGCCGCCACGATCGTCGTCGACATCCCCTACGAGCTGGCCGTCGAACGCGTTGTGGAATACCGCGGGATGGATGAAGACGATGCGCAGAATCGGATCAACAGTCAGATCAGTCGCGAAGAACGTCTTGCGCGGGCGACCTATGTCGTCGACAACTCCGGCACCTTCGACAGCCTTGCGGCTCAGGTGGACGAGCTCTGGTCCTCAGTCGTCGAACTCCCGCATGTCGCGTCGGCGGAGCCCGGCGCGCGCTGAGCAATTCCAGCTGAGCGAGTTCAGTTGAGCGGGTGGAGCCTGATGTCAGCGACCGGGATGTCTGGTGGCGGTGTTCGGGCGTACCACTCGGCATGGTGGCCGCCGAGCGAGGCGAAGGCATCTTCGACGAGAGTCCAGTAGGACTGACGAATCGCGGCGCGGCCCTCGTTACGGGCCAGCTCGTACCGTTCGATCGAGCTTGGCCGAGGCACGTAGACCTGGACCTGACCATCGAATCGATCGACGTCGACGGTGGTCACATCGGTGATGTCGACGCGCTCGTAATCCCGTTCGCGCCAGTCGAGCGCTGCCAATTCGTCGTCGTCGACATCGAAGACAACGCCGTTGCACGCTTCGTCGTCGGCTGCGGCAATGCCGAGCGAGACGACGAGGCCGCCGACGATATTGCGACCATCGTGAACCCAGTCTCCGCGCAACACTTTTGATCCGTAGTTCCAACGCCGTCCGAATCCTTCGACGTGGGCGACGTGCATACCGTCGCCCGGGTCACGTCCAATCGTGGAAGCCAGCGAAACGGGCGACACGAGCGAGCCGTATCCGAACAGCCATGTTCGGCTCACGACGCTTTGTCGCCTTCGAAGTATGCCTTGGTGGTGGCGACGAGGAGACGCACGCCGAGATCGATCGCTCGCTCATCGACGTCGAAGTGACCGGCGTGAAGATCGAGCCTCGGGCCATCGGCCTCTGCGTTGTGGACGCCGAGGCGAACGTAGGACCCAGGGATCTCCCGCGTGAACCAGGCAAAGTCATCGCCGCCCCAACTCTGCTGCACCGGAGCGATGGCGTCGGCGCCGAATTCTTCGGCGACAGCGCTGGCGACCAGATCGGTGATTGCAGCATCGTTGACCACAGGTGGAACCCCGTGGGTGTAGTCGACCTCGAACCCGGCGCCTGATTCGGCGAGGAGTCCGGCAACGCACTCCTCGACGAGCGCCGGGAGTGCGTTCCACACCTCGAGCGTCGGTGTGCGGACCGAAGCGCGAAGCTCGCAGCGTGTCGGAATGACGTTGGCGGCATCGCCCCCGTGCATGGCTCCGAAGACGATCTTGGTTTCAGCATCTGCCGGGAGTGCAGCCTGGACGCGCCGGGGTAGCTCAGTGATCACCTGGGCAGCAATGGTCAAGAGATCGACGGTGAGTTCCGGACGTGCGGTGTGTCCACCGGGCCCGGTCAACGTGATGCAGACCATGTCGGCGGCTGATGAAATCGACCCCGACTTCAATCCGATCATGCCGGCATCGAGTTTTGGTTCGCAGTGGATGCCGACAATTGCGTCAACGCCGTCGATGCCATGGTCGCGGATGACGTCGAGCGCACCGCCGGGAACACGTTCCTCGGCCGGTTGAAACACGAAACGCAGCGGCCCTGGGAGTTGATCGCGATGGTGAGCAAAATAGAGCGCGGTACCGAGCACGACCGTGGTGTGCACGTCATGGCCGCAGGCATGCGCCACACCCGGAACCTGGCTGCGATACGACACGTCCTTGTTGTCATCCATGGCGAGTGCATCGAGGTCCGCGCGCAAGGCCATGGTTGGCTGATTGCTCGCGATTGGGTCGTCAGGTCGGAGTTCGCAGACGAGGCCGGTTCCGACGGCGAGGACTCGCGGCTGCATCCCCGCCAATTCAAGGCGTTCGCGCACCAGTTCCGTGGTGGCATGTTCCGCACCGCTCACCTCGGGGTGCGCATGCATGTTGCGGCGCACGGCGATGAGTCCCTCGCCGTGTTCGGCGAGCCAGCCGGCCAATCGGGTGTCAGGCGACGTCATGCCTGGTCAAAGCAGTCGTCGTACAACTCGTCGGCAAGGTGGTGCACCACGTCGGCGAGCGTAGCGCCGGCGTCGACCAGACGACGTTGCCGCATCGAGCCTGAGCCGTGATCGAGGATGCGTTCAATCGCTGCGAGCTCGGGCTGGGTGCCGAGCAGATCGGCGGTCAGGGACAACTCTGCCAGGAGTTCGCCAACCAGCTCGCGAACGGGCCGCCGCTGCGGCTTGCCGTCGCCGTTGGCTTCGACAATGAGGCGAGCGTCGATCCCGTAGCGTGCGGCAAGCCACCGGTTCTCTCGCACGGTCCACTCGCGCGGAGGGGGTGGGAGCGCGTCGCGATCGATCAGCGCATCGGCCCAGGCCACCAAGGTTTGGGCCAGCCCCGCGAGCGCGGTGGCCTCGGTGAGGGTGTGGGGTGAGTCGCACATCCGAAACTCGATGGTGCCGAAGTCGGGATGCGGCCGAATGTCCCACCACACCTCGCGGATTGACGAAATGCACTCCGAATCGATCAGCGTCGACATGAAGGATTCGAAATCGCCCCAGCCAGTGATCTGCGGCGGCAGGCCTGCTGTCGGTAGTGACTCGAAGACCTTCGAACGCGCAGATGCCAACCCCGAGTCCTCTCCCTCGAAGTAAGGGCTCGATGACGACAGCGCCAGGAAGAGGGGAAGATGCCGCATCATCTCGTTGATGATCGAGATCGCTCGCTCGCCATCGCGCACGCCGACATGGATGTGCTGACCGCAGATCAGGAGCCGGCGAGCCGGCCACTGCATCGCTTCGACGAGTTCGTGATAGCGAGGATTCGGACTGACGTCTTGATTGCGCGCCACTCCGAATGGGTGCGTCCCAGCGCTGATGATCTTGAGACCGCGTCGTGTGGCGGTCGCATGGAGCTCCTGAAACGTCTCCGCCAGGTCAGCGCGGGCCTGAGTCGGGGTGTCGCACACTCCGGTGATGATCTCGACGGTGCTCTGGAAGAGTTCGTGTTTTGCCTTCGGGTGGTCGTTGCCGGGGAAACCCTGGGACATCTCGGCAAGGAGCTCGTTTGATGCGGACACCAGATCACCCGTGTCCGCATCGACGAGGTGGAGTTCAAGCTCGACACCGATCGTTGGGCGGGCGTTGTGGGTGAAGGCAATGCTCATCTGGGCCCCGGATCGTCGGCAGTGGTTGTGGCCAGTCTGGCCGATTGGCACTCGACACGCCAGAATCCCGCTCACCACGTTCTGAGGTGCCGAGCCCGCTGCCGTGAACGACGAAGGGGTGGCGATCGCCATGTTGGCGATCGCCACCCCTTGAGGCGGTCACATCATTTCGTGAGTCAGCGGAACTGGTCGAGGTCGGCAGCAACCTCTTCCGGTGTGGTCGGCGGTGCGTACCGCTTGACCACGTTGCCGGCCTTGTCGACGAGGAACTTCTCGAAGTTCCACGTGATTTCGGCGCTGTCGCCGTCACCTGGCTGCGCCTCTTTCAACAGCTGGTACAGGGGGGCAGCGGCGTCGCCGTTCACCTCAATCTTGGAGAACATGGGGAAGTTCACGTCAAACTTCGACGTTGCGAATTCAAGGATCTCGGCGTCGGTGCCGGGCTCTTGGTTGGCGAACTGGTTGCACGGGAAGCCGAGCACGACGACATCGTCGTTGTCATTATGAAGCGCACGCAGACCTGCGTACTGAGGCGTCAGGCCTCAAGCGCTCGCGACGTTGACGACCAGTGCAAGGTTGCCCTTGTACTGGTCGAAGGTCACCTGTTCGCCGGTGATCGACGTCATTTCGAGATCATGAAAGTTGGTCATGTCGGCAACATAGCCCGTCTTTCTCGCCGGCGTGGAGGCTGTGCCCGAGTTGTCTGAAATCAACGGTCGGCGCATTGAACGACGGAGCGGGCCCTCACATTAGATATCATTCGCTCACTCATGTCCGACGAAGACCAACCCTGCCTGGGTAGCCGCTTGACCGCTGCCCAGCACCCTCCCAGTCCGGGTTCACTGCACTGATGACCATCGCTCTTGGGCTGGTGGGCGCCGTCTTGTTGATTGCTGCCAACGGATATTTCGTTGCTGCTGAGTTTGCGTACGTTGCTTCTCGCCGCACCAAGTTCGTCGAAGCAGCCGACCGCGGCGACCGCAAGTCCAAGCGGGCGCTTCAGGTGCACAAGCGCCTGAGCTTTATGTTGTCGGGTGCACAGCTCGGCATCACGGTCACGTCGTTGGTGTTGGGTTTCATCGCCGAACCGGCAATTGCAGGCGCCCTCCGCCCGATCCTCGAAGCGATCGGGGTCGGCGAGTCGGCACGCTTCGGCATCGCCCTGGTGTTGGCCTTCGTCTTCGCAACCGTCGCGCAGATGGTCTTCGGTGAGCTGGCCCCCAAGAACCTGGCCATTGCGAAGCCCGAGCCTGTTGCCCGGAGCCTGGCTGGTTCGACGCTCGTCTTCATGCGCGTCGCCAGTCCGCTGATCAAACTCTTCGATGGTTCGGCCAACCGGTTGCTCCGAATGCTTGGTATCCAACCGGTCGAGGAGCTCCACGGGTCCGTGTCGACCGACGAGCTGGACTTCATTGTCGACTCATCGGCTGAGAGTGGCCAGCTGACCGTGTCGCAAGCATCGTTGCTGGAGCGGGCCATCGACTTCGGAGATCTCGAAGCCTCGGATGCGATGGTGTCGTGGAACCGAGTCGTGACGATCGACGCAGATGCAACCGCTGCTGATCTCCGCGATCGGATGGCATCGCATCACTCCCGTTTCCCAGTGGTTGATGACACCGGCAAGGTCACCGGCCTCGTCCATGCCAAGGATCTCCTCGGGGTCTCGCGAGATTTATATGGCGAAACTCCGATCGGGGCGCTGTTGCACGACGTCCTGGTCGTTCCCGAGGCTGCCGGGTTGAACGTCGTGCTGCGGGAACTGCAGTCGCACTCCACCGAGATGGCTGTGGTCATCGACGAGTACGGAGCACCCGCCGGTGTTGTCACGCTCGAAGATCTCGTCGAAGAGCTCGTCGGCGAAATCGAAGACGAGTACGACCCGGCCGTGCCGGGGGAGTACCTCGAAGTTGAACCAGCGGTGTGGTCGATCGCTGCCACATCGCGACCCGATGAGATCGAGCGCTACACCGGGTTTATTCTGCCGGACGGCGAATACGACACCGTGGCGGGCCTCATGCTCGACCGGCTCGAACGAATCGGTGAGGTCGGTGATGCCGTCGTTGTCGACGGGATTCGACTCGAGGTTCTTGAGGTCGAGGAGTTCGCCATCACACAGGTGCTGCTTCGGCTCGACCCTGATGCCGGCATCGTGCACAACGACGACGATGGTGATGGGATTTCCGATCACGACGAGGACGTCCCGCCGGAGGGCGATCGATGATTGCCGCAGAGGTTGCCGAGTCGGGCTTCAGCGTGCAGTGGGGTGCTCTCGGTTTGGCGTTCGTACTGCTGGCGCTCAACGGCTTCTTCGTTGCTGCTGAGTTCGCACTGTTGGCGGCTCGCCGCTCACGCATCGAACAGCTCGCCGCAGACGGCAACAAGCGAGCGGTGTCCGCGCTGGCTGGCATCCGCGAGCTCACGCTGATGCTCGCCGGTGCACAACTTGGCATCACGATGTGCTCGCTTGGTCTTGGTGCTGTGGCCGAACCCGCCATCGCGCACATCATCGAAGCAGCGCTTGGTGAGTTGATCGACCTGTCGGAGACCACGTTGCATGTGATCGGGTTCACGCTCGGCCTGTCGTTGGTCGTCTTTCTCCATATGGTCGTCGGCGAAATGGCCCCGAAGTCGTGGGCGATCTCGGACCCCGAACGCTCGTCTCTGCTCCTCGCTCGGCCGTTCCGGGCATTCGTCCGTGTCTTCCAACCGATCATCTGGCTCCTGAACTCTCTTGCGAACGTCGTTGTCCGACTGGTCGGCGTTGAACCGCAGGACGAACGAGCGATGGCGCACTCGCCCACGGACCTCATCCTTCTCCTCGACGAGTCGGCAGGTCACGGCGACATCAAGGCTGAAGATCATCAGCTGCTGACGCGGTCGCTTGAACTGTCGGGTCTGACTGCTGCAGATGCAATGACGGTCCGGCGCGACATCGTGTCGATGCCGGCTGAAGCAACTGCCGCCGAGGTTGCTGCTGAGGCGCATCGCACGGGCAGGACCCGCATCGTCATTCACGAGAACGATCTCGATCACTGCCTCGGGTTCATCCACGCCAAGGACCTCCTGCGGCTTGAGAACGGTGCGTGGACGACCACCTCCGCGCGGTCGATGGTCCGTCCGCTCATGGTGACCCCAGAGCATCATCGGCTCGAGGACCTGCTCGTCGAGATGCGCACCGAGCGCAAGCACATCTCCGTCGCGGTTGACGAGCACGGCGTGGTCGTCGGCCTGGTCACATTGGAAGATGTGTTCGAAGAGCTGATCGGAGACTTCGATGATGAGTCCGACGACCGTCTCAGTGACTGCGCACAACACGCGGACGGTAGCTGGCGAGTCAATGGCACCCTGCGGCCCGATCAGTTCGAGGAGTGCACTGGCGTCGCGCTGCCCGAGGGCGATTGGCAGACCGTCGCCGGATATGTCATTGATGCGCTCGACGAGATCCCAGCGGCAGGCGACAGCGTTCGCACCGCCCTCGGCGACTTCACCGTCATCGAGATGGACGGCTACGCCATCGCCACCCTGCGCATCAAGCTCAACGACTGAACAACGGAAACCGGTGGCGAACGGGTGTTCGTGAGAGGCTGGCTAGACTGAGCCGGTGACTGAAACGATCGACACGGACGCCTCCGTCATCACGCCGAATGCCAGCGTGCCCGACCAGTCGCCGGAGCAGGCACTGATCGCAGCGTCGAGTTCGTTCACCAACTACGACACGGGCAACGAGAACCGTTTCCAGGTGGTGTCCGATTGGGATCCTGCAGGGGCGCAGCCGGAGGCGATCAAGGCGCTGTCCGCAGGCCTCGATGCGGGCGAGCGGTTCCAGACGTTGCTCGGGATCACCGGGTCGGGCAAGTCGGCAACCATTGCCTGGACCATCGAGCAGACGCAACGTCCCACGCTGATCCTTGCGCCGAACAAGTCGCTTGCCGCTCAGTTGGCGCAGGAGATGCGCGAGTTCTTCCCGCACAACCGCGTCGAATACTTCGTCTCCTACTACGACTACTACCAGCCCGAGGCGTACATCCCGAGCAGCGACACGTTCATCGAGAAAGACAGCTCGGTCAACGACGACATCGAGCGGCTGCGCCACTCGACGACAGCGGCGCTCCTCACCCGCAAGGACGTCATCGTCGTTGCATCGGTCTCGTGCATCTACGGCATGGGTAACCCCGAGGAGTACAAGGGCAACCTGCTCGACCTCAACGTCGGTGTCGACTACGACATGCGCAACATTCTGCGCCGCCTCGTCGACATGCAGTATGACCGCAACGACATGACGCTCGGCCGTGGCAACTTCCGAGTGCGTGGCGACACGATCGAAGTCCACCCCGCGTACGAGGAAAACGTGCTGCGAATCGAGATGTTCGGCGACACCGTCGACCGCATCACCATGATCGACCCACTGACGGGCGAGAACCTGCGCGAGCTGGAACGGGCCCACGTCTTCCCTGCCACCCACTACGTCACCGGCAACGAGCGCATGACGCGAGCGATGGGCAAGATTGAACACGAACTCCAAGTCCGCCTCAAGGAATTCGAGGAGTCTGACAAGCTGCTCGAAGCGCAGCGGCTCCGGATGCGAACGTCGTACGACCTTGAGATGATGAGCGAGCTCGGCTACTGCAACGGCATCGAGAATTACTCAATGCATATCGATGGCCGCGAATACGGCGAACCGCCGTTCACCCTGCTCGACTACTTCCCCGACGACTACCTCCTTGTGGTCGACGAGAGTCACGTCGCCGTACCTCAGTTGCATGGGCAATTCGCGGGCGATCGCAGCCGCAAGGACATGCTCGTCGAGCACGGTTTCCGCCTGCCCTCGGCGCGGGACAACCGGCCGCTCACCTTCGAAGAGGTGCTCGGGCGCGTCAACCAGTGCATCTTCTTGTCCGCCACACCGAGCCAGTACGAACTGCGCGTGTCGAGCAAGGTTGTCGAGCAGATCATTCGACCGACCGGCCTCGTTGACCCAGAAGTTGTCATCAAGCCGACCAAGGGGCAGATCGACGATCTGATGGAGTTGGTGGAGGGCCGCGTCGCCAACGACGAACGTGTGCTCGTCACCACGCTGACCAAGAAGATGGCCGAGGATCTCACTGACTACTTGCTCGAACAGGGCATGAAGGTCCGGTACTTGCACAGCAACATCGACACGATTCAGCGCATTGAGATCATCCGGGCGCTGCGGCTTGGCGAGTTCGACGTCCTGGTCGGCATCAACCTCTTGCGGGAGGGCCTCGATCTGCCCGAGGTGTCGTTGATTTGCATTCTCGATGCGGACAAGGAGGGGTTCCTTCGGTCCGAGACGTCACTCATTCAGATGATGGGTCGAGCTGCTCGCAACGTGTCGGGCGAGGTCGTGATGTATGCCGACCGCGTGACCGACTCGATGACGCGGGCGATCGACGAAACGCAGCGGCGCCGCAAGGTACAGCTCGCCTACAACGAAGAACACGGGATTGATCCGCAGACAATTCGCAAGGCGGTCGGCGACATCTTGTCAATGCTCCGACCGGATTCGCAGACGCCCGTACCGGGCAAGGACAAACGTCGCCAGCGTGAGCGCGACAAGGTGCAGCAGGAGCTCAAGAACCTGCCGCAGCAAGAACTGCAACGGCTGATCCAGACGCTCGAAGCGGAGATGCAGGAAGCATCAGTCGAGCTGAAGTTCGAGTACGCCGCCAAGCTCCGCGACGAGATCCGCGAGCTGTCCCGCGAGCTCACCGACGCCGGCTGAAGACGACATGGTGCCAGGCACCAACTCGTCCTACGCTCGGCCTGATGCGCGAGATCCATTCACTCGAGGAGTTCGACCGAGTCCTCGATGCGCGCGGGACCCTCGACGGGCTCGTCGTGCAGGGGGTCGACCTCTCGCTGCGTTCTGATGTGATCGAGTCGGTCACGTGTGCTGGCGGAACCTTCTTGGGAGCGCGCCTGTCCACCTCCACGCTGGAGCACGTGCTCGCCTCGGGGGCAGTCGTGTTCCCGCGGTTGCCTGACCTGCCCTTCGACACCTATCGGCCGCAGCTCTATACCCAAGGTGAACTGCTTGGTGGGTGGGTTCCGGGCGAGGCAGGCTCGTTCGAGGCTTCGGCACTCGACTCGAAGATCTACGAGTGGACGACGCAGTGGGCGCGCGGCCAGAACGTGCCACTGCTCGACGCGCTCGCCACCCGACTGCACGATCACGCAATCGATGATGCACTCGCGGAACACCTTGAAGCGCACCGCGATGTCGTTGCTGTCATGGGTGGGCATTCGATGCAGCGCACCGATCCGGCATACCGCACGGTCGCCGAACTCGGTCGCTCGATGGCCCGCACGGGATGGCACGTCGCTACCGGCGGAGGGCCGGGGGCCATGGAGGCGGCAAACCTGGGTGCCTGGCTTGCGCCGCACGCAGACACTGCGCTCGACGAATCGATCGAACTGCTCACCGCGGCAGTGGACTTCCATGACGCTGACGAATATCTGTGCGCTGGGCTTTCTGTCCTCCACGCGTTTCCGGACGGCGGCGCGAGCCTGGCGGTCCCGACGTGGTTCTACGGGCACGAGCCGACCAATCAGTTCGCCACGCATGTTGCAAAGTACTTCGCGAACTCGATCCGCGAGGACGGCCTCCTCGCCCTCGCCACTCGTGGCGTCGTGTTCGCTCCGGGCGCAGCGGGGACCACTCAAGAGGTGTTTCAAGACGCCACCCAGAACCACTACGACATCTTCGGTGTGGTCAGTCCGATGGTCTTTCTCGACACTCACTTCTGGACCGAGCAACTCCCAGCCGAACCGCTCCTCAGGCAACTTGCCGGCGACCGGACATACGCGGCCATGATCGGCACAGCGGACACTGCTGAGGACGTCATGCGGTACCTCGTCGAGCATCCGCCGATTCGCAGGGGTGCCTGATCGCTGTCCCCTGGCTGCGCGGTCGCGTCGCGCTGTGACGGACGATCCTGAACACGTGTTCGCCTCTGCGATCGTGCGGGTAGAGTCGGGCGAGCATGGCTGCCCGTTCTGACGCCCCCGCAACAACAAGAGCAGCGAAGACTCCGGCTGCGACAACATCGCCAGCGCCGAAGAAGCGTGCCGCTCGCAAAGTCGCTGACGAGCCGAAGATCATTGTGCGCGGTGCACGCGAGCACAATCTTAAGAACGTCAACGTCGAGATGCCGCGCGACAAACTCGTCGTCTTCACTGGGCTCTCCGGCTCGGGCAAGTCGTCGCTCGCCTTCGACACGATCTACGCCGAAGGGCAACGCCGCTACGTCGAGTCGCTGAGCGCATACGCGCGTCAGTTCCTGGGGCAGATGGATCCGCCCGATGTCGACATGATCGAAGGTTTGTCGCCGGCGATCTCGATCGATCAGAAGTCGGGTTCGCGCAACCCGCGATCCACCGTCGGCACGATTACCGAGGTCTATAACGCGCTCCGTCTGCTCTATGCCCGGATTGGCATCCAGCACTGCCCGAATGACGGAACTCGGTTGCAGCGCCAGACGCCGCAGCAGATTGTCGATCGCATTATGGCGATGGACGACGGCTTGCGGTTCCAGGTTCTGGCGCCGGTCGTTCGCGGCCGCAAGGGTGAGTACGACACGTTGCTCGAAGATCTGTCCGGCCAGGGCTACGTGCGTGCTCGCATCGACGGCGAGACCGTCGACATCGACGAGTTCCTCAAGCGCGACGAGCGCCTCGCAAAGTACGAGAACCACAAGATCGAGATTGTGGTCGACCGACTCGTGTTGAAGGACGGCATCGATCGTCGTCTCACCGATTCACTCGAGCAGGCGCTCAACCTTGCCGAGGGCGTCGCCGAGATCGAGATCGTGCATCGTGACGCGGAGCCCGAGATGATCACATTCAGTCAGCACCTGGCGTGCGACGTGTGCGGCACATCGTATGACGAGCCGGCCGACCGAAACTTCTCGTTCAACTCTCCGTACGGCGCCTGTGCGACGTGCGATGGGTTGGGCACCACCTACGAGGTCGACCCGGAACTGGTCATCCCCGACGTTGATGCCTCGCTTTCCGAGGGTGCGATTGCGCCGTGGCGAAGTGCGCACACTCAGTACTTCACGCGGATGCTTGAGTCGGTTGCCAACGTCAACGAGATCGACCTCGACGCGCCGTGGCACACCCTCAGCGCCAAGCAGCAGAAGCTGATCCTGCATGGCGTCGAGGGCAAAATGACCGTCAAGTACAAGAACCGGTACGGCCGGTCGCGGTCGTATTCGACCGAGTATGAGGGCGTCATTCCGTGGATCCGTCGTCGCCATGAAGGCAGCGACAGCGAATGGGCACGTGAGCAGTACGAGGGCTACATGCGTCTGGTTGCCTGCTCGAAGTGCGGGGGCGCTCGACTCAAGCCCGCGTCGCTGGCCGTCACCATCAATGACAAGAACATCTCCGAAGTCAGCGACATGTCGATCGAAGACTCGGCGAAGTTCTTGGGCGCATTGAAGTTGAGTGATCGTGATCAGCTGATCGCCGAGCGGGTCATGAAACAGATCAACGAACGCCTCGGATTTCTGTTGGATGTTGGCCTCGACTACCTCACGCTGTCGCGCCCGGCCGGCACCTTGGCTGGCGGTGAGGCGCAGCGCATCCGTCTGGCGTCGCAGATCGGATCGGGGCTCGTCGGCACGCTGTACGTTCTCGACGAGCCATCGATCGGGCTGCACCAGCGCGACAATCGTCGGCTCATCGACACGTTGCTGCGTCTCCGTGACCTTGGCAACACTGTGATCGTCGTCGAGCACGACGAGGACACGATCAATGAAGCCGACTGGATCATCGACATCGGGCCGGGCGCTGGCGAGCACGGTGGCGAGGTCGTCTACGCGGGACCGGTCAAGGGGATCGGCAAAGCAAAGAACTCGATTACGGGTCAGTACCTCACCGGAAAGAAGAAGATCCCGGTGCCGCAGTCCCGTCGTCCGCGTGGCCTGACCGAGGTGGCGATCCTCGGTGCTCGCGAGCACAACCTGGCGAACATCGATGTCAAGATTCCGCTCGGTAACTTCGTCGCTGTTACCGGTGTGTCCGGTTCGGGCAAGTCGTCGCTGGTCCGCGACATCTTCCTGCCGGTTCTCATGCAGAACATTTACAAGTCGAAGACGCCGTCGGGCAAGCACAAGAAGATCACGGGCATTGAGCACCTCGACAAGGTCATCGACATGGATCAGTCGCCGATTGGGCGAACGCCGCGCTCCAACGCCGCCACGTACACCGGTGTGTTCGACAAGATTCGCAAGCTGTTCGCCCAGACCAATGAGTCCAAGGTGCGCGGCTACCAGCCCGGGCGGTTCAGCTTCAACGTTAAGGGCGGGCGCTGCGAGGCCTGTTCAGGTGACGGCACGATCAAGATCGAGATGAACTTTCTGCCCGACGTGTACGTGCCGTGCGAGGTCTGCCACGGGGCCCGGTTCAACCGCGACACACTCGACATCGAGTTCAAGGGCAAGAACATCGCTGAGATCCTCGACATGCCGGTCGCCGAGGCGGTCGACTTCTTCGTCAACCAACCCGGCATCGCCCGCTACATGGAAACCCTGATGGATGTGGGTCTTGGCTACGTCCGCCTCGGTCAGTCGGCCCCGACGCTTTCGGGCGGCGAGGCGCAGCGCGTCAAGCTTGCGACTGAGTTGGCCAAGCGATCAACCGGTCACACGATCTATCTCCTCGATGAGCCGACCACTGGCCTTCACTTCGAAGACGTCGGCCGTCTCCTGACGGTGCTGCAGCGCCTTGTTGACCAGGGCAACACCGTGCTGGTCATCGAGCACAATCTGGACGTCATCAAGACCGCCGATTGGATCATCGACCTGGGCCCGAATGGCGGCAATGGTGGCGGCCAGATTGTTGCTGAGGGAACACCCGAAGACGTCGCCAAGGTCAACGCATCCTTCACCGGGCAGTACCTCAAACCGATGCTGGCCTGACCCCATCCGCGATGACGTTGTCCCGTGCAGGCGGGGGTATTCGTCATCAGGGCGGGATCGGGCGCGTGAGTGTCGGTGTGGAAGGCTGCAGCGGTGACGGAGACGCTTGAGCAGGCCAGCGTCGACCGGGCGGAGTTGCAGCGCCGCACCCTGAACTCCTTGCGGCTGGCACAGGTACCGGGCCAGGCTGCTGTGGCGGGCATGGTCGCAGTGGTCACTCTGTTGGCGAGCGACCTCCTTGGCTCAGATCGTTTGGCGGGGATTGGCACGGCATCGTTCACGCTCGGCGCCGCGCTTTCGATGGTCCCGCTGGCGGCTTTCATGCGGCGTCGCGGAAGGCGACCGGGCATGGCCGGTGCGCTGCTGATCGGTGCCGCCGGATCGGCCATCGCGGCCACCGGTGGACAGCTCAGGTTCTTCCCGCTGTTCGTCATCGGCATGGTGTTGTTCGGGGCTGGTCAAGCCTCAACATTGCAGGGCCGATATGTGGCAGCAGATCTCGCTGAGCCGGACCACCAGGCGACAGCAATCGCCGCAATCGTGTGGATCGGCGCGCTCGGAGCGATCTTCGGTCCGCTGCTGACGCCCTTCGAGAAGGTAGTCGCTGAGAGCGTCGGGCTTGACGAGCTCATTGGACCGTTCGTCTTTGCGACCCTCTTCTTCTTGGTCGCCGCTGCGGTGGTCTGGACGCGGCTTCGGCCGGACCCACTCGCGGTGGTCGGCGGGATCAACCCGAACGCGACCAGAACGCGTCCGATCAAGCAGGTGCGCGCGTCCGTCGGTGTGATCGCCCGATCGTCCAATGCGAAGCTGGGCTTCGCAGCGATGGCGATCTCCCAAGCGGTGATGGTCGGGGTGATGACGATGACTCCGCCGCATATGAAGGACCACGATCACGCGGACTTGTCGGCATTTGTCATCGCCGTGCACATTGTCGGCATGTACGGCCTGGCTCCCTTTGTCGGCCGCACCGTCGAGCGCATCGGTCGAGTCCGTTCGATTCAGATCGGAGCCGTCGTACTCGGCTGTGGAACGTTGGCGACGGTGCTCGCCGGATATGTGCCCGCATTGATGTTCGTCGGTTTGTTTTTCCTCGGACTGGGTTGGAACATCGGCCTGATCGGAGGTTCGACACTCCTCACGACGTCGGTGCCCGTTGAATCAAAGGTTGAGGTACAGGGCACATCGGATCTCACGATGAGTTTCTGCGGAGCACTTGCCGCGTTCAGCTCTGGCTTCGTCAAGCAGTCGTTCGGGTTCCATTTGCTCGCCAATGCTGGGGCGGTGCTCGCTGCCTGCCTGCTGGTCTATGCCTGGCTCACCGCGGCCCGTTTGCGAGCAACCCCAACCCCCGCTTGACACAGATGACGTTCATCCCCGGTCGCGCGGGTTGCGATCATCAAGAAATTGTCAGCCACGAACGCGATGACGTTGCCCTCCTCGGGCGAGGGAGTACGTCATCAGGATGCTGCGCGGTGGCGTCGTAGTCGGTGTGCCTGGGCCAACTCGTCCATCGACGCAGCGAACCTCAATTCGTACGTATTGCGACTGAGGCGCGTGACGTCCCAACCGAAGACGATGCCCCCTACCGGTGGGGGACAACGTCATCGCGGTGGGTCAGGAGTTGCGGAGGCGTTTGCTGAGTTCGTTGAGGCGCTTCTTTTCGGCGCCGCTCAATGAGTCCATACCGTTGGCGCCGATCTTGTCGAGCAAGCCGTCGAGTTCTGCCTGATCAGACGCGGACGGACCGACTGGCGGCGCGGTGGGGGCCGGAGCGTTCTGCCAGGGGCCATCGACGACGCTTCCGCCACCGGAACCGCGCGACCCGCGTGAGCGCTTCTGCTTTGGAGCCTTGCGCCGCTTTGGTGAGCCACCCGAACCGTTGCCGACGCTGGACAGATCAATGTGTGGAATTGGCCATCCGGTGGCAAGACCGAGCGAACGGCCAGCGACGAGCGCAGCGGCCACCGAGATGAGCAGGAAGAGCACTGCGCCGCCTGCGCGGGAACCGGTGAACTGGAGCAGACGGAGCAGCGTGAAGACGCCAGCGATCGCCCAGAGCGGCACGACTTCAAACCATTTCACGCCCGGGTAGGTGGCGGCGTAGACCCAGATGCCGCCGAGGAACAGCGTGCCGAGCCCGAGGTCGGCGCTCGTGAAGTCGAATTCGTTGTTGATCGCCCCGAGCACCGTCAGAGCCACGGCCGGGATGATGGTGGTGGCGAGGACCCACATCAGGAAACGGTTGCGTCCAAACAGTGCCTCGACTTGCTGGCCGAACAACCAGAAGAAGACGACGCCGAGCAGCGCGAAGAAGTCTGGTGGCTCCGCGATGGGCCAGGTGATGATGCGCCAAACCTCGCCGTTGCGGACCTCGGGAGCGAAGAAGACCAGCTTGAAAAACGCGGTTTGACTCGCCGCCCACAGAAACATCGTGGCGATGGCCAGACCGCACATGATGTCGGTCGTGGTCACGTCGTATTTGCCTGCACGGAACCATCCGTCGTTCGGGCGCCGGCGGAACATCGCTTGCATGTAGTCGGACATCGGCGACCACGGTACCTGGCGAGATCGAGACAGACCCAGCATCCCGGGACTGCTGCATCAATGAGGTGGCCGATGGCCTGCACGGCGAGTCGGCGGGTGGGGCACAATGTGGTCGTGATCAAGCGTCCACCAGCAGGCACGATCCCGGAAGCGCCGGGTTCGTACCAGTTCAAGGATCGCAATGGTCGCGTCATCTACGTCGGCAAGGCATCGAACCTGCGTCAACGCCTGTCGAACTACTTTCAGAATCCGCGCAACATGCACGCTCGTACGGCGCAAATGGTGCGGACGGCGGAGTCGGTTGAGTGGACCATCGTTGCGAACGAAGTCGAAGCGTTGATGCTGGAGTACAGCCTCATCAAGCAGCACGACCCTCGATTCAACGTGCGGCTCCGCGACGACAAGAGTTACCCGTTCCTCGCTGTGACATCGAGTGAGCAGTGGCCGCGCGCCCAGGTGATGCGCGGCCGCAAACGGAAAGACACCCGCTACTTCGGGCCGTACGCCCATGCATACGCGATCCGCGACACACTCGACCTGTTGCTGCGTAGTTTCCCTGTCCGGACCTGTACACAAAGCAAGTTCAACGAGCACGAGCGACTCGGCCGGCCGTGCCTGCTGTTTCACATTGAGAAATGTTCCGGACCGTGTGTCGGCGAGATCGACGAGATGCCCTACCGGCAGCTCGTCACCGAGCTGTGTCAGTTCCTCGACGGTGACACCGACGAGATCGTCAATCGGCTCGACGCCGACATGAAGCAGGCAGCGACCAACCTCGAGTTTGAACAGGCCGCTCGACTGCGCGACCGGCTCGAAGCGGTGCACAAGGCAATCTCGAAGCAACAGATGGTGGCCGACAAGAACGAAGATCTCGATGTGATTGGAATCGCCGAAGATGAACTTGAGGCGTCGGTGCAGATGTTCTACATCCGCAAGGGCCGAGTCGTCGGCCGCAAGGGGTTCATTCTCGACAAGGTCGAGGACCTCACGCCAGGCGGGCTGATCAACCGCATCCTCGAGAACCTCTACGGAGAGGAACCGATTCTCGGCGTTCCCAAGCAGGTGTTGGTGCCGTATGAGGCGGATGACCGAGCCGTGTACGAAGAGTGGCTCGAACTCGCCCGGGGCTCGAAGGTGCAGATCCGCGTGCCGCAGCGCGGTGACCGGGTCACGCTGCTCGAGACGGTCACGCGCAATGCGAAGGAAGAGTTCACGCGGCACCGGATGAAGCGGGCCAGTGATCACAACACGCGCAGCCGTGCGCTCACCGAGCTGCAGGACGCGCTCGAACTGCCCGAGGCCCCGTTGCGGATCGAGTGCTACGACATGGCCCACATCCAGGGCACGAACTACGTCGGCTCGATGGTCGTGATGGAAGACGGATTGCCCGCAAAGCGCGAATACCGCCGGTTCAAAGTCAACGAAGTTGGCTCAGTCGTCGGTGGGCAGAGCGATGATTACGCCGCGATGGCTGAAGTGGTGCGTCGCCGGCTGCAGGCCTACCTCGACGAGCGTGACCGTCCGGTCAGCGAACGCACGGGCCCCGATGGCGAAGGTGTGGAAGGCAAAGAACGCAAGCCCGGCAAGTTCGCCTATCCGCCGCAACTCCTCCTTGTCGACGGTGGCAAGGGCCAGGTCAGCGCGACGTACCAAGTCGTGCAAGAACTCGGTCTCGCCGACGAGATTCCCGTGGCCGGTCTGGCGAAGCGATTCGAGGAGATCTACGTGCCGGGGCGGTCGGAGCCAGTCGAACTACGGCGGGGGAGCGAAGCGCTGTTCATGCTGCAGCGCATTCGCGACGAGGCGCACCGCTTCGCCAACACGTTTCACCGCGAACGCCGGAGCAAGTCGATGACGGTCAGTGCCCTCGATGACATCGCCGGCATGGGCGAGGTCCGCAAGAAGAAGCTGCTCAAGGCGATGGGTGGCATCACCAAGGTAAAGCAGGCGTCATTGGAAGAACTGCAGGCACACAGCTTCTTGCCCGACGCCGTCGCCGAAGCCATCCGCGCCAAGTTTCACAGCGAGTGACTCAGTCGACGTTGGGGATGATGTCGTCGCGGAAGCGGGCGTAGGCGTCGAGGCGTTCCTCTGCGGTGCCGCCCAGGGTGAAGTCGGGGACGATGACTTCCTTGAACCCGATCGCGGCGTACTGGCCGAGGGCATCGATGATCTGCTCGTTCGAACCGGCGATGGAGCGGCTTGCCATCGGGCTTGCGGCGATCTTGTCGACGTCGCCGTCGAGGAAGAACATTGCCTGCACCGAGGTGTGTTTGGCGGTGGCGTCGACGTCAACCGACTCGCACGCTCCGACGAAGTCGGCGTGCCGTTCGGCAGCGAGTTCGGGAGCACCCCAGGTATTCCAGTCGGTGGCATGGCGGGCGGTGATCTTCAGCATGCGGGGGCTGCCCGTCCCCACGGCGATCGGCAGCGGGGACTGGACCGGTTTGGGCTCGCATGGCGCGTCGGTGAAGTCGTAGAAGTTGCCCTTGAAGGTCGTGTGATCGTTGGCGAGCAATGACTTGATGATCTGGATCGACTCTTCGAACCGGCCGACGCGTGTCCCGGGCGCCTCCAATTCGATGCCGTATGCGGCATGTTCATTGATCTGCCAGCCGGCGCCGAGGCCGAGCACGAACCGTCCGTTCGAGAGCTGGTCGAGGGTTCCGGCGCGGTTTGCCAGCAGCGCGGGGTGATGGACCGAGGTCGGTGACACGAGCGGCCCGAGCCGGACCCGCTGGGTGACCGCTGCGACAGCCGGCAGCACGGTCCAGCACTCATGAACTGGACCCGGCTTCAATGACTCGTCACCGGTGTTCTCCATGTAGTGGTCCGCGTACCAGAAGCAGTACCAGCCGTCGTCGTCGGCCATCTTCGCGAGGTCGAGCACCTCATTCATCGGTCGGCTGGGATTGGGCCACACGGAAAACAACATCCCAACACGGTAGGTGAGTCGTGCGTAGCCTGCGCGAGTGGACGAGCAGAACGAGAACCTCTGGGAGGATCATGCCGGCTGGTGGATCGATGGATTCACCGACGGGGCTGATCCTGAGTACGAGGAGCAGATCCTGCCGATGGCGGGAGCGGAATTGGAGGGTGCTCGACATGTACTTGACATCGGCTGTGGTGACGGTCAAATCTCGCGTCTCGCTGCAGCGCAAGGGAGCACGGTGGTCAGCATCGACCCGACATGGAACTGCGTGCGAGTTGCCGCCGAGCGCGGAGGCGGTCCAGCCTTCGCTCGAGCGGGTGCGGCCGCATTGCCCTTCGCTGACGAGTCCTTCGATGCGGCCGTCGCGTGCTTGGTGTTCGAACACATTGATGACGTCGACGATGCCATCGCCGAGGTGGCGCGGGTGCTCGAACTCGGCGGACGCTTCTGCTTCTTTCTCAATCATCCGATTCTGCAAACGCCCGATGCCGGCTGGATCGACGATCACATGGTTGACCCCCCGGAGCAGTACTGGCGCCTCGGTCCGTATCTCGTGGAGGCGTCGACGGTGGAACAGGTGGAGAAGGATGTGTTCATCCGGTTCATTCATCGGCCGATGTCGCGCTACGTGAACGCCTTGGCCGAGCATGGTCTTGTGATTGAGCGGATGGTCGAGCCGTCACCGCCGCCGGGCTTTTTGGCTCGGTCTGAGTCCTATGCAGCCGCGGCAGCATTCCCTCGGCTGCTGTACTTCCGTCTTCGCAAAATGCGATGACCGCCGAACGGAGTGACCGGACGGCGTCAGCGTGGGAGACTTGGTCGGCGTGAAGGTGTTCGTGACCCACAGCCCGGAGGACCTTGATGCGTACTACGCCCGAGCTCTTCCAGATCTGCAGGCGATCGCAAGGGTCACGCTGAACCCATTCGATCGCGACCTTTCGACCGAGGAGTTGATCGAAGCGGCGGCCGGGTGCGACGTCATCGTCGCGCACCGAGCAACCGGCGGGGACGCCGCCGTCTTCGAGGCTTTGCCAGACCTCAAGGCATTCTTGCGCTGCGCGGTTGACATCAGCACGATCGATGTTGCAGCCGCATCGTCGCACGGCGTGCTCGTCGCCCGCGCCGCCAAGAGCTTCGTCGCCTCGACGGCCGAGCTCGCCCTCGGACTTCTCCTGGCGACCTCACGCCATATCGCCACATCGGTCGTGGACTATCGCAGCGGGACCGAGCCGCCGCAGCGCCCGGGTCTGCAGCTGCGTGGCCAGACTGCGGGGATCATCGGGTACGGCGCGATCGGTTCGTACCTTGCCGGTCTGCTCTCAGCGATTGGCATGGAGGTGCTTGTCGCCGACCCGTTCGTCGATGAGGTTGAGGCTCCGGCAGTGCGGGTCGGATTTGGTCAACTGCTTGCTGAGGCAGACGTCGTGTTCCCGCTCGCCCAGGCGACAGCGGACACGGAGAACATGATCGGGGCGGCCGAACTCGCAGCGATGAAGGCAGGCGCAACCCTGATCAACGTCTCGAGAGGCGAGCTCCTCGACGAGGGCGCCGTGCGCAGTGCGCTCGATTCGGGACACCTGCGCGCTGTCGGTTTGGATGTCGGCCGGGCTGCTGATCAACGTCCAAGCGCCGCTCTGGCGGCCCACCCGCAAGTCGTGGCAACGCCACACCTCGGAGGGCTCACTCCACAGAACGCGGATGCTCAAGCGGCGAGTAGCGTCGAACAGGTCGGCGCAATGATCGCCGGCTTGATTCCGCCACGGTCGGTCAACGCTGAAGATGCTCGTCGTCTCCGCGAGTACTGGTCGCGATGAGCGAGCTGTCTCTGCCCGCATCAGGCCAGCCGGTCACGGCGATTCAAGGGAGTTGCGACACGCACCTTCATTTTTACGATCATGCGTTTCCCGCGTCGTCGACCGCTCTGCTTCACCCGCCCGACGCGACGCCTGACGAGTATCGAAAGGTTCAGCGGCTGCTCGGACTCGATCGGCTCGTGATCGTTCAGCCGACGACCTACGGCTTGGATAACAGCTGCCAGCTCGACGCGTTGGCGTCGTTCGGCGAGGCGGCGCGAGGTGTGATGGTCGTCGACTCGTCCACCCCTGTCGCCGAGCTGAGCCGCCTCACCGACCTCGGTGTGTGCGGGGCTCGCTTTCACATGCTTTCCGGGGGTGCGGTTCCGTGGTCGATGCTGGACGACGTCGCCGCGCGGATTGCCCCATTTGGCTGGCACATCCAAGTGCAGCTCAACGGTCGCGAACTGGCTGGCCGCCGCGAGCAGCTTCTTGCGTTGCCGGTTGATGTTGTCATCGACCACGTCGGTCGCTTCATGCCGCCGGTCGACGTCGGCGACCCGAACTTTGCAGCGCTCATCGATATCGCGCAATCGGGACGCGGATGGGTGAAGCTGTCTGCTCCGTACGAGTCCTCGACCGAGCCGGTCACCGATTCTGCTCAAGACCACGGTGATCTCGATCCGCTGCTCGACGCGCTGGTCGAGGCCGCACCCGACCGCTTGCTGTGGGCATCGAACTGGCCGCATCCAGGCCAGCCGAAGCAGCCGTCGCCGGGAACGCTTGCAACGCAACTCGAACGATGGGTGCCCGACGCTCACACGCGGCGCCAAATCCTCGTCGACAACCCTGACCAGCTCTACTTCAATGACACACCTGCATGGAGATACTGATGAACGTCCCAAACACTGCCACCTACGCCACGTACCCCTCGCTCGTCGACCGAACCGTCTTTATCACCGGTGGAGCCGACGGCATCGGCGCCGCGATCGTTGAAGAATTTGTGCGGCAAGGAAGCAAGGTCGGTTTTGCTGACATCAACGCGGCCAAGGGGGTCGAGACGGTTGAGCGATGCGCGGGCTCGGACCCGCGCCATACCCCACGTTTCTACGAGGTGGACCTGGTCGACATCAACGCGACGCAGGCAGCGGTGCGCCAGGCGCAGGCCGACCTCGGAGGGCTCACGGTGCTCGTCAACAACGCAGCGAGCGATGAACGTCATACGTGGGAAGAGTTGTCAGCAGACGATTGGGACGACCGTATGAACACGAACCTGCGGCACTACTTCTTCACGATCCAAGCCGCAGCGCCTGGGATGATCGAAGCGCAGAACGGATCGATCATCAACATCGGGTCAAGCAGCTACATGATGCAGGAAGACTTCTTTCCGGGCTACGCGATCGCCAAGTCGGGGGTGGAGGGAATCACGCGCACGCTCGCTCGCACGTTTGGGCCCGACAATGTGCGGGTCAACACGGTGCTGCCCGGATGGGTCGCGACCGAAAAGCAGCTGACCAAGTGGTGGAGCGAGGAGGGCGAGGCAGGGACGTTGCGCGATCAGGCAATCAAGCGGCGCATTTACCCGGCAGAGTTCGCCCAAATGGTGTTGTTCCTCGCCGCAGACGACGGCGCTGCATGTTCTGCCCAGCAGTTCCTGGTCGACGGCGGTCGTCGCTGACGACTTGGTGCCTGGCACCATCTGGTCCTGGTCGGAGCGCGACCGGACACAGACGTCGCATCGAGATCGGTATCCTGCAGGGCGATGGCTGAGATCGTGCTCATCTCCGGTTTGTCGGGAGCGGGGCGGTCAGGCGCGGCAGACGTGCTTGAAGACCTCGGTTGGTACGTGGTCGACAACCTGCCGACGGCACTCGTCGACACGATCGTCGATCTGGCCGCCAAACCAGGCAGTGAGATCTCCCGGCTTGCACTTGTCGGTGGCCGGGATCACGAAAATGTGTTGCCGAAGGTTGCCAAGTTGCGCGCAGACGGCCATCGGGTGCGGCTGCTCTTCCTTGATGCGAGCACCAAGCAGCTCGTCAAACGGTACGACGCCACTCGGCGTCGCCACCCGCTTGCCGGTGAAGCGGCTGGACTGGTCGAATCGATCGAGCTCGAACGATCCGAACTTGATCCTGTCCGCGGCGCGGCGGACCTGGTGATCGATACGACCGATCTCAACGTGCACCAGCTGAAGGATCGAATCCTTCATGCGTTCGACACCGGTACCGAGTCGCGGTTGCAGGTCGCCGTGGAGAGCTTCGGCTTCAAACATGGCTTGCCACTTGATGCTGACATGGTGCTCGACGTTCGATTCCTGCCCAATCCGCATTGGGATGAGGCGCTGCGGCCACTCACCGGTCACGATCCGAAAGTCAGCGACTACGTCCTCGAGACGTCGGCTGGGAGCGACTTCGTCGACCGCATCGACGAGCTTCTCGCCTCGCTGCTCCCGCAGTACGAGGCCGAGGGTCGGAGCTACCTGACGGTGGCGATCGGGTGCACTGGCGGACGACACCGATCGGTGGCGGTCACTGAAGAACTGGCCGCTCGGCTCCGCGCTCGAGGCGTCGCAGTGCGTGCCAAGCATCTCAATCTGGCGAGCTGACACGCGTCGACCCAGCAAGCTGACACGCGTCGACCCAGCAAGCTGACGCCGCCGTCGAATCGCGGAACCGTGTCAACCAGCAGTGCCGGTCCAAGCCGCTACAGTCGACAGCAGGTCACACCGACCGGCGGCGCGTCTCCGCGCTGCTCGCAACACCCCCTCGACACCAACCCAAAAGGATCATCACATGACAGTTCGCGTCGGCATCAACGGCTTCGGACGGATCGGCCGCAACTTCTTCCGTGCGGCAAAGGCGCAGGGCGCCGACATCGATTTTGTCGCTGTCAACGATCTGGGCTCACTCGATCAGATGGCTCACCTGCTGCAGTACGACTCGGTGTTGGGTCGTTTCCCCGACACGGTCAAGGTCGTCAAGGGCGGCATCAAGGTTGGGGACGATGTATTGAAGGTGCTCAGTGAGCGCAACCCGGGTGACCTGCCCTGGGGCGAGCTTGGCGTCGATGTGGTCATCGAGTCGACCGGTTTCTTCAACTCCCGCGATGCCGCGAGTGCGCATCTCGATGCTGGCGCCCCGTTGGTCATCGTCTCGGCACCGTGTAGCGAAGCTGACGCCACGTTCGTGTACGGCGTTAACCACAAGGATTTCCGCATCAGCCAACACAAGGTGATCTCGAACGCGAGCTGCACCACCAACTGCATCGTGCCGTTGGTCAAGGTGCTCGACGATGCCTTCGGCGTCGTCGAAGGCCTCATGACGACGATCCACGCATACACCGGCGACCAGGCGTTGGTCGACGGTCCGCACAAGGATCTCCGCCGGGCTCGCGCTGCGGCGATCAACATCATCCCGACGTCGACGGGTGCAGCACGTGCGACAGCATTGGTGATGGAATCGATGAAGGGCAAGCTCGACGGCGGCGCCCTGCGCGTGCCCGTGCCGACCGGGTCGCTGACCGACTTCACCGCCAACCTGAAGAAGAAGGCGTCGGTCGATGAGATCAACGCAGCATTCGCCAAGGCAGCCAAGTCCGGCCCGCTCAAGGACGTCCTCAGCTACACCGAGGCACCGATTGTGTCGAGCGACATCGTCACCGATCCCTCGAGCTGCACGTTCGATGCCGGCATGACTCAGGTGCAAGGCAAGATGGTCAAGGTCAACGGTTGGTACGACAACGAGTGGGGTTACTCGAACCGTCTCGTCGACATGACGCTGTTCGCCGGTGCCAAGGTCAAGCGCTGAACACCGCGCTTGATGACTGATATTCCACGCCTCGAAGACCTTGCAGCTCACCTCGGTGACCTGTCGGGTCAGCGCATCTTCGTGCGGACCGACTTCAACGTGCCGCTCGACGAAAGTGGTGCGATCACCGACGATTTCCGAATTCGTGCTGCGCTGCCCACCATCAAGTGGTTGACCGAGCGCGGAGCATTCGTCGTCTGCGGGAGCCACCTCGGTCGGCCGAAGGGCGCGCCCGATCCCAGGTACGCGATGGACGCTGTGCGCGCTCGGCTCGCCGAACTCGCGCCCGGCGTCGAGCTGATCGAGAACCTTCGATTCGACCCGGGGGAGACCGGAAACAGCTCGGACTTCGTCGCGCAGTTGACTGACGGCATCGACGGCTATGTCAACGATGCGTTCGGAGCGTCACACCGCGCCCACGCGTCGATTGTCGGTCCCCCACAACACGTCCCCTCGGCCATGGGGCGCCTGCTGGAGAAGGAAGTCGATGTCCTGCTGGGTCTGCGCAACAGGCCGAAGCACCCGTTCGTTGCTGTGCTCGGTGGCGCCAAGGTGTCCGACAAGCTTGGCGTGATCGAGGCGCTGCTCGAGATTGTCGACGAGATCGTCATCGGCGGCGCGATGTGCTTCACGTTTTTCCTCGCGCAGGGCAAACAGGTGGGTGCATCGCTCCACGAACCCGACCAGGTCGACGTGTGTGCAGGCTTGCTGGCCAAGGCGGCTGAACTTGGCAAGACCATCCATCTTCCCGACGACATCAACGGCACAGACGCCGGCGGCAACTTCGCTCAGTTTGGGAGCCGGCTGGGTGAGGGCAGTATCGGCTATGACATCGGGCCCGGCTCGGCAGCCGCGTTCACCGACGTCATCATGGACGCCCGCATGGTGTTCTGGAACGGCCCGATGGGCATGTTCGAAGACGAACGTTTCGCGTCGGGGACGCGCACCGTGGCGCAGGCGATGGCGGACACCAAAGCGTTCACTGTCGTCGGCGGCGGCGACTCTGCTGCGGCACTCGCACAATTCAAGCTCGACGACGAGGTCGATCACGTGTCAACCGGGGGAGGGGCCAGCCTCGAGCTTCTCGAGAATGGCGACCTCCCCGGCCTCGAAGCTCTCAGAACAGGAATGACGACATGACTCGCAAACCCCTCATCTCAGGCAACTGGAAGATGAACCTCAACCACTTCGAGGCCATCCAGACCGTGCAGAAGCTGCACTACTTGCTGCCAAAGGACATCTTTGAGCAGATCGACGTGAGTATTCACCCGCCGTTCACGGATATTCGGAGTGTGCAGACGCTGATCGACAGCGAAGATCTCGACCTCAGGGTCGGTGCCCAGCACTGTCACTGGGAAGACAGCGGTGCGTTCACTGGTGAAGTGGCGCCGGTCTTTCTGGAGAAGTTGAACGTCGAGTACGTGGTCGTCGGCCACAGCGAGCGTCGCGAGATTTTCGGCGAGACCGACGAGATGGTCAACAAGAAGGTGGCCGCTATCCAGCAGCACGGCATGACGCCCATTGTGTGCTGTGGTGAAACACTTGCAGAGCGCGAGGCTGGCGAGACCGAAACCAAGGTACTGGGCCAGATCGAGGCGGCCTTGGCCGGTCGGAGCAACGAGCAGATCGCGGTGCTCGTCGTCGCCTACGAGCCGATCTGGGCGATTGGCACCGGTCAGACAGCGACAGCAGACGACGCTCAGTCGGTGTGTCATGCGATTCGCGAGCGGGTGCGCGACCTCACCGACGACGCGACCGCTGATGCGCTCCGCGTGCAGTACGGCGGGTCGGTCAAGGCCGGAAATGCCGCGGAGTTGATGGGTCAGCCCGATATTGACGGAGCACTCGTCGGGGGAGCGAGTCTCGACCCTGACGAATTCGCGCGCCTGATCCAGTTCAGCGTTGGGTGACCTGAACGGCGCTCGACGCGGGGGTTTCGCTCTGTGAGCATCATGAAGGTCGCGCTGCTGACCGCTTGAGAGTTCATCCTGTCGATACAGAAGAGCTACCGCTCGGTAACGAGCGCTGTTAGGGTCAGCTTGCTTCGGTCACCGGGGAGGAGACCGAAGTCACGGGGTGAGTTGAACGCTGGCTGTCACCGACAGCCAGGCGGTTCCTGACTTCGCCAACCACCTCCCCTTCTGTATTTCAATCAGGAGGACAAATACGTGAACACAACACGACGGAGCCACAAGCTCCTTGCCATGACGGCCGCTTCGGCACTCGTCTTTGCCGCATGCGGCAGCGACGATGATGCCAGCTCGACTACCGATGGCGAAGCCAGCACCGGTACCGACGCTGAAGCACCCGTTGAGACCGACGGCGAAGCACCCGCTGAGACCGACGCACCGGCTGAGACCGACGCACCGGCTGAGACCGACGGCGAAGCAGCCGCTGGGTCCGATGGCGGAACGCTGATCTGGGCCCACGAGCAGGAGCCCGGAGACCTTCACCTCGACGATCCCGAGAACAACCTCTCGATCACATCGTGGATTCGTTCCGCGATGATCGAAGGTCTCTTCGGCATCTCCGGCGCCACTGAGTACTACCCCGAGCTTCTCGCCGACGATGGCGAACTGACCACCAACGATGACGGCTCGGTCACAGGTACCTTCACCATGCGTGACGGACTCCTCTGGAGCGACGGTGACGATCTCACTGCCGACGACGTGGTGTGGACCTACAACACGATCATGGCCACCGACGGCGAGACCGAAGATGGCGATCCGAACTACATCTACCTGCTCGGCGACCGCACCGGTCTCGACACGATCACCGACATCTCGAATGATGGCAACACGATCAGCATCACCTGGTCGTCGTTCTTCGCCGGCTACAAGGGCGTCCTCAACGAGGTCTACCCGATGCACCAGTTCAACGCTGACCCGGCCGCAGCTGCCGCCGAGCTCAACGACGGACTGCGCGAGTGGACTGCGCCTGACGGCTCGACGATTGCTTCGTCCGGCCCGATGATCTTTGACTCGTGGGAGAAGGGCGTGCAGATGAACCTGGTCCGCAACGACGCGTACTCCGGTTCAAACAGCCCGGACGCCAAGAACAACGGCGTCGCGTTTGTCGACGGCGTGCAGATCAACTTCGTTACCGACACCGATGCGCAGATCAACGCGCTGCAGGCCGGCGAAGCGCAGATCGTCATGACCCAGCCGCAGCTCGCCTTCGAAGATCTCGCCTCGAGCGACGACTTCACGGTGGCATCGTCGGCCGGTCCGGTCTTCGAGCACTGGGGCTTGAACCTCAACAATGTGCACCTCGCCAAGCCGGGCGTCCGTGAAGGCCTCGCCTTCGCCATGGACAAGACGGAAGTCATGGCCGGTCTCTACACGCCGCTGTTCGGCGATTCCCTCCCGGGTGAGGGTCTCGGCAACACCATGTGGCTGTCGAACCAGAGCACCTACGAGAACCACGCCGGCGACGCCGGTTACGGTGCGGGCGATATTGCTTCGGCCCAGGCTGCTCTCGAAGGAGCCGGCTACACCTTGAACGGTGACGGCGTCTACGAGCACCCGGAAGACGGTGCGCTCACGCTGCGTGTCGGCACCACCGGCGGCAACCGTCTGCGTGAGATCCAGCAGGAGCTCATCCAGGCACAGATGTCCGATGCTGGCATCGAGATTGTCATCGACAACGTCGAGGGCGGGGCGTACTTCAGCGAAGTGCCCTTCTCGGCTGATGCGATTGCATGTGCTACCAGCGGTGGCGCCGAAGGCAACTGCGACATCTGGGATATCACCCAGTTCGCATGGGTCGGCGGCCCGTGGCCCGGTGGCCAGGTCGCTTCGTACCGCGCTGGTGGCCCGAACAACCCGTACGGGTTCGCCAACGACGCATTCGAAGTGAAGGCTGACGAATGTGACGCAACTGTTGACGACGCCGAGCGCGCCGCTTGCTACAACGAGATCGATCGTTACGTGACAACGCTCGAGCTTGATGCAGAGAACGGCTTGTTCATGCTGCCGTTGACGCAGAAGCCGTCGTTCTACGGCTTCACATCGGACCTCTCCCAGGCTGGCGTCGCTCCCGACGCCCAGGGTGCAGGCCCGCTGACCAACGTTGCGGACTTCCAGTTCGCAAGCTGATCAGTAATTGTCGGTCTCGCCCGGCTCTGCCGGGTGTGACCGACGATCAGTAAAACGCAGTTCATCGGGGTCTCGTTTCGGCGAGGCCCCGATGTGCGTTACGGTCTCCCGAAACTCAGTTTTCGTCCACACCTCAACAGACAGGTCGGTTGCCACCTTGTTTGCCTACGTCACTCGGAGAGTGCTCATCTCCGTTCCGCTGCTCGTGATCGCGATGTATCTCGTTCACGTCGGTGTGTCCGCCACGGTTGATCCTCGGTCGGATTTTTATCTCTGCCTGCCTCGGTGCCAGGAAGGCTTCGACAGCATCACCGAGACGTATGCACTCGACACCAACATCTTCTTGCGACCCTTTACTTACTTCGCCAGCCTGTTCAGCGGGGACGGGCTCGGATTCTCCTCCAGCGTCGGCGAGCCAGTCGGCGAGGTCATGCGGACCCGTGGCTGGAACACCGCCATGGTGGCCATCCCCGCATTTTTGCTCGGCGCAATTCTCTCGCTCCTCCTGTCGGTCTACTCGGCACGCCGCCAGTATTCGTTCGGCGACTATTTCTTCACCAGCCTCAGCTTCATTGGTTTCGCCATGCCGTCGTTCGTGCTGGCATTGATCATCCAGGTCATCTTCGGCGTCAAGCTTGAAGAGTGGTTCGGCATCAAGCCGTTCAACACCGGTCGCAAAACCGGTGAGAACTTCTGGGAGCTGTTACGCGATATCACCCTGCCGGCGGTGTCGCTCGCCATCTTGGGGATCGCCGCCGACAGCCGATTCGGTCGGTCCTCAATGCTCGAAACGCTGAACCAGGACTACATCCGTACAGCGCGAGCCAAGGGCCTGACCGAACGAACCGTTGTGTGGAAACATGCGTTACGCAATGGGCTCATCCCGTTGGTCACGCTGTGGGCGCTCGGGTTCTCGGCGTTGCTCAGCGGCTCGGTGGTGACCGAGTCGATCTTCTCATGGCCGGGCATCGGCCAGACCTTCCTGCGGGCGCTTGGCGACTCCGACCTCGATCTCCTCATGGCGATCGTGATGTTCACCGGGGTCCTCACCGTGGTCTTCAACCTGATCGCTGACGTTCTCTACGGCGTCCTCGACCCTCGTATCCGGCTCGGCTGAGGTCACCATGGCAACAGAATTCGAAATTGACTCCCAGACCGACGAGATGTTGGAAACTGCGATGGAACTCGGCATCTCAGACGTGGAAGGCCTCTCCGAGAAGCCGAAGACGTTCGGCCAGCTGGCCCGTGAACGCTTCTTCGGACACAAGCTGGCCATCGTCGGCGGGATCGGCCTGATCCTGCTCGTTGCACTCTTCTGGCTGGGTCCCATGCTCAGCGAGTGGGAGTTTGACGAGCGCAACGTTGCCGATCGTCTCCTTGGGCCGTCTTCGGAGCATTGGTTTGGCACCGATGAGATCGGTCGCGATCTGTTCGTGCGCACCGCCAAGGGCGGTCTGTACTCGATGCGGATCGGACTGATTGCTGCCGTTGTCGCCACCGTGACCGGCACCGCGTTCGGGGCGCTTGCGGGCTTCTTCGGTGGAGTGTGGGACGGCATCGTCTCGAACTTGGTCAACCTGGTCCTCACCGTCCCGGCGATCATCGTCCTGTCGGTGTTCGCGAACAAGTTCGGTGCCAGTGCCATTGGTCTGGCGCTCGTGCTTGCCGGCCTGCTGTGGACTCGAATTGCCAGGGTGGTCCGAGGTGTGGTGCTCTCCATCAAGGAGCAGGAGTACATCATGGCGGCGCGGGCTGCGGGTGCTTCGAACTCGCGCATCATGTTCCGGCACCTGCTTCCAAACATCGTTGGTGCCATCGCCGTCGAGGTCACGTTGCTGATCGGCACGGTCATCGTGCTCGAGTCGACGCTGTCATTTCTCGGTTTGGGGGTCAAGCCGCCGAACGCCTCACTCGGCACACTCGTCGCTGATGCCAAGGGCGACATCGACAGTGACCCGATCCGTGTGCTCACACCGGGCATCTTCATCATCTTGATCGTGCTGTGCGTCAACTTCCTCGGTGACGGGCTGCGTGATGCTCTTGACCCCCGGGCCAAGGGCTCGGACAGCAGCGAAGCGAAGAACGCGAAGAAGGCCGCGAAGAAGGCCAGGAAGCAATCAGGCAAGCAAGGTCCCGGCTATATCGCTGGGGCACGCACCGACCGAAGCAGCATTGGAAAGATATGAGCGACGCACTCCTCACGGTCGATCACCTCAACGTCGGGTTCGCCACCAAGGCGGGCATCGTGCAAGCGGCGACAGACATCACCTTCGAGATCTACCCTGGCGAAGTTCTGGCTGTGGTCGGCGAGTCGGGATCGGGTAAGTCGGTCACGGCGCTGGCTCTGATGCGACTTCATCCTGATAACACCATTGTCACCGGAGACGTCCGGTTCGAAGGCCGCGATCTCCTCAACATGAGCGATCGCGAGATGCGCGCCACGCG